>ERZ767114.943-NODE-943-length-14823-cov-3.939509_pt1 | contig 14823 bp, 27 predicted proteins | sample MGYA00374952_ERZ767114 | MGnify/ENA primary metagenome ERZ767114 (study PRJEB28939, sample SAMN06267156) | marine metagenome | isolation source: Columbia River Estuary | place: USA:Columbia River Estuary, USA | collected 2012-05-05 ...
TAAAGACACAGTTAAAAATATAAGAGTCATTGGACGCGTGTTTTTGGAAAGCCATGAATCGCTCTTCATATCGCTTGCCCAACGTTTACTTATTTCTTTCATTTCAACTATATCTTGTTGTAATAATAATAAAGCTTTTTCTTTATCTTCTGGCGGTAAAGCCGGATCTTTGTCTATAAGGTTTTTAACTAATCCAAAAACGCCATTATCTGGCAATACATCGCCTACAGTGTTTAATATGCCTGGAGCTGCATTAGATAAAAATCTACCAACCTTAGTGTCTTTAAATTTCTTTTTCAAATTAATTATATTATCTTCTTAAATAATCACAATTACAACATTTTTTACCTGACTTGGTCAAGTCACTTACCCATTTATTAAATTTAGGACCAAATTGTGGAAGACTTAAATCCCAATCACTTGTCAACCCTCCTTTTTTCTTGCTTGCTGATCTTAAATTAAATCTACTTGTTGTTTCTTGAGGTATTGGTTCTGGTGGATTTTGTTCTATAGGTCTAAAAACAGTGCTAGTTGTTAAATCGTCATAGCTATGAGTTAAATCTTCTGGAGTTTCTATAGATGGTGATGGATTAGGATTTGGAGGACTAGGATCTATATCGCATTTGTAGAATCCTGATTTAGAAGAATTACCCATGTTCATTACAATTCCTTCACAGTCTTCTTTAAAAGATGGACGATCATTTGGTGGTGGTGATGGTGGTGATGGCGGTGTCATTGTTCCTGTATTAGTAATTGTTGTATCAGTTATATCATTATAACCTATGACATTGCCATTATCATCTAAAACTTCTTCACTTCTATTAGTTATTACTTCTTCACCTGGAACGTAATCATAACCTGGAATAGCTTCTCCTGTTCTTGGATCAATTTCTTGTTCTTGATGTAAAGGACTATTATTGTTTACTGGGCTATTTCCTTGTTCTGCTTTTCTTCTAGCTAAAATTTCATTAATTTTTTCTTGTGCTGCTATTTTTTTTGCTTGCCTACTCGCAATAAGGTCAGCTTCTTTTTGCTCTCTTCTAGCTATAATTGCATTCTTTTTTTCTTGTGCTGCTATCTTTTTATCAGCTGCTAGCTGCATTTGATTAGCTTCGGCCTGCTCTCTTCTAGCTAAAATTGCATTCTTTTTTTCTTGTAATTCATCTCTTTGTAGTTGAGTTAAATCAGGTCGGTTATTTCTTTCTGCACGTATGTTAAACTCCTCTTCAGTTCCTTCTTCATATTGATTTCTAAAATCATCGTTAACTCTAATTCTATTCGCCTGATCATAACCTTCACTCATAGCCTGGTTAGGATTTCCAGCTACAATTTGACCGTCTACAATACTAACTAAACCTCCACCTTGCACCATCATATCATATATTTGATCTTCAGTATATTGAGTTTCAGGAGCTACGTATCCAACGTTAGGATCATAACCTTCAACTTCATCAGCATATTTCTGATTAAATTGTTTTCCTGCACCGATTCCCATTTTTCCCTTCTTTAGTTGTAACTTACCATTTTTGATCGATAGTTTTCTTTTTTTGTTATATAAATCATCAGCTAAAAAGTTACCAGAAATTAATTCTCCAGTGTTATACATGCTTGCTATTTGGCCCGCGTATTCTCTTGCCAAATCAGCTTCGCTTACTCTTTCGTCAAGTTTTTCATCATAAAATCTTCTATTTGCTTTATTTCCTCCAAATTTATTACTACCTGATATAACTTTTTGATCAGAAGAATATATGTTACCTTGATTTTGTGGATCATGAAAATGATTATAATTTGCTCCAGTTCTTTTGTCTCTTAAATTGTGATTTAAAGGACTTTTACTTTGAAAAGGATTTTTATTTTGATTATATGCCATGTTTAGTATTTTTTAAATGGATCTGTTTTAGAGTATGCTTCTGCTTCCCAAGGTAAGTTTTCTGCACCTTCTTGCATTTCAGCTCTTGAGTATTTTTTACCTTTCCAGTAGACATTCTCATCATCGTAATCTAAATCACCTCGTTTCATTTGATCTAAATGAACTTTTTCATGATCTATAACGCTTTTTCTTTCTGCTGGATCTGTTATTTTATCTGATACTAAAATAGTACCGTTATTATTAGCTTTACCTAAAACTCCTTCTTCAAGATCAGTGCTATATATAGGAGTGTTATCTTTATTAAATGGCGCTTTTACAGTAAAATTATTTTTTAGTCTAAGCATATTATTTTGAATTGCTATAAGGGAATTTTTTATTTAATGCTTCTTGTCTTTTTGCACAACCGCAAGGTTTATTAAAAACTTTAGAAACAGCTTGTACTGCTGAATTAATACCAGTTTTTTTAGTAAAATTTGCTATGCTATCACCTAATCCTTTTGCTTTCATAAATTTACAAGTTTAAAGCTTTATTTATTTGGCCTGTTAATTCATTTCTCTTTTTTTCATTTCTAGCTTCTTCATTAACTCCAACTAAATGTGGTGCTAAAATCTGTTGAGCTAAACTATCATCTTCTAAACCATGTATAATTTTAGATCTTTCTATATTAGCTTTTTCTTGTTTTTCTTTTTCTTTTTCTTTTTCTTGTTTTTCTTTTTCTTCATTAGCTTTTTTAGCTGCTTGTTTTTTACCAATAGCTGTTCCAATTTCTGACATTGCTCCAGAAATAGAATTACCAATATCAAACGCACCTTTAATTTTAGCGTTAGATATTGCATTGTCACCTTCAGCAATTCTTGTACCAACTCCATTTTTTCCAGTATCTAACTTAGGTAAATCAAAACTAGTTGCCATAGTGCTCTTATACTGATTCAAAGGAGATCTATTTGAAAAACCTACTTTAAAACCGTTTTTATTTAAAAAACTTGATCTAATATTATCTAGCGTATCCATATTATCCTGCGTGATAACCTCTTAAAGCAGCTTCAGCTTTTGATTTGCTTCCGTATTTTGCTGGCCAAGGTTTGTCTGTTTTATTACTAATTACTCTCCATGCTCCACCCATTTCTTGTATACAACCACTTCCGCCTTCGTCTTTAGCGCAAGCGTTAAAAGGACTATCTGGTCTGTTATCAATCATGTCATCCATTTCTCTACCTCTTAATTCTCCAGATCTTTCATCTCTAGACTTTGTTCCACTTCTTTCGTCTACTTTTGTAGCTTTGCTTAAAAGTTTTTGTACTTTAGGATTTTCATAATCATAACCACCTTGTCCTTCAGTTTTGCTAGATATTTTACCAGCTTTTTCTCTTAATCTATCAGCTCTATTATTCATTGGTGATGGAGCAGAAGCGGTGTTTTGTCCCATACCAAATGAATCATCAAGTCTTTCATTCACACTCATGTGATGAGGCGAATCGTGATCGTGTCTGTCGTTTTCTAAATAATGTAATCTAGCAGAAGCTGTTAAATCTTTGTTATACGCTTGCTTAGCATCGTATCTCTCGCCTGAATAACGAGGGTGATTTCCACTGTATCCTCTTCCCATAATTAGCTCATTTTTGGATCAGAAGAATAAGCTCCTTTTCCTTTAGATTTTTCCATTCCTTTTGATTCGTCTCTGCGATCTTTCATAGATTGTTTTTTGCTAGACTCTTTACCGTCTTTAGCTAAACTTTCATCAAGCTTATCATTATACCCTTGTCTGTTCATTGGTGAATGAGGGTGATTGTGAGTGCCTTTAGCAGTATCATAATTCATAGCTGGAGAACCTTTAGGTGGTTTAGCAATCTCACCAGCTTCTTTTCGTGAACCTACAGGTGGTTTAGCAGGATGATGTACCATTCCATGTTGATGCAATTCCTTCGCAGACATTTCTTTATGATCCATGTTGTTTGCTGGAGAATCTTTTTTAGCAGGTTTACGTGTGCTAGACGGTTTGCTTTCACCTGGTCCTGATGTTTCTTTAATAGTACCTGAATCTGCAAATCTATTATTTTCTGATTGAAGAGTTCCTGAATCTGCAATTCTATCATCACTAGCTCTATCGTCTATTGGCATGTACTTTAGCTCTCTTGAAGCTTCTGTTGCATACATAGGTGATTCCATTCTATGCATACCACCTTTTTTTTCTGCTTTATACATTTTTAAAGCTGACTCCATCATTTTTAATGGATTTGGTTTGTTGTATCCCATTGTTTTATTTTTTAATTATTTATTTATGAATTATCTGATGGTTGTAATGCAACTAAACCGTATTCCGTTACATCTACAGAGCCTGTTTCTAATACTCTTTGTACTAATATTTGTTCTAAACCTAAATCTGCAGTATCATTTGGTTTGATAAATACTGAAGAGTTTTGGCCAGCAGGTATAACGTTTAATATTGTGCTAGTAGAAAAAGGTCCAATTAGTGTGTAACCCGGATTACCAGCAGTTAAATTATTACCACCGCCGTTACTTCTATATATTTTATAATTATAAGGAGCAGCAATGCCTGCGACAGGTGGATCTAAAGTTAAAACCGTGTCACTATCAATACTAGCAACTTGTGTTATAAATTCAGGTCTATTTGTAGCATTGCTATCTACATAAACTACGTCACCTTCTATAACTCTATCACTATAACCAGTTCTTGCTGGATTATATTTTCCTCTAAACTCTGCTCCAACTGTTGTTAACGTGTTAGTTCCAGTGCTACTTGCCCCACTTAAATACTCTCCTGGTTGGGGTATATTTATAGTGTCACTTATTAATACTGGTATTGCTCTATTAAATAATGCCATTTTGTGTTAGTTTTTTGCTATTTGTGTTATTGGTCCTCTTCCTCCTAAAGGAACTGGAGCTGTTTTTAGTTTCATTCCGTATATACCGTTACTAGCTCCTTCACCGTGAAGTCTACCAGCTTGGCTTAATGGTCCGTCCCATATTTGAGATTCACCAACTATTCCGCCTCTTTTGCCACCCATTTCTTTAGTGTGACTAGGATCTTCTTTAAAATCTTGTGTATGCATTTTTTATATATTAAAAATTTATTAATGGTTTTTTGTATGGTTGTATACCTCTTGATTCTTCACTACCAAATATTCCTTCTGCAGCAATTGATGCATCAGGAGAAAAACTTCCGGTTTGAACTTGAGGGGCAACGCCACCAACTCCAGCCATAGCATCTGTAGCTACATTTCCTACAGTTGTATTGGCTGAACTATTTTGAAGTGAGTCTAAATTGTTATATGTAGGTGTTGTGGTTCCTGTGTTAGGATTAAAACCCGTAGCTGATACGTTATTAGGATCAATGCCTCTACTTCTATCTTTGCCACCACCTGAAACACTAGGACTACCACTTGGAACACCAAGACTACCAGCTGCTGCTGCAACCGTGTTAGCTAAACCACCATTAAAAACAAAAGAATTATTCATATTTGCAGCTAATCCACCTGGCGCGTTTCTAGCATTCGCAACTCTTTGAGCCATTGATAAAGCACGAGCTTGAGATGCTGCTGAAGCAATACCAGATATAGAATTGTTATTTAAGGAATTTGATGTTGAGCCAACGTTACCACCTACCGCAGCTGCTGCCATTCGTGCCATATTATCTATTTTTATCGTTATTTACATTGTATATAGCTTGAGTCATTACTTTGTCTGTATAGCTATTACCTTTTATTAATTTATTTCGTCTCATGCTAGTAGGAATATCTTCTTCATTTAGCATAATACGATACATTCTTTGTATTAGTTGTTTACCTTTAAAAGAAACTTTATATATATTATATTTTTGGGTTGTTCTATTTCTATTTCTCCATACAACTACCCAATCATTTTGTATCAACTTGTTCCATCTTCGGTTATCCCAACTGTAAGAATAAGTACCTTTTTTAAAATCTTTTATTGTAAATAAATCAATACAATCAAGATATATTAACAGTTCTAAATCTGAATCATTTAAGCCGTTGTTTTTACAGGCCCATTTACGTATTATACGATAATGTTTAAGCAAGTTTAAATCTTTAAGATCTCTTGCGTCTAGCCTTTTCATAAAACAACGACAACATCTTGCATTTTAATTACATGATAAGTTTTATCATCTAATTCAATAAAATGACCAGCATGTCTGTCAAAAAATATAGTATCTTTTTCTTTTAATCCTTGTACTTCTTCACCGACAGATATAATATTAGCTTCTACGTATCTTATATCAGATCTGTCGTTTTTATTTAATAATAAACCACCTTGTGATTTAGTTATGTTTTGTTCTACTTTTTGTATAATTAAATTTCTACCTATTGCCTTCATTTGCTCTAATATTATTAATTACACAATTAGTTGATAGGATAGTAGTTGCTACAGAAGCCGCATTTTTTAAAGCACTTTTTGTCACTAGTAAAGGATCAATTATACCTTCTTGTATCATATGTACCATTTTGCCTGTAACCACATTTATACCAAAACCATCTTTGTCAGAAATTTCTTTTTCTATTCCAGCGTTTTCTAGTATTGTATTGAAAGGATATAATATAGCTTTTAACAATATCTCTTCACCTAAATTTAAATGTTTAATATTATTAGAAGCATTCAACAAAGCAACACCACCTCCTGAGACTATACCTTCTTTTATTGCGGCTTTAGTAGCACATATAGCATCTTCTACTCTATCTTGTTTTTCTTTTAATTCTATATCAGAATTAGCACCAACTTTAACTATAGCTACTTTAGCTGATAATCTAGCTAATCTTTGTTCATAGCCTATAACCTCGTGAGGTTTTAGCTTTTTAGTTAGTTTTTCTTTTATAGTAGATATTATCCCTTCAACCTCTTCTGGAATTTCTTCTACTTGTATTATGGTTTGATCATTAGTAGTTGTAGTTTTTAAACAAGTGCCTAAATAATCAACTTGTATTGTATTTAAATCATCACCTAGATTTTCATCTATTATTTGAGAATTTGTAAGTAAAGCTAAATCTTCTAATATTTCTTGCCTTCTTAATCCAAAAGCTGGTGGATCAACTACATTCACTTTTATATTACCTTTCATCTTGTTCATCACAAGAGCAGATAAAACTGGTGGTTCTACATGACCTATAATAAATAAAGACTTATTAGTTTTAATAACATGCTCAAGAACTGTTTGCACTTGTCTTACTGACTCTATTTTAGAATCTACAATCATAACTAAAGGATTGTCTAGTTCGCAACTATTTTGTTCTTTATCTGTAACAAAGTTTGGATTTAACAAACCTTTGTCATATTCTATTCCTTCTACAATTTCTACTTCTGTTTCACCTAGTGATGATGATTCCATTATAACAACACCTGTTTTTCCTACTTCTGTAAAAGCGCTAGCTATTAAACCACCTAATTCAGGATCATTGTTTGTAGATATTGTAGCAATTTCTTTTATTCTGTTTTCTACTGGTACAGAATTAGTTTCTAAATAATCTATAACCTTATCAACAGCTGAAAGTATACCTTCCTTAATTAGTCTATTGTTAGATTTATCTAAATGTTTATAAGCTTCATTAAGTATTGAATGAGCTAATATAGTCGCAGTGGTTGTGCCATCTCCAGCTTCTTTAACTGTTTTACGAGCAGCTTCTTTTATTAGTGTTGCTCCTATGTTTTCAACAGGATCATATAACACTATTGAATCTGCTACTGTTACACCATCTTTGGTTATTACTGGATTTCCATTTTGATCTTCAAGAATAACGCATTTACCGCTAGCTCCAAGTGTGGAGCTAACAGCATTTGCTAATTTTTCAATTCCTTTAAAGACCTGGTCTCTGGCTTCATCGCCAAAATTTAGGTTTTTTACTATCATTTGATTAAATTAAATTAGATTGTTTATTTAAATGTTTTAATTACTTTTGGTCCTTTTAAGTATTCTACTTTTTTCAGGTAGTAAGCAATTGATGAATCAATAGCTTGTTCAGCTCCTTCTAAAGTTTCGCGCCTTGTCACGTCGTTCCACTTTTCACAAGCGCAACTATTTTGACTAGGATTACATTCGCAATTAAGATCCTTGTATTCAGTTTGGTAAAACCCATTTGGTAATTGTACTATTCTCCAGTTCTTTTTTTCTGAAAGATGTTTCCAAAGGTTAATGGTTTTTTCTGAAATTTGTGGTTGACCGCTCCAAGAGCTAGTCTGGTAATAAATTGTCATTGGTTTTGGTTTTAAGTTAGATATTGGTTAATATGGTAAACTAACAAACTAATCAATTTAGTTATTAGCTATTTGAAATATTGTTAAAATACATTTGATCTCCTGCAGAATCTTTTCCTAGAAGTATCTCTACGTTTCCTCCTGGATTAGCTATAAGAGCATCAACAAAAATCTTTTTTAAATCTGTTCCAGCTGCTACAGCTACTGATGCAGTAGGTGATGTTGAAAGAGTGATACCTATTTGATCAGTACCTGCTGCGGTTGCACCCATTAATAATGTAACTATAGAAACTGCTGATTGAGTTACTACGTTAATAAGTCCTTGATTAATTGCGTATACTCCATCTTCGTATGCGTTAGCGTTTCCTACTACGTTAAGTGTGATAAATTGTGCCATTGTTTTTTTTTTTAAAATTGTTTAGTTTGTTTGTTTTGTTTGTTTTTCTTTATATTATTATTACTTGTGTCAAGTAATTTTTACATTATGGTGTTATGTTTATTTTAACTACTCCGCTTGTGTGATAAAAACCACCTTGTGGAATACCTGCTGCTGCTGCTGCTGTATCATCTGGATAATCATCTGCAACAGTAGGTAATGCTGGCGTTTCTATTATCTCACCATTAGCTTTAACACTTAGATTATAAGCTGCGTCATCTGCAAATGTATTTATTCCATATTTTCTTGCTCTTAGTTTACCTGTAGCTAAAACTTCAAAACCATTATCTTCTGCTCCTACCGCGGTACCTATTCCTACTATAAATCTTGCGTTACCAACGTTTATATTGTATTTTCCTACAACTGTTTGAGCAGCAGCGACAGTTAAACCAGTTCCTAAACCAGCAGAATTAGCACCTGTTATAGTTGTGTTAAAACCACCTAAAGCAACTGAGTTTGTTGCGGCGGCATCAACAGTGTTTGATCTACCTAAAATACAACCACCTTGTGGCGCATTTTGAGAATGAGCATATCCTCCTAAGATAACTCCCATTACTCCTAAGCTTTCATTTGTTGTGCCTGATTGCTGTGTTCCTATTATTGTTGAATAACTACCAGTGTTACCAGAACTAGCTCCTGAACCTATCATTATAGATCCTTCTATATCTGATGTTGTATTGTTTCCATTAGCGTTTGCGCCAATAGCTATATTTTCTCCAGCACTACTAAATCCAGATGAACTTCCAAAAAACGTTCTATAACCTATGCCTATATCTTTAAGAGAGCTAGAACCAGTTCTTCCTAGTCCTTTACCAGCTTCATAGCCAATAAACACAGAATCGCTTAATATAGTTCCTACTGGTAGAGAAGTTAAAGCTTTTGTACCAACAACTGTATTTTTTTCATGAGTAGTAAACGTACTTAATTTACCTGATCCAAATCCTATAAACACATTGTCTTTCATTGCCGAAGAAGTATCTTGCAATGCAGTTACACCTAATACTGTATTAGAGGCAATAGTTTTACCTGTAAGATTAAGATCCCCTAAAGCTTCAAGACCAATAGCTATATTACTATTAGCGTCAATATTATCTATATATCTCATAGCGTTTTTACCTACAGCTATGTTGTTTCGTGACTCTGTTAATTCTTGTCCAGCAAATACTCCAATAGCAACATTGTTAGTCCCTGTTGTTAATAAAGCTAAAGAAGAAGCTCCAATTGCTACATTTTCTCCTGCAGCATCCGCCCCAAATACTTTACCTGATGTATAACTAGCTAAAGCATCATTACCTATACCAACATTGTAATTACCATCAAACGCGCCACCTGGATTTGTATCTTGTGAACCAGCTGAAATACCTACGTAAGTAGAATAACCTAAGTTTATTTGACTTAACGCTCCAGATATTTGCACTGCTTTATTAGTATCATAACTAGCAAAATTTATTTGTGTAGCTATAGAATCTCCTAAACTTGTAGAACTTGTCCAAATAGGCATAGTGTTTGTTGTGCCGCTTCCTGTTACGCCTGGAGTTAAACTAGCGCTTATATATGTAGACAAATCAGCTAATGTTAGACTTTTAGTAGGATTATTACCTACTGAATTCATTTTACTTATTATCAGTCTATCTGTAGACGCTAGGTCTGCGGCTTTTATTACTGGATATGTAAATATTATTGCCATATGTTATTGTACTATCATTACTATTCCAGCTACATTTAAAGGATTTGCACCAGCTCCTGTTGTTTGAAAAACTTGACCAGGTGCTAATCCAGCTGTTATTGCGCTAGCGTTATCATCATATGATGGAAGCGTACTTAATACTGAATTTACAACAGAATCAACTGTAAAGTTTTTTGTAGGATTTATCTGTGTGCCAACGCTTGTTATTTTTGATCCTATTAAATAGTCATCAGCTGTAGGTGTGACTAACGGATACGATGCTATTATTGCCATGTTTATTTTATTTTAGTTTATACTAAAGCTGTTATTGTTACTCCGTTAGGAGGATAAAACTCTGTAATAGCTTGAGATCCTTCAAACGCAGATAAATAAGTTCTTGAAAATGCTTTATCAAATTGAACTTTAGCATCAGAAGCACTAATAACGCTTGTGTCTAACTGTAAGTTGTATTGTTGAGGATTTGCTGAACTTACTAATCCAAAATAAACAACAAATTGTAATGGCGCAGAGGTGAACTCACATTCAAAGTCTAAAATTTCACTAATAGGTACTAATCCTATGTTTGCGTTTGGTACACTTCCCTGCGCAGCTCCGTTTATATATATATATTTACTCATTTTTTTTATTTGTTTATTTGTTTGTTTATGGGTTACAAAATGGTTCTTGGACATTATTAATTGTGCCACTGCCAGAATCCCAATCAACCCAAGTTCCATTTGGAAAATTAGCAGTCCCTATAAGAGATTGACCAACAGCTGGTATAAATAACCCGCTAGCAAAAAAATCTTGGAACCTGTTTTGGGTGTTAGTTGGAGATATAAATATAGTGCCATCACCAAGACCAGGTATACCGGTAGTTGGAGAACCAGCGAATGCTGGATTTGCATTAAAAGCAATTACGAAAGGTACAAAAGTAGCATCGGCTACAACACCTGCATTTGCGTTTAAATCAAAAGAAATATATAATTGAGCTTGGTTAAAGCTTGCAGAATTAGAATTATTTAAAGAAATTGCAAAAGATACATCAAAGGCTGAGAAGTCTTTAGCCGCGTTATTTATATCACCAATTGGCCACATGCCGTTATTTGATCCATATATACTATCATTATCTGCAGCATTACATGCTAAAAATCCTGGTGGTTCTGCTTCGGGGTTTCCAGTAAAACCAACATAAGAATTATATCCATTGATAAAAAATGAACGTAACGTAAAAGATAAACCATCAAGATCTGCGCCAGTGACAGGTCCGGCTCCAAGGTTTTGTAAATTAAACACATAATCTAATGCTAAAGGACAAACTTCTATAAACGAAATATTACTAACACTATTTACTGTAATAAAATATTGCGTTGTACCAATTAATAAAGCATAGTTTCCAGCGGCTACTGGTGCAAATGGTCTAGATGTGGCAGAAGGATCTGCAAGATATATACCAGCTCCAATTGGTGGTGCTCCGCCTCCTTGGTAATTTAAACGAACTAGAGTAGAAGGACTAGCAATACAAGCGGCAGCACTATCAGCAGCGGCTATAATTGATCCGGAGGAATTTTGTCCTTGAACACCAACAGAAATTGGTATTACACCGCTTAGATAATCGTTAAGGTATAATGCAGAGCTTGAGTTTATTCCCTCTCCAATCCATTTTAAAACTCTTTCTCTTAAAAAAGCTTGTCCAACTAACGTAGGATTTTCCAGAAGTATAACTACCGTACTGTTATTATTGAAGCTACTGTTTGGTTGGTAGTAAATTTGTATACTAGTTGTAGTAACTACTATGTTATTTATTAATTCTAATTGAATCGGTTTGTTTACACCAACCGAATCTCTTACTAAGCCTATTTTACTCATTTTTAATATTTATTTGTTGTTGATTGTATATTATATATACTTACAGGTATAGAAGAGGTTTTACATAAACAGTGACATAAGGGTACTACTATATAACTATAACTACCTATTGTCACTAAAATAAAAAGTGTTACAAATAGAGAGGCTGGGTGTTCCCCCCTACTTTTTTTTTGCATATTTCTCAGTAAAACTCATTTATTTTTGCATATCCCGGTGCTTTTTAACAGGTTTTCGCGCATATATACAAACTTTTTACAATACTACTAAATATAATTCAACGTTTTTTCTAGACTCTTACTCTTCGAAACTTAATACGACTTTACATTGATAATATAAATGTAACTAATAAACAATAATACAAATGTTAAATAAACTATTCAAACTTCACACTAAATTCTTACAATTACTAATACTAATTACATTACCACAAGTAATATATCATGTCATAATGTCATGACAAAGAGTCATTGACTTATACTTCTATAACTATTTCTACATATAAATAATTATACACTTATAAACTTCGAATGTTAATACTAATACTAATTGATAATAATAATGTAACTAACTAATAAACAACTAACTAAATAAATAAAAATAATAATAACTTAAATATAATAACTATGTCAACTTTAAATTCTAAAAGATTTGTAATCAGAAAATCACTAATCGGTAAAAATCAACTAATCTCATTCACTAATAAAAAAGGTATCACTATTGAATACAATCACGATATTGCTTATGAAATAATGAAAGATAAATTAAATGCAATGAATTGCTTTACTAAATACAAATCTTACACTTCATCAAATAATATTCCAGTAATACTAAGAGATAAAGAATTAGTGTAATGACATAATGTCATAACAAAGCGGTGAGTCACTCCACGATTTTTGGACTGAGTGAAAATGAAGTAATGGTTTATGTGAGTTCGATTCTCACACTTCAACGAAACATAATACTAATAAGTATTGATAATAATAATGTAATAAATAAATAACTATGTATAAAACTAATCAACAAGCGTGGAATGAGGTTACTCATCACTACAACGAGTCTAAAAGACAAGCAAAAATCTGTCAAGAATTATTCGGTCAAGAAAACCTAATCGGTTTAACTACTGAGCAAAGAAGTTTATTCTGGAAATCTATATAATATGATAGTAACTCAAACAATAAATAATACAGTGGTCGATATGACTCACATAATAAATCTTCAAAGTGAAGGAGTATTAACAAGGCAAGATGTCTTAGGTATAATAGAAACTAATAAACAATGTATATAATATGAAATTAATTAAAATAACTAAAAATGGTTCTCTTCACTTCAGATTAAGTGATGGTAGATTAGGTGCATGCTACGAAAGTGGTTATGTAAGAGTCCAAACTAAAGGTAGAAATATGTATCATGGTAGAAAAACTATGTACCAAATCAATAAAATGATTAAAGTATTAAAACCAACTAGTTGGAATGCAGAAAATACTAATTACGATAGAGTAAAAATAACTAATTGTTTAGACAGAGTACAAAGATTACTTGACTTTGACAACAAGAACTGTAAAAACGGACCATATTGGTTTAATATTTAATACTAAAGATGAAGAAAGATTTATATAGATTTGCAAAAGCGAGACAAAGAGATCCGCTATTTAAAATAAGCAAACAACAGATAGAAGCAATAGAAAGAGAGTTTTGGTTAAAGTATAACAATTCGAAACTTAATACAATGTTAGAAAGATAATAATAATATATGAAAATAATTAAACACAAATCACAAAACCTTTTACATGGTTTACCTAATCACAACAAAGACTTATACACTTGTCGCATAGAAAACAGATCGTTTACTAGCCCAGATTACAGTAGTGTAATGAAATGGCGTGATGAAAATGTACTAAATGCAGAGTATCACAAAGAAATCAAAGAATTACATGACCAAGCAATGCAAAGCATGTATGATAATAACCCAACTAATTACACAGGAGACTAATGGCAAAAATGAAACAACTCGACGAAATGGCAAACAAGCTAGTTCCTCAAATAATGCACAAAATATATAATACAGTAGCAACTGAATTATCTTATAGTGATCTTAATCTTGAAGGCGACGATATGAATGACGCTCATGATTATGTAATGACACTCGTAATAAATAAATTAATAAACAATTAAATAATATGGATAAAAGAAAAACAATTGCACTAGCGTGCTTAGTATTTATCGGTGGTTACTTCGCCGGTCAGACTTCAAAAGTAAATCAAATTAACAATAAACTATCAGAGCTTAATATGGATTGGTATCAATGGCAAGACGTAGAAAAGATAGTAAACAACGAATCTATCAATGGTTACTAGTCTAACTATTGCACTAGCAATATCCTTAACAGGAACAGGTGATGACAAAGTATGTTACAAAAAATGTACAGGTCATACAAAAGATGTAATAAGAATAACCGGACACGCTGGAACAAGATACGATACAGTTCAAGATTATGTGGAAGCAGGTTACGATGAAGACGTATATGAGTGGGTTTGTCAAGGCGAAGCTCAAGGTTTTAAGCATAGTGTAACTAACAAAATAACGTGTGACGGCAGTAACCATGAAGATTGGGAGAAATATGGTAAAACAGGTGAATGCTATGTCTGCTACTAAATCTATAAAACTATTAATACTTATAGCTCTATTGTCATATAGTAGTTATAAGTTAGGACAAGGTAATCCTATAATAGTTGAAAAAACTGTTGAAGTTAAAGTATATG
>ERZ767114.944-NODE-944-length-14801-cov-59.654578_pt1 | contig 14801 bp, 15 predicted proteins | sample MGYA00374952_ERZ767114 | MGnify/ENA primary metagenome ERZ767114 (study PRJEB28939, sample SAMN06267156) | marine metagenome | isolation source: Columbia River Estuary | place: USA:Columbia River Estuary, USA | collected 2012-05-05 ...
CTTGCTTCGCAAACCAAATCTACTCCGTTATGGAGTCTATTCCCTCTTGGAGCGTGAAACCATCCAGCTCCTTGCGTGTCTTGTCCACGCACTTCATATTCGTGTATTTTTTTCATATTTACTACTTCAGACCTATAAATTTGCCAACAGTAAGTATCTTTTGCTTTATGTAGTAACCAATAGACGTAGTGGAAGATACGTCTTCTAAAGCGTAATCCCACACTGCATCGGCTATGTTGCTGTAACCATTTTTATAGTCCTCTTGCACACTGGCCAGGTACTCAGTCTGAGGGAACGCATTTCCACCGTTGTTGCCATGGATAGATACGCCTGCTCCGATTGTTGTGACACTTACGTTATCTCCGACGTAAATACCGAACCCTGTGTTATTATTGATCTCACCAGACAGTACTCGCATTATTCTTGTGGTAGACCCTAGTGCTCCCGTACCTGCGAAGTGCACCCCGTCTCCGCCGTTCAGGTATATATTGCTACGTCCGTATATTGTGATCTCCCTAGGGGAACCAGACGGTAAGCCCATATCCATAGTGGATACGCCATGTCTTCCTGCTTTCTCAATTTCTCCGTCAAGAATGGTGTGGTAATCACCACCCATGAAAGCAACACAATCCAGTACAGCCTGCTTTACCCAGACGTAGTTTAGAGCGCAGAACTTTCCGTGAACCATGATTCCGTAGTCGGACGCATTAGCGTTGCCTTTGTCACCGTCTATCAGTAATCCTGTCACAGAGCAGCCATACCCATTTGTACCACTGCTGTCACCAACATGAAGAACGGCACCAGTTGGGGTACTAGCCTTGAACGTAATGTCACGGGAAGTCGCTCTCAGGTGTACGTTATTCTTAGTAATGTACATATCTTCAATATGCGTGTACCCAGAGCCCGAGGGATTCACGAACTGGATTACGTCATTCCGACCATCTACCGCTTTATTATGGGCTTCTAAGAACGTCGCTAGAGCAGTTTTCTGGGTTCGTCCATCGTTAGCGTCTGACCCATTAACAGGGTCTACATAGATCAACAAGCCGTAACCTTGGTGGGTTGGTCGTAGTGACTCTACAGATATTCGAGCATTCTCAATCTGCTGAAATAGGCCTGTGGTAACTACTGTGCCACCAGTGTTGTTTATTATGGTCGTGTCACCAGTTATCTCGATAACGCCTTTAGTGCAAGAGGCATCAATCTCAATAGAGCCACCGTTCATGTGGATAGCTATCGAGCCTGACTCTGTAGCGTGGTTTTGGTTTATAAACTTTATGTTACCAGAAAAGTTTATATACCTTTGGTTCTGTCTGGCACCGTTACGGTCAATCACCGATACCGCTTCATCAGTGTAGCAATCATGCAGTTCTGTTGTGTGGCCTTGGTCAGCGAACGTACCGTGCTGAATTGTAAAGTTCAAACCATCAGCAACTCTGGGCCCGACAAAGGCACACCTAGTGTACTTACAGTGAGCGTTTTCTAGGCCATCAATAACACAGTCAGTCCACAGCCCTTCACCACGTTGTCTGCCCTGTATTCTGGCGTGATGGAAGTGGGCATTCGAGGTCTTAACTCCAGGGGTTAGAACGAATGTTGTTTGGTAGGCGTTTATGGTTGCGCCTTCCCCGTAAATCGTCAACTCAGAAATGTCGTCAGTCTCAGAAAATGTATAGTTTCCGCGAAAGAATAGCTGTTTAAAACCTCTCTTTAGCAGTATCAACTGAGCATCAGCTAGGTTGTTTACTGGTTGTCTGCCTGTACCCACTGGGAATTCAACACCAGAATACACTGAGTTTACATCTACAGTTACACCGCCTTCGTAGGAAGCGTGTTCAATAGCCGAGTTTATCAGTCCTGTGGTGACAACAGTTGCGCCAACGGACTCATCGTGCAGTACACCAGATCCCTCAACATTAATAACCCCACCAGTAACTTCGTTGCTGAGTTCTACATGCCCAGAGGTGAGTCCTATATTCAGCACACCCCCAGACATATTGTGGAAGTGCAGTCCACCAGAGAATCCTACTAAGCTAACGTCTACGAATGCTCCTCCTAGATCTACCTCTGGTTCTGAACCTGCTGCGTAGCAATTCAGCAAAGTAAGAGGGCCTGACACTGTTAGATTATCAACAATAGAGGAGTTGGAAACTTTGCCTTTGATTCCTGTAATTAAGTGCAATTCACAGTCGTTTACTGTGCTTGTACCTTCCAGAACACCCTCGACGTTAAGGTTGCTGTATCGGCAATCTTGGAAGTTCAAAGCAGGCATTGTCAAATCTAGGTGGTTGTAAGACTCAGTACCTTCGATAGTCCAACCGATCAGTTCAGCACCCATTTCAGGCATCAACATGCCTTGAAGAAACAGCTTCTTAGGAATACCACGTTTGTTTTGTATAAACTTAGCATCAGCCAAGTTATTTACTGGCTGCTGCAGTGTTCCTATCGGGAAGCCCTGCCCCGCAACCCCAGATATGGCGTTATAAACTAGGCCACCGCCGTAGGAAGCAATCTCAATTTCATCGGTCTGCACTAGACCTGCTGAGTTCGCGGATCTAACTGACACCTGGTTGATATTAATATTGTCAGATACGTTGGAGTTAGCTCCCGTCAGGTTGACAGCATATTGTCCATCCTCAAAGGTTACTGAGTACCCATTGACTATCTGCACAACACGGGCAAGAGTTACACCACCGACTTCTACCGGCTGGTTGTGGGTATGGGTTGGCAGGTAAGCCATACCAATATCACTGTCTTCCAAGTCCTTTAGCGCCAGTCTGAATGCGTTGAGATCCAGTTTTCTAACCTCAACAGGCACAGTCTGCACCAATGTCATCTCATTTCTTGGCACAATTATTATCTTGGCGTCCCAGTCAATAGAAACGCCATCTTGGATATAATTGGTTGTGACGTACCCATCTAGTACATATTGGCCCATTGCTTATACCCAGAAGTCTGGTGCTTTATTTTTGGTCGGCTGCCCAGTAGATTGGTAGTGCAGATCTACGAAGTGTGCAAACGGTTGTGGAACTGTAACGCTGTCAGTTAAATCATTACTGTCCAGATATAGTCGGCATTGCATAACACCGTCAGTTTCTAGCAAATCAGTGTCAAGTAGCACAGGACTCCCTCCAACCGTACTAGCCATAGTCTCAGCTATCATGTGCTGATACTGTATCGTACTGGCTGCCTGAACTACTGATATTAGAACTGGAGCACCGAATGCGCTTTGGTTGTGGCCTTTAGCATAAATAGCCTCGAACACCCAAGTACAAGAACCACCAGTAAGAGTGGCTGAGTTATGTGACCAGTGGACGTGAATGAAGATTGGAGTGTTTGGCACATAATCGTGAGGGATATGGAAGTCAACGTATGCAGAATCACTCAGGTTAAACTGAATGGCTTTTATGCCACCTCGGTAAACCTGTCTAGTAGCATCGCCTGCGTCACCGTAGACCTTTAGTTCACCTACATTGTCATGCCAACCGAAATCAGGGTTAAGAGGATCTACCTTCATGCCCGAGCCTTTAGTGTTCGGGAGAAGTATATTTACACCATCACGAAGGTCTGTGAAGTTTTGATCTAGCTCAGCATGCGTTAGTTCAGACCCTTTGCCTGATCTAGTTGTAATGGCCATTATACGTCCTCTTATTCATCTGATTGCAGGGCTATAACAGCCTGATAACCTGTTGTGTCCAAGATAGTGCCCGTTGTAGTACTTGGAACCTTATACGGGGATACTGAGCCTTGTCTAGCTTTAATGCTGATGTTTAAGCCTGTTGGGTTAAATGCACCTTCATAGGCGTAAGCTGTGTTCTCAATAATGCCTGAAGCATTGGTTAATCCCGTTAAGAGTACATCGCCTGTTGTAACTGTTCCCACAGTTTCAGTCGCTCTGATTTCTACCCTGGAGTTCTGAATTGGTACTGCATCGGTATCAGTAACGGTTATTCTTAGCACCACAGTACCAGAAACTACATTCACTGTGCCACCACCAATGTTGTTATAGGTGGGTGCTGCACGTCCTGCAGCAACGCTGATGGTCAAAGTGGACCCAGTGTTAACGTTTACCTTAATTGTTCTGTTCGTCGCTGTACCGGCCTGTAGGGCGTACCCAGAGCTATCGCAGTCCCAGTTAATGCTTATGTCGGTATTGATTAGAGTCCCAGAAGCGTCTACAGCGTAGCCTGTACCAGAAGACGCAAACGAGCAGTCTGTCAATTTAAGGAATGCAGCATTAGTTGGGCTCATTACCAAAGCTGATAATCCAGAAGCGTTATCAAAGATACAGCTTGTGAATGTAGCATCCCCTGCCGTCACTATTCCGCATCTTCGATATACTGTGTTAGTGACCACAGTGTTGCTCATGTAGATAAAAGTATCCATGTCAGTGAACGTGCATGTCTTTTTAGCAACTACAGCGTTAGCTTTATTCTCCCAACGGCCTTTTGATTTAGTGCCAAGTGCCGAGATACTTATTGAGGTCAAGTCTACGTTTGAGGCAGCGTTGTTCACCTCATACTTATTGAATGCAGGGGTAACGTGCTTTGTGTTGGCTATTGCAATTGATTTGTTTGAATCTCTGAAATCACAGGCGGTAGCAGTCTGACCAAACGACATTAGGCCTTTATGCAGGAATGAACTTGTACCTGTTTTACGGAACAGACCCCATCGGTTATAGCCATTTGTGGCATCGTTATAGTCGTTTTTCTGGGCCATGTTTAAGAAAGTGCCATAAGCACCTGCCTGTCCGTTGATAGTGTATATTTCACATCTACCGTAGCGGATTGCATCGACTTTGTAGGGGTTGCCTTTAGAAGGCACTGAGAGGGCGTTAAAAGCCCACCCTGCATATTGTTTAGTCGTGGTAGGAGTTCCGACAACATAGTCAGGAGTGACTGTAGCATCAGCAGGATCACCAGTTGCAAGGTTAATCCATCCGTCATAGATATAGGAGTCTGAACCTAAATGTTTAAAACCATTGAAATCTAGCAGAGAACTTCCTAGTACGGTTCTGATCCCACCATTAGCCTCGGTGTCTAGCGATGGGTAAACGTCCCATTTTGCCCAAACCAAAACAGCATGGTCTTGTCCAAGTGTTATTCCTGAGCCAAAGTTGGCTAAAAGAGCACCAACACCTGTTTTTACAGTTGTTGAGTTACATTGTGTGCCTTGTATGAAGTCGTCAGTTTCGCCTGTTGTTATGGCGAATACGCTAGTCCAACCAGAAGCAGTTGCCTCTGCCCAAGCCACGCCCTCTGCCAAGTCAAAGGTTGTCAAGTCTGTTGCGTAAGTAGCAACCGCCATATTAAACGACTCCCATCTTTGTTGCTGCTGTTTTAACGTGCTCCACTATGTCTGCGGAAGTCATTCCCTCTGGAATAATTGCCATGCCGTTACTAGCCACAACTGCTATTCCATTGGCACCGTAAGTCGGATCAAGCTTAGGCTTCAAATCTCTAAGGATTCTGTAGTAATTAGGCTCTACCATAGCCAGAACAACAGGAACATCAGGCAAATTTTCTATCATTACATGCTGAATATGTGGAGCCATTTCTGGCTCCATTTCGCCTTTAAGCCAAGCACAAGAGAAATTAACGCAAGCCTGTGGCCGTGTGTCGTAAATCTGGCATCCAACACCCTTAATACTATGTTGGCACTGGACACCTCGTACCTTATTTATTTCAGGTACTTCTAGTACGACACAGCAAAGATTGCACTGGCCACATTCTCGCATTTACTTTTCCTCTTATGCGTCAGGAGCTCTTGCTGGTATTACAGAACCACCGGCGGAAGTTAGTACCGCAGTTGATTCAGCAGGAACAGTCGGACCACCACCTGCAACACCGCCATAACGTCTACGAACAACCAGTGTTCGGTTGGCGTTAAATACGGTTGTGAAGCTTTCTGTGGTAGCTGCTGCCAACTTATCAATGTAAGTAACGAATAAGCTTCTAGGGTTAGTAGCTGAATCGTTATCACCTGTACCGTTGAACGCTCTTGCCGCAATGGTGAAGGTTGAGCCAGTATAAGACGTATAAGGAATCTTAACGTAACGTCCTTCATCGTTTTGTAGTCTCAACGTACCAGAAGCAGGAGTATCTACTGGTATAGCTGAGGTACAGACAATAGCTGTTTCGGCAGCACCAACAAGCGAAGTCAACAATGTTAACTGAGCAGTATCGAGAACACCTGCCGCTTCGGGTCCGACTAGGACATAATCCTCGCCTGACACAATACCGTTAACGTTGAAGATCACGTTGTTAGGCGGATTACGAGATACACCGTCCAAAGCAGTAATCAGATCATTCACACCTGCATCAGCAGCAAGTAAGCCCACACCGAATGCGCCAATGATAGCGGAACCAGTTGAAGCGCCTAAGTATGGAAGACTTAACAATCTTGATGTGACCGTGCCCGCTGTACCGGTAGCAGCACCAGCGCCAGTGATTAAGTTGGCGTTAGGTTGAACACCGGTCAGCAGCTGGATATACATGATAGTAGCGCTTGCGCCCGCCAAGTTATCTACTGCCAGTAAGCGTCCAGTACCCGCTGTTCCGCCTGTTCCCCACGACAGAGTTTCAGACTGAACCCAAGTTCCTGCGCCACCAGAAAGTGCGACAGAGTGCGTAATACCACGGAACAAGTCACCGTTCATGCCATAGATTGTTTCTGCTGTGCCTTCACGCTGTTGGTACTTGGTAAATTCGTAAAGGTCGTTCTTGGTTCGTGGAGATGAAATATCCCAAGCACCATAGTAGAACTCATCAGCACCGTTGGCATCGATGTCGATGTTTGAGTAGCCTTCAGAATTAACAAGAGTAGCACTGAATGCCGCAACTGTTCCAGAAGCAGTGCCGTTGTTCAAGTCACTGTTGGCTGTTAGTGCAAGTACGTTGTTACCACGGTTAGTACCGCCACCAATTACGAACTCGGTGTAGACCGTGCCGTAAACGCGCTGTGTACCGATCAAGCGTCTTCCGTCAATATCAGCTCCGCCAGTACGAACCTTAACTAGGAAGCGGTGAGACGTAGAAGATGCTGCATCAGATACGGCAGCGATCATCTTAGCTTCGTTCCAGAAATCGTTAGCTAATAGCGCACCGTTCTGGATGATCTGGATACTGGTTGCGTTACCGAACACCTGAATACCGTCATAAATCTCTGCACCACCGCTCTGCGTGATAGAGGTGTCATATAGGTATTCTGCTGAGGTGTCATCAATGTTGTAGCCGTTAAGCAACGTGATGTTGGTATCAACACCGCCTCGTTGTGATGGCACGTTGTCGATAATTGCCAATTCATCGTCACCGACATCAGATGCTGCATCAGCAAAATCCATCAGTGCTCTGTGAAATTCAATACCTGTAGTGTACGACGGAGCCGTACCAGCATGCAGGTCGCCTATGTATCTGATATTGCCTGTGGAGCGAGTAATGCTCCAATCACCTGGGACGAATGCCATGGTTTATTCCTCTATTTAGTAAACAAGTCGGGTCTGCGTTCTTTTAACTGAGACTTCGTGTAGCGTCTCCCTTCTTTATTGATATACTGCCCGGCATATTTACCATCAAGAATCATAGTAAACTCTGACAGAGGTTCATTAACTTTCTTTTTCTTCATGTTGCATACACTCCCGTCAATCTACACTTTTAAAGTTTAGACTCGACTAAAGCGACCCTAAGATGAGTATTGTCCACTTTTGTTTCAATTCTCGCCAGTGTTTCCGCCAACGTTTTTTGACTTCCGACAATACTAATCACAGTGTCATGTGTGTGATCGATCATTTTCCTACCGTCTACTACTTGGTGCCGAGTGTGCTTTACTATTTCCTTTTGCTCATAGAGCTCTTCTCTCAGCTGCTTAAGGCTCATCAGGATGCTCTGGTGGTCTTCTCTGTCCAGCACAGTGGCTACTTCTTTCCTTCTGTTTACTATGATTTTTTCAGGGTTTTTGTACCCTAAAACAGCCGCAGTTCCACCTATTATGGCAAAAATTACGGAACCTATTAGTGTCGCAAATTCACCTGTTGTGGATATATCTAGCATCGTAACCTGCCTTATAGCTCGCGTGCAAATCCCATAAAGCGATTACTAGGTACGTTCCCCACGCGGTATTGGGAGGCATATCCCCAATCACGAAAGGTACTGCTGTCCCTATTGCAAACGCCATCATAATAAAACCACTTAAAACAGCACCTACCATACGGATGGCTGGCGTTCGTTCCCATGCTCCGTTGATATAGAGTGCTGCTAGTCTTAATACGCCAACAGCGACTGCTGTAAGCCCCATACTGGTGTCAGTAAACCCCATTTCCTTGAGCGTGTGATAGCCTGTAATACTCAGCGTTTCTCCAGGCAATAAAAATGATACGCCAAGTAAAAGCATGACCATTGAGCTTATCCATTCTGGGAGTCTTTCTGGGTATAAAAAATTAGGGAAATGTTTCATGTTAGGCCTCCGCCGTAGCTTTGACCGCAATAAGCAAACTAATGTGATTCGAGGTTACTGCAGTCGGTTGCACTGCGGTCCGTGGTATGTGCAGCATTCTTTGTCCTCGAAATTGTTAATTGGCTTTGCTGAAGTCTATCATACCAACAAAGCTACAATCTACAATCAAGTATAGGTTAAACTCAGCCTATCGTTCCAAATTTTATCGAATAGGGAAGTACCGCTTGCCCACTGTATTGACACGTCCTCACCATCTACTGAAGTAAACGTCAGCTTTTTAATGCGCCACAGTGCTGCACTTCCCGCAGTTCCTGCAGTTGCCTCACCAATGTAGATAACGCTGCCGTCTGCCGAAGCATCTACCTGTTTTGAATACATAGCTGTCTCCGTTAATTCAATAGCTTCGTCTCTGGCTGTTTTAGCTTCTGCGGCGTATATCGCTGCGGATACCGACGCTGCGGCAGCTAAGGCCGGGTCATTAACTAACGTGACAAGTACCTTGGTAACGTCATCGATTATGGTGACGTTTACTATGTTCAGGCCGCCAGAAGCGGCATCTGCCACTGTTACGTTAATTGCGTTCTTAATCGCCATGATTAGCTTCCTATGATCATACCACTGGCCAGGGCTGCTGTGCTGTTTCTGGCAATATTAGATCCACCAGTTACGTTTTTTACTCTAATTGTGCTGCCATCCTCACAAAATATGTTTGTGGTTTCGTCAACGCCAGTTTTATGAAAATTAGCAGTCTGCGCTGCTACTGTTGACAGTGTTGCCCTCAAACCATATTCAGTATATGTGCCTGTTGACGAGTAGTTATGAATGCTTACGGTTGCCTGGTAGGCTTCGATGTAGCTCTCTGAACTCCCTGCTACTTTTGAGCATTCATACAGCGTACCATTAGAAGCGTATGCAAATCTAAAGTCTGAAAAAAACGTCGATGTATTGTACATATCAACGTTGTTGGCATAAAAAGCTGAGCCTGTGGTAATTGAAAACGCTCCGCTGGTGTTGCCGCCGTATGTTGCCGATCTTATATTTGAATCCATAATTGTAAAAACAGAAGTCGAACAGATCGCCATAAACCCGCCAACTGCTATATCTACGGACCTGACAGTCACAAATGAATCATCAGCCTTCATAAATCCTCTGTTAATTTCGTATGTATTTGCTATGGAGCACGAAATGTATATCTTTGACCTGAAAAGGTTAAATAAGGAATCATCCAAGTTGTATACCACACTTAGGTCGTTCGGAAGTATTTTCCACGTTGGTGCTACACACCCATCAAAAATATAAATACCAGAATTTCCATCGATTGTAGCGTGAAGGTCATAGGACGTAACACCAGTGTCACCTTCTATGGTTATCCAACCGAGATCAACGTCTTTTGCGGTAATTCCTACAGTTTCAACGTACCCAGACTGTATTAGTATTTTTGCTTGCACTCCGCCAAGCTTGTAGCCCTTGTGCAGCTTGCTTAACCATTCAAGTGCTGCGCTTATACTGGCGTAGTCACCAGTTGTTTGGTGCACTGTAACGGAAACGTCAACCGATGCGGCCGGTAGGCTGTCAAGCCTTAACAGCACCTTCTGCAGTGTGTTGTCAGTAGGTTCCATCTGGGTAAAGTTGGTCACATCTACTGGTATTGCTGTTGGGCTATATAGAGAAGTCCCTGTGCTCAACGATACAAGGCTTACTGGGCTTGACCCGCTGGTCACTAGGAAATCAACGCCGGGTACGCTGTTTTGTATAATCATCGATTTTTGATCAATTTTTACACCAACGAGTCCAGGAAAGCCGTTAACAATACCCATAAAGTATTCTGTTACATCATTGATAGTTGCTGCTGAAGCACCTGTTATTTGGTAGCTTACACCATTTATAGTCAGATCCCAGTAGTCTGTTGGTGCTATAGCAAGAGGAGCCACAAGTTCTGTTATCGTAATTGAATCTGACGCCCCAGCAAGATAGGATGCTGCCATACTTCCGAAGTCCAGCTTCTCAACAGTAAACGACAGGTCGCTAAGTCTAACTACTGTGTACTGAGCAGTAGGTATAAATGATATTAACTGGTCTGTGTACTGCACCAATGTTCGTTGAGGACGCAAAGCGTTTATTGCCCAGCCGCCGTTTATAGGCTTGTAGGTGAAGTTATCGTAATATACGAACCAATTTATTCCATTACTAGATGCACCATTGTTATATTTTACCCCCAAAAACACATCTAGTGGGTATAGGTTGACAGGTGCAAGCTGTGGTGCAGATACAGTTACCGTCTTAGGCCATGTCTGACCGCCGTCTTCACTTAATGTAAGTGTGAAAAATTCAGTTCCGTCAAAGTGCATTCTTAGTTTAAAGTTTTCTACTGGAGTTGTTAAAACACCAATTTCTGTGCCGTCCATAAAATTAGTATCATCATAGTAATACACGGCTGTGACATTTGGCATCAGTCTTATTCGCGGTGCCCCAGCGTTGATGTCTATTCTTAAGACCAAGTTTTTATTAGCGTTTGATGTATCCCTAAAAAGAATCCAAGGCGTATGATTGGCATTGTAGCTAATCAGGACATTTCCGACATCTACTTCAAACTCAAATCCTCCGTGAAACTTAGTTCTAGTGTATGCGTAGGCGAAAGCCCAGTCGTAAGTGCCTCCAGTTATATTGTATTTCAGCCTAAGTTTTCCGTTTGTAACTATTGCTTCATAAGCTGAGTCACCTCCGACGTACCACAGGGTTGATGTATCAAGAGTATCAAAGGTATCGTCTACGCTTATTACACCGCTGGCAGTGTACCTATTGCCGTCAAGAAACAAACTCCAATAGTCTGTCGGCTCTAGTGTTCCATCTAATACCAATTCTGCTTGTATTTTATTCTTGGTATAACCATCGAATCCTGCGTCAACTCTGGTGATTGACAGACCTCCGCCACCTCCATCTGCCCACTCATACGCTGTGCCTGCTAAATTTCTTTTTAGAACCTTATTTGCAACAGGGGCAGGTACGTCAGCGATGTCTGCCAAAGCTGATAGGGTTTTATCTACCTCTGCCCATGTTGAGGCTCCTGCCGGTCCTTGAGGGCCTGTAGGACCTATCAGCGTTACAGGTGAGCCCCACGCTCCAGCAGTTTTAGGGCCGTATAGGTCGGAAGTATCTGTCTTAAGATAGAAATTTCCGTCAACGCCTTCTGTTGTTGGGACAGCTGTTCCGTACAGAAGAGGCGTTCCAGGGTCACCCTGCGGTCCTGTAGGGCCGGTAGGGCCCGGTACGGTTGAGTCAGCACCTGTAAGACCAATATCACCTTGGATGCCTTGTATGCCCTGAATACCCTGTATTCCTTGGATACCTTGAATGCCTTGATCGCCCTTCTCAACAAGAAGCAGCCAATTAGCACTTACGTCTGGGTTTTCGCCAGTTACTGCAGAAAGGCAGGTGTAGGCTGAACCGTTGAATTTAACACCGTCATGTTCAACGTAGGCAGTAGCTGGGTTGTAAACTCCAAGCCAATTAGTTTGTACTTCGTTTACACCAGGGTCGCCTTTAACGCCTTGTGGACCCCAGGCTACGATCTCAACTATTATTTGGTTTTCAACAGCCATCAGCTATCTGCCTTTAGTTGTATTTCTATGTGCATTCTGTTGGCCTTATCAAGTCCAACTTTGTTTATCCTTTGTGCAACTCCGACTAACCCTGTAGTGAATTGATATTCTAATTCAAACCTACCACTTTGAAGTCTATACCAAACTTCACCACCTTTAATATAAAATAATATTATAGTGCTTTCAGCAAGTAGGTGGGCTACCTTAGCCTTGTCATCTAATGTTAGTTTTGGAGAAGCAGCCCCAGGAATCATAGTTGTGACGAAACCAGCCGCTGCTGTATCGTACCAGTACAAGTATGAAACTCCGGCAACAACATAGGCAACTGATATTCTCATAAGTTGGTCTAATGCAAAGCTGATCTCTGTTATACCTGCAACAGATATTATTAATGTCTTATTGTCCTGATCATCTTCAGGGAATAGATATACACCACCATTTTCATATACAACCCCCCATGTTCTGGCTGTGTTTCCTTGCGACACGTCCCCTAACGCTATGCCTCCTGTCTCCCAATCATACAACAATGGAACTCCATTATAATTATCAGGAGCTGTAAGTTGCAGTTTGCCTGCGGTTTGTAATGCAGGTCTGAAGTCATCTATCACGCTCTGTCCCATGTAGTATCGTGGGTTATTGTGAGTATGTCAGTACTGGTTTTCATTATAGGTGGATCAATTAATACTTGCCATTGGTATGAAAAACTGCTGCAGTGTATAAACCACCCTGATATGCCATTCGCAGTATTAATGTCACCCACACCAAAAGACTGAGAGAACCTTCCGGTGCGCACTCCTACGAGAGTTGCGGTACCAACGGCGCCACCAGATATGCCATATATAGAACTTCCCCCCATAGATCCTGTAGTAGGTCCCAACGAGGCATTGGTAAATATGGATGTTGAGCCAGCAGCACTAAACCCGTTGCCAAATCCAACATACCAACCCGCTGCATTGTTTACATTCGCCGGCCTAGTTGTGCATGTGTAGGCCCCCAATACCGCCACAGAGTCAGCTGTAGGTGGAGTTATGCGTATTGTGTATGTTACTTTTAGAATCTCATCACTCAACACCGTAACAGTAGTTGGAGTACCTGTTACATCTTTTATTAAACTCCTAGACCACAATGATGCCGCCTCCGGGCCACCAAGCCCAATCTCTGCTAATGCTTCCCCATTGAATGCCCCTACCGCAAAACTATATATTCGGACGCTATCTGTGTAGTACGGTTCTGCACCTGAGTTTGTGTTACCTCCAGCAGCACCACCAACCTTTATAGCAACTAAAGCATCTAATCCAGTTTGTGTGACTACGGGAGTGGAGGTTCCTGTGCCAATATGGCAATAGTCTTTATAGGCATTGGCATCTAACCCTTGGTCTAATATCAAGTTCTTTTGGAATGGGGCCAGCTCCTTAATACTACCGTCAGGCTTCTCTACCTCTAGCTTAAAGTACCCCGCAAGTCCTACTGTTGCACTGGTGTTAATATTGATCATGATAGTATTATTCCTGTCATTGTGCCAGATACAGTTAGTTCATCTTTGTCGTACACGGCATGGTTAACTACTATTGTATCAAGCACTATGCTAGACATGGCGCCTGTAACATTCAACCCATCTACATCATATACAGAGTGTTGAATTATTATATTGCGTAAAGTGACAGCTGACATATTGCCAACTACTGTTATAGCATCTACATCATATACTGAATGGTGAAACACTATTTCCTTTAATGCAATAGAAGCCATGTTTCCTGTAACACTAATATTTTCCAATTCATAATTGCTGTAGTTTATAATTATGGTTTTCAGGTCAATGCCTGACATTTCACCTATTACTGTTATTACATCTTCATTTATTCTCGTAGGATAAGGAGGAGATGTGTAAATTACGTTTCTAACTCGCATTACTGCCAGCTTTTGAGCTCTTGTGTACTTAGGCATAGTACGCCAGATCTCCCATGCAAACCCAAGTGTGAACTGCCGTCTGCACTATGCAGATGGTCGAGTTCAAGGTTCGCGTGGATGAACCGTCTGGAGTAAGAAGTGTAACGCCTGCTCCAGCTACCAGATTTATCTCGCCTGCTCCTTGCTGGTTAAAATATATAAGCTGCCCAACTCCATCTTCTATGGCACTTGAAATCGTCGCAGTGACTGTAGTAGCGCTGCTTGTCACAAACATTTTGCCCCAATCGCTTGCGTAAACGTCTATTGTTGTGCCAGCTACGTTTATTATTCTTACCGATTCAATAAGCTTTAGTAGAACTGCAGGGTCGTAGTTAAACCAGATGTTTATTATCTGAGGATTATTATCGTATGACAGAACCTCATCTTCATCGATGTATATTGTAATTTCTTGATTGATGGTAACAAGCATTACGCACCTCTGGTAATATCACCAACTACCGTAATAGAGCCTAACAATATGGTTGTGGTAAGACCTGCGTTTTCCATCTGAATATCATAGACATATTTGCCGGGAGCAAGGGTAGTCTCTGCACCGGTCAACGATATGAAGAGGATGCCTGCAGCTCCACCAGCGTCTGGGTTTCCTATGGCAACAACCTTCTGCGCCAGTGCGTTTACGTCAGGAATCGACCAGTGAGTCTTAAGCGTGAATGTGAAAGTACGGTCCTGAATATCAATAGGAGCTTCATTCACATCTTTAAAGTTTAACGTCATGCCGTAGCTGTCGCCACGCACCATGTCTTTAAGATCGGTCTTTTCCATTACACGAATCCTCGGTTACTG
>ERZ767114.945-NODE-945-length-14790-cov-3.493441_pt1 | contig 14790 bp, 10 predicted proteins | sample MGYA00374952_ERZ767114 | MGnify/ENA primary metagenome ERZ767114 (study PRJEB28939, sample SAMN06267156) | marine metagenome | isolation source: Columbia River Estuary | place: USA:Columbia River Estuary, USA | collected 2012-05-05 ...
AGAGCCTTCGTCAACTACCTTATTAATTAAAGCTAATTGAACTTGAGTATTTAAGTATTTTGCTCTTTCATTAGGTTCTGTAATGGTCATTAATTTACCTAAATGTCCTTTATCTCTAAGTACTTCAGCCTGTAATGATGCAAGTAATCTAGATCTATCCCCTCTATTTTCTTCCATGATCTCAGTAAACATACTTGTAACAGCCTTACCTATGAAGCTTTCTTGAGAGTTGTCTCCACGTTGTGCTGCATCCTCAAAAGAACCATCATTAAGAATATTCTTAAGACCTGCTCTAAAGGTTGTTTTATCCCACTGAGTTTCTTTAGTAGTTCCATCACCCTTCATTATCTTTTCTCCTTCAATAGCATATTGTAAAGTATTGTTGAAAGGCTTAATAAAGGTATCATAAATAGATCCTCTATCAACAGCATTCTTTTTAAGGAATTCGTCCTCTAAAGTAGTATTCATAGAACCATCTTTTTCTTTCTTCCACTTAGCAAAATCAGATATAGTAAGAGCTTCCACACTTTTAATATTACCCATATAGTCATTAAGAGACATTCTAGTAACTTGTGTAGGATCGTCTCTTCGTCTCACCATAATATTACCCTCAGAAGATATAGCCAATGCATTTCTGTCTTGATTATCAATAGCTCCTAGCGCTTCATCAAAATTTGTTTTTTGGGATTTAAGCTTGTATTCTAGCTGGGTACCATAGTTAACGATCTCTTGGTGCATAAGTTGCCCCTCTTCACTGTTAACCCAGGCGAGACCATTTGCTTTAATACTATCTGTGTATCTGTCATATACATCACGAAAAGCAGCATTAGCAGCATCAGTAGCACCATCTAATCCACCTGTAAGGGCCTTCATCCCACCTATTTTAGGAGTTGCCCCAGAAGAACTTTTATTAGCTCGTATTCTAGAATTAGCTTCTTTAGACTTTTGATCTAATAGCATTAACTCGTATGGGTCATCTCTCCAATCATAAGCTTTGGAGACTGCTGCGAAACCGCCTTCTTGAAATTTCTGGAGTTTCTTCGTATAATTTCTTGTACCGTATCTTATTAGACCAGTATTTTTTCTTTTAGTCATATCTTAGAGTGTTAACTATAAATATATAATACGATATTTAAAACAAAAAAGACCTTTATAAGGCCTCTAATGTTAGATGCGGCTATAAAATATTATCATACTTAGCCTTCGTATCAAGCATGTACTTGTCCAAATCATCTACATTGAACTGAGTTGCTTCAACAAATTCTGACTTTACCTTCTTGGTATCTAAGTCATTACCTTCTGCTACCGCTTTATCAAACCTAGGTTTAAACTCTGTATTCCATCTACTCTTAAGAGCAACGGCAGAATTATAGTCCGTGTTTAATTTAGTACGTTGTGCTTTTCTATATCCTTCTGTTAACCCCTTCATAAGGCCATCAGCTAATCTTCCTTTTCTTTGATTTTCTAAAGTATCTCTTTGAGCTTTAGCTTGCACCAATGATGCTGCATATTCTCTCTCAGCTGCATTTCTTCTAGAAATATTCATATTGTTTGTTGCTGCAGCAGATGTAATATTAGCATTTTTAATAGCTGCATCCTCATCTCTACTCTTCTCAACATACTGTGCATTTCTACCGATAAGCTCTGCCTTTCTTTTTTCTCCTTCGTTGTAGTAAGCCTTCTGCATCATATTTGCAGCAAATGAATCAGCTGTATCTACTCTAGGAATTAAACCTGACTTGTTTTTAGCCGCGTTAAATCCATGCATATTTCTAATCCCTCTTGAATGTAGTACAGTTGACTGTAAGTCTTCAGCATTAGGTCGTTCAATATGGATCTTATTAGTACTCATAAGATCAGATACTCTGATATGTGATAGAGCTCCAAGAGCCGTTTTCCAACCATTAGGTTTAGCGGTAGCTAATTGTTTTGCCTGCGCTATCTTAGCATCATACTCAGCTTCTATCTCGTCTTTATTAGCTGGATTCTCTTGTATCTTCTTGTCTTTCTCTTTAATGATAGCATCAATAGCTATTAGTGCAGGGTCTGCATCCTCTGCTATTTGTGACTTAGGCATTAACTTTGCTATGTTTTCCTGAACTCCAGGCTTTTTAAACCAGTCAGGATTATAGTCAATTAAGTTATTTCCACCTGGATCTGATTGTCTAGCTGGGTGATGTCCCTCTAATGTAGATACAGTATTAGGTCCAAGAGACATAGGTCCTGTAGGTGTTACCGGAGGAGTGTAGTTCTCTGTTGCTCTAACATCTCTTCTACCAGAATTAGCATTTACTTTATCGTATAAATTAGGCGGTCCTGAGAATCCTGCAACTATATTAGTTATTGCCGGAAGAACCCAACTAAATGGTAGTCCAGCCTGAGCTTTACGAATCATTCTTCCACCTATTTGTTTTTTCTCTATTTTTTCTTTGTCTTTGTTGTCTTGAGCTACTTTTTTAGCCATAGCTCTTAACTGAGATTCAGTCTTACCTGCTATCTCTTTTCCTTTCCCTTCACTCTGTAGATAACTCTTAACTGTCGCAAGGCTAGCCGGTGTTCTACCTGAAACAAACATCTCATTAGCATGCATACTCTTCACTGCTGGAGATAATACATTTCTAGCTACTAAGAAATTAACTGGTGCGGCTCCTACAGCCAGGGCTTTTTTCCCTAATCCTGTACCTGTTTCTTTAGCCTCCTTAGCTTTTGCTAACATTTTATCGGCCTTACCTCTATAAGATTTAGCTCTTTCTGTAGCTGCTTTTATCTCCTCACTTTTTTTAATAAGTTTAGCTTTATGTGCTTTAGTCTTTCTAACTTCAGGAGCTTTTTTATTTAAAGCCTCTCTTTCAGCTTTAAGCTTCTCTACGTTATTAACTTGTTTCTTTTCTTGTTTTGTCTCAGCCTGTGCTCTCTTAACATACTTTTCACCTCTATCTTTACCAAGAGATCTCTTAGCTCCTTTACCGATTAATCTATTACCAATAACCTCGCCATGCGCGTCAAGTACATCTTGTTTATCGTTAGCTAACTTTTCTTTAGCAGCAGCCATTTTCTTATTAGTAAGTTCTTTTACATCAGCTTTTTCTTTAGCTGCATGTTTCTCTACTCTCTGTTTTTCAGTAGATGTTTTTGCTTTCTCAATAAGTTTTCCTCTACTCTCAGTAGCTGAGGTAGATTTTTCTAAGTCTGATTTTGTTTTGTTTTTTAATGCAAGACGATCAGCTTTAAGTTTTTTATTTATAGCATCTATTTTAGAGTCTGCCTGAGCTCTGCTTTTACCACCATCAAGATCCATACTAACCTGTTTAGTTTCTGCATTTACAGTAGTAGCATTAGGCGCCTCATTAATCTTCTTTATTTTTGCTCTCGCTTCTCTTCCTAACTCAAGACTTTTTTGTTTACTTGTTTTTGATATACCTGCATTTCTAGCCTCTCCTATCTTAGCAGTAGATGCTTCTAAAGGAGCGGCCTTATCACTAACATCTTTTTTAGTTTTAGCTATAAGCGTTTGTTTATTTTTCTGTACTTCTGCTGTTACATCAGCTCTAGTATTTGATTTTGTTTTTGATGGCAGACCTAATTCTTGTTTAGCCTTAGCTTGTAGTCTACCTGGTTTAGAAGTATCTCCAATACCTTTAGATAAATCACCTTTAGCTTTACTTCTCATAGCGGAAGCCCCACCAAAACCTACTAGGAATTGAGCCATGGCTGCAGCAGACTTGTATTCTTCTACCCCCCAGTCTGACATATCCTTATTCCATAACGCATCCCAATCTGCGTGAGTAGCGGCATTAATTGTACCACCAATCATTGCTGCCTGTAGCCCTCTTCTAATAACTTTACCTGCTCTACTTGCACCCTTAAATATGGATACAGCACTTGCTGGTAAAACTGTAACTGTTTCAATTGCTTCTAACCCTAATCTAACACCAAGGTTTTTCCACATCTCTCCTGCAGTAACATCGTCATTTAAATAGTCACTATACATAGTCATACCGGCTGCCGTTAGTCCACCTAGTATACCAACTCCAGCTCCTGCTACGGCGCCTGCCCCAGTAAGCTTCATACCTATAGCACCTATAGAAGAAACTAAATCTGTTGCAAGACCTCTAACCATCCATATATCTGAATCTGAAAGAGCTCTTTGTGCATTATCTGGAGTTATTTCTTCATTCTCATCTATAACATTTTGCTTCTTTCTCTCCTCTTTATCCTTTTCTCCAGTAGGGTCATAGAATTCATCAAGCAATTCCTTAACTTCTACTATACCATTTGCAGCATAAACAGGCTCACCTGTATCATTACTCTCAAACCAGTATCTACCTGAGTCAGATTTCATAATAGTAAGGTTGTTCTGCTTAGCTGTATCTAATACTTGAATTGCTCTACCATATTTAGCTTTCTGCTCTTCTGTCCAAGTTGCATGAGATAAAATCTTTGCATGCATTCCTTGAACATCTACATCGATTTTATTCTTTGCCTCGTTAGCATTAACTCCAGTAAGCATTCTATGAAGAGCTACACCTTTAGCTATGTTATTAATAGCGTCGTTCTCAATTATATTCTCACCGAGTCTCTGCTTAATACCTACAAGATTTTCCTTATCATTAGCATAATCTGCTTCATCTAATACCTCATTGGTAGGAGCCATAAATGTATCCATCGCAGTAAGGGTTTTATCAAGTTCCTCAATTGGAGGAGCGACTGGTGCAGCCGTCTGTGTTTTAGTTTCAATCATAATAATGGTATAATCTCATGTAATATTAATCAAAGAGACCCCTACCTCATCGTTTGGATAAGAAGGGGTAATATTGTGATAGGTAATAATGTAAGGCCTCTTTTACTTAGCTATACCTACAAATTTACCACCTCTCTTGAAAACAGGTTGTCCACCGGCTTCTGGTCCTGCTGGAGCTCCGCCTTGGGCACCCGCTGCCTCGATTTCTTGTAATAACATTGGAGCCATAATCGTACCTAACTGCGCTGCCGCTGCCTGGTCACCTTGTACTGTAGCTTGTGCTAATTGTACTATTTGCTCTTCTTGTCCTCCTGCACCACCCTCTGGTCCTGCTGGTGCTGCTGGTGCTGCTTCCATTGGAGCTGCTCCACCTTCTTGGAATTTTCTTCCTTTAGTACCGTATTGTTTTAAGTAACTCATAATTATATAATAAAAAATTAATTTATATTTCAATTCGTTCTATAGTATAATACTATAATTATTTCAATCTATACACCTGATTAGGCATATTTTCCATTTAATGCATAATTAGTTGGATCATTTTCTTCTAATGTGTGATCCTTAGCGATTTTTCCGTTCTCTAGAGAAGATACTCTAACCTTTATGTGAGGCGCTGTTTGGGATCCTGATCCTATTGAATAATCTCCTTCATAGAGTAAATCACCTCGCTTAATAGTCTTATTCATTAAGTTAGCTTTATTTTTCCATACATCTTCACCTAAGTGCATATATGTCATAATTTTACCATCCCCCATTAATACTCTCATAGTATATCCACCTGCAGCTCCTTTAGTAGGATCCATAACACTTCCGTCTCCATCTCTGATTATACTAACTATTTTACCATCTGTAAGAGATATTGGCATATTTGCTTTATTCCCTTCCTCATCATATCCTACAAGATCCATACCGCCAGAATGTTTTCCTTCGCGACCAGCAACTGTATTAGCTCCTTCTCTTATACCAAATGTATTAGTAACTCTATATTTATATTTTCCTACTTTAAAGTAATCTCCTATTGCTACAGTCTGTTTAGCTACTTTAGCTGCAGTAGATTCCTCGGTAGTTGCTTCTGCCTCTTCAGGTTCTACTGTAACAGAAGGTGTAGCTAAGGCCTCTAATGACTGCCCGTATTCTGATTGCTCTGATTGTTCTCCTTGTTGTTCTGCGCTCTGTGAGGGATTATTTCCCTGCTTAGCTGCAGCAGCTTGTCTGTTCTTGTCAGCATATATTCTCTCTATAGCTTTCTTAAGACTATTACTAAGTTCTAAATTTTGCTCGTCACCTGATTGCACCTTATCACTAAGTTGATCTACTTGCTTTCTATATGCTTCCCCAGTCTGTTGATTTCTTTTTTCACTCTCGCTTAGCTTAGCATTCAGTTCATTTAGTTGATTTGAGTAGTCAGGAGATTCTTGGGTATTTTTACCCTCCCCCTGAGATTGTCTTGGAAGTAGTGAATTCATAAGATTACTAATAGTCTGATCAAAATTATAGACAGACTTCTTACTATTATACACTTTTGCTTGTAAGCTTTTATATTTAGATTTGTTAATATCCATAGGTATTAATCTTCGACGTATTGGGGTTCCTGTGTATTTTGCTTCTCAAGTATCATATTCATCAACTCACCTAGTTCTTCTGGTTTAGCTTCACCTTTATCAACTTTCTTTGATAGAGCTACAATCTGCTCTGTATGCTCAATAGAAAATATTCTCTCTCCTCCTTTAATATTCATAAGCACTTTGCCGGTATCATCCAACACCTGCATAGCATCTTTCTTTGCCTTTACATCCTGCTCATAAATCTTAAAGGCCCCTCCATTCTTAAAAAGTTCCTCCTGTCTAGTAGGGTTTGTGGATACTCTAACAATAATATTGAAGCCTTTTGAGATCTCTTTTTCTTCTTCCTTTTCCTCTTTTTTCTCTTCTGATTTTGTCTCTTCTTTCTCGTGATTATTTTTGTTACATGGAACCATCCCGACAGCTTCCGCTAATTCTGCAGTACATTCTATCTTCTCACCCATAAGGCCGTCTCCCATACCTTTATTTACCTCTAATACAAATCTAGCATCTTTAACGGTGGTCTGATAACTTCCAGGACGTAAAGATCTAACAGCAATAACCTCGCGGCTCATGTTGATAAATATCATATCTAATGGGTAGTTCATTCCTTCCATATTCATGGTAACAGTTTGTTCCTGACCAAAATCGAAAAGAAGACCTTTGTTACTACCTAATTTAGGTTTCCCAGAAAGTCCTTTCTTCATAATAGCAGGGTCAGATATTACACCTACTTTAAATAGCTTATCCTTTATATTAAGAGTGTATAGTTTCATTTGTTCCTTTATAATTATTCAAATCTACGAATTTATTTGTGAATGAGTGTGTATTTTGTAATACTTGTTTTTTAACATACTCACCTAATTCAGCAAACTTTTTTCCTTTAGCTAATCTTTCTATTTCTTTAGTAGTATTGAAAGTAAGAATCATCTCATCTCTTTCTATCTCGTACTGCTTGCTACAAGAGTTATTTCTACATTTAACTACAGGCATTCCTTTATCTCCTAACTGATTTTTTTCTTCGTGAAGGACACCGTTAGGAATGATATTTTCTGTATCTTTTACCTTACCTCCACGCTTAAACTTTTTTACAACAACCGGTGCTCTTTTAACTACATTTATAGTTTCACCAGTAGGTAATGTCCAGTGGAATGTACCACCTTCTCTATTATAACCTACAACTTCAGGAGTTTGCTGCCCAGTAGTAGAAACCCCTTGTGAGAGCTCGGCATCCTGTTTAGTAAGATTTTGTCTATTTCTAGCATTTAATTGTGCCGCTATTTTAACACTCTGTGTATTCTTAGCTTTGGCTGCTGCTTTCTTTTTTTTCCCTTTTCCGAATAATCCAGCTACAACTCCACCTATTGCTCCAGCTATACCACCTAAAATAGTACCAACACCTGGAAAAATCATAGTACCAATACTTGCCCCAATTCCAGCTCCTTTTAAAGTAGCTGAACCAACAGTAGCCACCTTCTCTGCATTAGTATAGGTTGTTGCATCATTATCATCCCCAATCTTTGCAAATAAATCTCCAGCCACATTAGCCGCTGCTCCAATTGCTCCTGCTGTTCCTGCACTAGCATTCTTACCTAGGGCACCAGCTATTTGAGTTCCATTATTCACTAAAGAACTAGGGTCTACTCCAGGTTGCGCAGGCGGTGCTACAGGTTTAGATAAATCTATCTCCGGAGTTTTCACAGCAATATCCGCAGCCTTATTTAAAGCATAGCCAGCAGGTTTCACGTTAGTTAATGGTTTAGGAGTAAGGTCAGGCTGTTTATAACCTTTTAAATTTTCCTGTGCTTTAGAGAAATAGTCTGTACTAGGGTTACCTACTATAGGTGAATTAAGTACTCCAGGTTTCTGTATATTAGGGAATAATTCTTTCTCTTCAGGAGCGTAGACCCCACTATTAAAATAGCCTCCACCTTGATATTGTTTAACTTTTGGGCCCTTGCTATAAAGAAGAGCCCTTGTTTTTATATTAGTCATAATCTAAATTATTATTATTATTATTATGCACATCCATCACCATAGCCTGACACTATATTACTAAATGCGGAGAAATTACCTGCGGCATCAAATGCCCTTACTTTAAAGTAGGTAATACCTTGTCCCATATCACATTGATCGACCATAACAACTGTTGTCAAATCCCCTACCCCTAAAGTATTAGTTGCAAGATAGTAGTTACCAAAATTCTCTGTTGGATGTACCCACACTTGATATCCTGTTACAGCAACATTATCGGTTGAACCATTCCAATTTAATCTAAATCCTTTAACAGTTAGGTTACCACCATCAACTGAAATTGTAAGGTTTGAAGGCGCTGTTGGAGGTGTTCCCTCAACATAAGTATATACAACAGGGCCAGTGGCTATTACAATACCATATTCATCTATCTGATAAGCAGTACCAGCATTACCTAACGTAGAGTAATTAGCGTACCAATATCTATTACCATTGAATGGTATAGCTCCAGCTACAGTAGCAGAAAAATAGCTGCCTACCTGTAAAGAAGGAGAGGTAGTATAAAAAGGTGTATTTGTACGAGGAGCATTAGATGAAAATGAATTAATAAATGCACCTACTAAATCCCCTAAAGTTCTATAACTATCTCCTGTCATCAATACTGTCTTAACAAACTGAATAGAAGCAGCCGCACTTCTAGTGCTATTATAGGCAGGATCTAAGCTCTTAGCATATACAGTATAATAATACGTACCAGCGTTTGCAGGCTCATCTAGTAAGGTTAAAGTATTTACACCTACATTTCCTACAATTGATCTAGAGCCTCCCAAGGTAGTAGAACGTTCAATAACATATCCTGATAGCACACCTACTTCTGATGAGGAAGGTGACCAGCTAATTTGTATTTTAGTAGGATACTCAAGAGATCTTGTTGCAGTTACATTACTAGGAACTACAACAGCCCATGAAGGACATACTACTCTTTCTAATATTTTACCATCCCAATCTACTCTCCATGAGATTAGAGAACTACTAATCCATTCATCAGCCCCATTATATCTAGTAACTCCCTGACTATCTACAGCAATATAATCACCTGGATAAAGCCCTGAAAAGTATCTAATAATACCATCATCAGCAACTCCGCCCTGTCCAGCAGTTTGAGCTACTTGACAAGCGTTAAGCGGGCCAGGTTCAGTATATTTTGTTACCTCGACTGGTGTAGAGAATAAAATAGAACCGGCTACTGCATCCGCACCGTTTTCACCTCTAATTTGATATACTACCCATTGTGCTGAAGGTCCTTCTGACCAGTTTTTTTGAGCTAGCCAAAATGCTCCTGTAGGAACTGATTCTGGATAGTCGTACCAACCAGCATTATCCGGATTACTTCCAGTACCTGTTGGAGGGATTGGTTTTGAGCCAGGAGCAGTAGCTGATGCTCCAGCATGATATTGATAATCTATTGAGCCATTATCTGCTAATACAGTAGGAAGACCCCACGAATATTCATTACCAACTCCTAAATTATCATTACTATTTAAAACTCCTTGAATCATCCAAACTCTCTTTCCATTGTTAGGAAATACAGCTTCATTATATTCTGGAATACCGTCTGACCATTCATAGCCATATCCACCGACAGTTGAAACAGGCTCAGGCCCATCTAATGTATATACATTATTAACCTTAGTTAGATATTTACCAGTTACTGATACGGCACCAAACCCTACTGCATCACTTCTAACAAACATTGTGGATGGTACATATGTATATGCTCCAGTTCCTGCAGGACCAACAGGCCCAACAACACTGATTATATCCCATACTGTAGGCCATATATTATTTGATATACTTCCTATAGCCATCCATGTTGGAACTCCTCCAGGTACTTGATCAGCGTCATCCCACCAAGAGTTTATCCCTGTAACATCATTTACAATAGGTAAACCTAATGGCTTGGATACTTGTGAACTAAATCTATATTCTATACTAGAACTATCTATGATCTTAATAGGATTAGGCCAAACTTTTCCTGCTCCTGTATCTGTCTGTAACATTTTAACCTGCGTGAACCAAACAGCACCACCTCCACTAGGTATGTTATTTACCCAAGCTTTTCCTGCTGCTGTTGTTGTTGGAAGAGGACTTGCATAAGTACCTCCACTAACAGTTACATTACTTATATCTGTCTCAGTTCTTACATAGGCTAGTGCTTGAAAATTTCCGACAGCATTCTCACCGTCATTTCCAGTTAATCCTATCTCTCCTTTCATTCTTCTTACTATCCAACTAGTAGTATCTACCACCCCATTTATTTTCTTAGCTGTAGCAGACCATACATAATCAGTAGTGCCATACACATCTGACCATAAAGATGGTGCAACATTAGGTGGGCTAGGTATAACATTTCCAGGCTGCTCAAGAGCATATTCTACCTCTTGATCTATTGTGTCTCCTGCAACTACAGGTGTAATCCAACTAGCTAAAGCTGCGTTAGAAGTAGGGTCATCTGAAAAATGTCTAGTTGTTTGCCATAGCTGTTGTCCTTCAGGAAAGGGAACTGTTATAGCTGGAATACCATCTGACCATCCAGCAGGAACTGGTACTGCAAAAGTACCTCCTGTAGGAGTAGCCGGAACTCCAACACTTCTTTTAAATACTATAGAATATTTGAATGAGGCACCATCAGTACCTACAACTCCACCTATATTATCCCAATTAGATCCTCCCTCACCAGTACCATCAGGAACTTTTAGAAAAGCATCATTGGCTTGAGCATCTGCATCCATAGTGATTCCACTACATGTAATCATATCTGCTATAGATGTATACTGGTTAGCTATCCATATATCATAGTCTGCTACTCCAGCTTTGTTTAATATATTACAAGGTGTATCCCTACCCTGAATATCAAGTCCATTTCCTTGTAATCCTGTCTCTCCTTTTACATGAATAACTACCCAAGGGCCAAAGATTCCATTTTTAATATTTCTTTGTGCTATATATGTAATAAGTGTTTCATCTACTACGCTCTCTGCCCAGTTTGCTGGATTAGTATCCGGAGCTCCTGGAGAGGATAGTAATATAGAGTATTGATAATCTGTTGTGCTAGTATCTGTAATTCCACGAGGAACAGTCCATACGTTAGCAGGATTCTCCACATCAACTGCATCATCATTAAATGTAAATGTAGTCATCCATACTTTTTCATCTCCTGCAGGAATACCATCTGACCATACAATGGCTGGATTAGCATTTACAGAATCTATCTTAGTAAGAGTAGGGAAGGGGTCTGAAAAATGACCTCCAGTAACAATGATAGTTTTCTCATCAAAGCGTGTGCTGGTACGTGTAAATACTGTGCTTGTTTTATACGATGTACCAGGATCTCCTACAACAGGATCTCCATCAATAGCAAATCTAGCCCATAAAGCTGGTACACTATAAGTGGTCCATCCTCCGGCATCTGAATAAGTTGCTAATGATACATATTCATATCTATTTGATTGGCTGACACCTGTAGGGCTGTCTGTCCATCCTACTGGATCCCCAATACCTATTGGTGTAATTGGAGCAGTAGCAGAATCGCTCAGGAAAAAAATATAGCTAATACCAGGTCCATCTGCTCCAGGAGTTCCAGGGGTCCCAGGTACTCCCTGACCTCCAGTATCTCCAGTATCTCCCTTAGCTGCAACTGATTGCCAAACACCACCTACCCCAATATAGAATGTACCTAGTGTAGGCTGAAACCAAGAACCTCCGTTAACAACAGCAGGTTCAACATCATTAACTATTGTTGCAGAACCTCCTCCAGAAATTACTACCCAAGCTCCTCCGGAACCTACATAAAATAATCCAGAAGTAGGAGCAAACCAAGTGCCTCCTTCTACTACGGTAGGCTCTACATCGTTAACTATAGCTGCCCCACCTATAACAGATTGTTGAAACACATACTCATCAAGTCCTTGATCAATATCTATAACAACATCATAGAAATCAAATTTAGTTACAGTACCGACTGTATTAGCTGCTATAATACCATCACCATTGTCAAAACCATTTATAGACGGTCTGCTGGCTGCATTTGCATTATCAATAAAATCAGCTATAAGATCTTCCTTACCATAAAATAAGGATAGATTTTGGTCTCCACCATCAGTACCAGCTTCAGTATAACTGTAGCCAAATGTCTGTGATTGAGGGTCATAAGCTAGTAAAACTAACCTTCCATTTGTTTGTTCCCACGTCAGACTGAATAAGTCTAGATCTTTGAATTCTTGGATTTCCTCCAGTGATATACGTTGTATGTTTGGATTATCTATCATTGTTATGCGTTTTAATCAACTTCAATTAGTATTATAATACTGTTAATTTTTGACTTTTAATTACTATCTACAGTACAAAACCTAGGATAGCTATAATTGCTCCACCTATGCCAGCACCCTTTAAAAAACTCCAGAAGGCTCTTCTGCGTCCCCTTTTAATCTCGTCTTCTATATTAGCTTCTAAATTATCTCCTATTAATCGTTCCTGGAGTATAATTTTATGTAGGCTATCTGACTTCATTTCTTCTATCTCAAGAGCTTTATATACAAGACCTTTAACTGAGTCACATTTAGTAAGGGCACTATTCAAGTGTTTAACATTGGCTTCTGCTGCTTTACCCCTCTGAATCTTTTTATAGATACTATCCCTTTCAACAGAAGTTATAACTCTGCTATTCTTTGATTGCTCCTGAGAATGCATCCCATTTAGCGTCATCAGAAGAATTATCATAGTCATTAAGAAGTTCTTTAAGTTTCTTGTTAGTTGCATAATATCTATTTTTATAATACGTTTCTTGTATCTCAAGACTATCAGCCTTCTTAAGCACTACTATTTTTTCTTTCTGTAAAGATTCAACAGATGCTTCAAGCTCTTTGATTTTTGTTTTGTGTACTAGATTGATAGCGTCTCTAGCCTCTATCCTAGTTGTAAGTTCCTTAGTTCTGTAATAATGTACTACAGAAAGTAATATAAGTACTAAAGCAACTATCGCTAAGTACAAATATACAGGTTTAATATTAATATTTTTTTCTTCCATTTTAAATTTTTACCAGCTCTATATGAGGAAAGTCATCAAATTTTTGATCGTAATCTATAATCCCGTCAGAGTCCCAGTTTGCTCCCCATCTAATTTTATGTGTAATTTCACCTCTTTCTAATAAAACGTCAGCACAAGCGTCAAATATACCTACAACATAGCTTAAATGCATTTTATCATAAGCTATCTTTAGTCTTGTGGATTTAACTGGATGCCAGATATAAATATCTACAGCTTCAGAAGGTTCTATATTATGTTTACCTTTCTTATTAACGCCATCAATATTAGTAATCGGAGCTCTATGTAAATCTACAGTACGCCCAATAGCATAATATTCTTGTTGCTTCGATACAGGTCTATGCCCTTCAGCAATCCCAAAATCTACGTTAGTAATAGAAATTACCATAAGGACTATTTTTTGTAAGTCTATATGGCAGGTATCTAATCTTTCGCTACTATTTTTACCTAGTTGAAAACCCATAATGTTATTTTATTTGTTATCTAATATATCTTCATCCTCTATTTTATGGCCTGATTCAGGAGCTTGTGAGCTAGCTTCCGTCTTTGAAGCTGACGCTGAATCAACGCTTTTCTGCATCTTCTTTAAAAACCCTAATTCAAATATATTAAAGATCTTTTCTCCAAGCTCAAATAAGTAAGGTTTTTTACCTGATAACTTTTCTATATTTTCACCTATACTAATAAATTCTCTAAACCCAAATAATATTAAAGGGATTATTGTTATGATTCGTAGTATAGCTGCGATACTAAAGAAACTGCCGTCCATATCATGCGACTCTATAAAACCCTGATTTATTGCTGAGTTCATAAAAGTATATGTAAGAACCAACCAAAGATATAAAGATATAAATTTAAATATAGTAAATGTTACTTTACTACTCTTTAATTTTCTTTTGTCATACTCTTTATCGTCTCCGTCTTCTTTTGCTTGCTTTGCTTTTTTATGGGAGGCTGCTGAGCCTGTCCACCAATCTATTACTATAAATAGCGATATAGTGGCTAAAACACCTACTGATACACCTAAAAAATTAATCTTAAGTATAGAGGCTATAGTTTCCATAGTTATTGCTGAAAATACTGAAGCACCAAGTAGTGTACTTGTTTTGTATCCTGCCATAGTCTTTAAGCTAGTGGCTAGTGGGGTATAATATTCTATCATGTCATTAAACATTATGTTATTTATTTTTATTGGGATTCCTATCTATAATCGTTATCTTATCCTATTATACCTATCATAATTATAATACTACATTATTTTCACTTAAACAGTCTTAAAATAATTATAGTTTCAAATTTGTTTGCTCTGCATTATCACTTGATTTTCTAGCCCATGCTATTACCTCATCTCGTGTATCTTCGCTCCAATAATTTAGCTCGTCTGCTGTGTGAACATGAGATGGGATTAT
>ERZ767114.948-NODE-948-length-14752-cov-5.456763_pt1 | contig 14752 bp, 10 predicted proteins | sample MGYA00374952_ERZ767114 | MGnify/ENA primary metagenome ERZ767114 (study PRJEB28939, sample SAMN06267156) | marine metagenome | isolation source: Columbia River Estuary | place: USA:Columbia River Estuary, USA | collected 2012-05-05 ...
TTATCGGCACGCCTCGACTCATGCGGCGGGACTGGTGATCGGTGACCGGCCTCTTGCCGAGCTGGTGCCGCTTTATCGTGACCCGCGATCGGATATGCCGGTAACGCAATTTAATATGAAATGGGTTGAAAAGGCCGGGCTTGTCAAATTTGACTTTCTGGGTTTGAAAACCCTGACCGTTTTGCAAAGAGCTGTTGAATTTATTGGCAATCGGGGCATTGAACTTGATCTTGGCGCAATCCCGCTTGATGACAAGCTGACCTTTGACATGCTGTCAAATGGTGACACGGTTGGCGTGTTCCAGCTGGAATCCAGCGGTATGCGCGACGTGCTTCGCGGGCTAAAGCCTGACCGGTTTGAAGATATCATCGCGGTTGTGGCACTTTATCGACCGGGCCCGATGGAAAATATCAAAGATTATGTCGCGCGAAAGCATGACCCCTCACAAATTGCCTATATGCATCCTGATCTAGAACCGGTTTTGGCCGAAACCTACGGCATTATGATCTATCAGGAACAGGTGCAGCAGGCGGCGCGTGTTCTTGCCGATTACACGCTTGGTGCAGCCGATATTCTCCGCCGTGCGATGGGAAAAAAGATCAAAGAGGAAATGGATGAGCAGCGCCAGATTTTCATTACTGGCGCAACAAAACATGGCTTGTCCGAACAATTGGCATCGGATGTGTTTGAGCAGATCGCGGCTTTTGCTGGTTATGGCTTTAACAAATCGCACGCGGCGGCCTATGCGCTGGTGTCCTATCAAACGGCCTATCTGAAGGCAAATTTTCCTGTCGAATTCCTTGCTGCCTCAATGGCGCTTGATGCGGGTCACACCGAAAAACTGGCGGTATTCCGTCAAGAATGTCAGCAAAAAAACATTGGCGTTCTGCCACCTGATATCAATAAATCATCATCAGGATTTGCTGTTGAAGAGGTTGCCTTGGCTGACGGTGCGCCGGATTTAGCGGTTCGCTATGCCCTGTCGGCGATTAAAAATGTTGGCGTTGAGGCGATGATTCGTCTAACCGAAATTCGAGAGGCTGATGGTGCTTTCACCTCATTGAAGGATCTTTTGCAAAGATTACCGCGCGAGGTGGTTAACCGACGCCAGATGGAAAATCTTGTGCGGGCAGGGGCGCTTGACAACATTCACGGCAACCGCCGCGAATTGATTGAAAATATGGATTTGATCCTATCGCATGCCAATGCGATGCGCCGCGAAGCCGAATCAAATCAGGTTAGCCTTTTTGGTGGTGACTCTGATGTGATTGATGACAGTATCTGCCTTCGCGAAACCAATGATTGGGCAGGTATGGATCGCCTGAAAGAAGAATTTGACGCGCTTGGGCTCTATTTGTCGGCGCATCCGCTTGATAGCTATGCCAGCCAGCTTGGGCGGCTTCGGGTTACATCGCATGCGGCGTTAAATGATTTGGTGGCGGCAGGGCAGGCACCGCAACGCGTTAATCTTGCCGGTTCGGTGACGGCAAAACAGGTGCGTGTCTCGCAACGCGGTAATCGATTTGCCTTTATTCAATTTACCGATCAGACCGGCGTTTTTGAAGTGACCTTTTTTTCAGATGTTCTTGCCGAGGCAAATGATCTTCTTGATTCGGAAAAGCCATTGCTGATTTCAGCCAATTTAAAGGTGGAAGATAACGGGCCGCGCCTGCTGGCTGCGCGCGTTCAACTGCTTGATGATGCCATTGCCGCGTGGCATGGCGGCGTGGCTTTGTGGGTTCAGGATGAAAAGCCATTGAAATCACTGAAAGAAGCCTTGAAATCAGACGGGCCCGGCAAGGCCGAGGTTAAGATCCAGCTGATCGTAAAAGGGCAGGAAGTCTGTATCGGGCTTCCGGGCCGTTTCAAGCTAAGCGGCGATTTGCGGCAGGAATTGCGGCGCATGCCCGGAATTTTAAATGTTCGCGAATTATAATGGCATTTTGTTGGCATTTGGCAGGGTTGGAAAATATCGTCATTTTTGGCGGGTAAGGCTTGATTTTTTGGCAGTTTGATAGTACGAACGAGCCTAATTCACACATGGGGGCGGCCCTTACGCAGCAAATTCTGCGTGATGGGCCATCCGGTGAGGGCGTAAGCCTTTCATTTCCCCCATGGAGGTTTAACCGGAGAATAGGAGTAAATTTAATGGCTCTCCCTACATTTACAATGCGCCAAATGCTTGAAGCAGGCGTTCATTTTGGTCACAGTACACGTCGTTGGAACCCGAAGATGGAAACATTCATCTTTGGTGAGCGTAACAAGACGCATATCCTTGATCTTCAGCAAACCCAGCCAATGCTGCATGCGGCATTGAAAGCATTGAGTGATGTCACATCACGCGGTGGTCGGGTATTGTTTGTCGGAACAAAGCGGGCGGCTGCTGAAAAAATTGCTGAAACAGCCCAGAATTGTGGCCAGTATTTCGTCAACCATCGCTGGCTTGGCGGTATGTTGACCAACTGGACAACCGTATCACAATCAATTCGCCGTTTGCGTGAGCTTGAAAGCCGTTTTGAAAGCGGTGAAATCAACCAGCTGACCAAAAAAGAGGCGCTGCAAATCACCCGCGAGCAGGAAAAGCTTGAGCGTACGCTTGGTGGAATCAAGGAAATGGGCGGCATTCCTGATATGCTGTTTATCCTCGACACAAATAAAGAAGCCATCGCTGTTCAAGAAGCCAACCGTCTTGGCATTCCTGTTGTGGCGGTTGTTGATAGCAATGCCAATCCTGATGGGGTTGATTATCTGATTCCGGGTAATGATGACGCGATGCGCGCCATCACGTTTTATTGTGAACTTGTTCAAGCTGCTGCGCATCCCAATGCTCGCATCATCTTCGGTACAACTATCGATGACGCCCTAGGCGATGAAGTTCGCATCACCGTGATCGCAGCGGGCTTTGATGGCGGGGAGCCAAAGAAGGTTTCAGTTCCGGTAATTGATAAGGCGAGCCTGACAGGTATCGCAGATCCAATTCCAAGTAACGATCCAATTTCTGTCGCTCTTGATCTCGATGGCAGCGCACCTCGTAAGCGCGTTACCTTTGAAGATCTCGTTGCTGAAGATGAGATCGACGTTCCCGACTTTATGAAGTAATTAGCTCCACTCCAGAAGCGAGTGAGCTAACAATGGGAACCTTCTTTACCGACCGCCTAGGCGGCGCTAGTTCTAACAATTATTCATCCCTAAATCTCGGAGATCACGTTGGTGATGCCCCCGAAATAGTTGCCGCTAATCGCGCACTAATTTCTGCAAAGTTCGGACCAACTCAATATATGAGCCAAGTTCACGGAAATCGCGTAGCGATCATTGAAGAAGTTACCGACGAATATCCGACTGCGGATGCTTTAGTTACCGGCATCCCTGGAATAACCCTTGCGGTGATGGTTGCAGATTGCATTCCACTTTTACTCTCATCATCAACCGCTGTTGGAGCAGTACATGTTGGCAGGCGCGGGTTGATGAACTCAGTTGCGATTAAAGCTGTTGAGACAATGCGGGCATTGGGTGCGGGTCAGATTCATGCTCAGCTTGGTGCATCTATTTGCGGGCGATGTTATGAAGTTCCACAGGAGTTAGCCGATGAAGTGATTGCCAAGCATCCTGCGGCATCATCTTTAACTAATAACTTAACTCCGGCGCTAGATCTTCCTAGAGCTTTAATAGCAGATTTGGTTGCCATGGGCGTTACATATGAAGCATCGCCTATATGCACCCTGGAAAATGATGAGTATTTTTCTTATCGCCGACATAACATCACGGGCAGAAATGCGGGTGTGGTGTGGCTATAGATCGTAGAAGTGAAATCACCTCGAATTTGCAAGTGGTGCGCGATGAGATATCAAAGGCTGTAATGGGTGCTGGTAGATCACTTGATGAGATAACACTGATTGCTGTGACTAAGACTTTTCCAGCTAGTGATGTTGAGATCCTGCGCGATCTTGGAGTCACTGACTTTGGTGAAAATAGAGATGCAGATGCCGCGCCAAAGGCTGCTGCCGTAGCCGGCACATGGCATTTTCAGGGACAGATTCAGAGCAATAAGTTGAAATCAATTACTTCATGGGCACATGTCATTCATTCACTGGATGAAATTCGACATTTCGAAGTGATTGAGAAAAGCGCCCCACATCCTTTGGAGATTTTCTGTCAGGTTTCACTCGATGGTTCAGAGGGCCGTGGGGGAGTCAGTGAGCAAAAGCTCTATGAATTGGCGCAGGCGATTGAAAAATCTGCAACCCACAGACTTCAGGGGCTCATGGCAGTTGCCCCGCTAGGTGTTGATCCCGCTGATGCATTTTCGAAATTATCAGCGATACATAAGGCTTTTATGGCCGATTTTCCTAAGGCCAATAAGTTATCAGCTGGCATGAGTGGGGACTATAAAGAGGCGATTGCCTATGGTGCGACACATATTCGGATAGGGAGTTCAATCCTGGGTTCGCGCTAGGCCTACAGGTACCGTTGTCATATGGCTAATGCACTCAAGCGCGTCGCGAACTACTTAGGTTTGATGGACGACCCAGAATTCGATACACCACTTGCATCTTCAACTCCTGTAGCAACGACATCCAGTGACGTGCGCATCAAGCCGCGCTTACCTCGTTCAGTTAATTCAGTAGTCACATCTTCAGTGAATGTAGCACCGCAATTAGATTTACCTGTTCTAGATCGCATCGTCACATTGCACCCACGTTTTTATAACGAGGCTCGCACAATCGGTGAGCACTTTCGCTTAGGCAATCCAGTCATCATTAACTTGACTGACATGGATGAGTCAGAGCACAAGCGCTTAGTTGACTTTGCAAGTGGACTTGCATTTGGTTTGCACGGAACTATTGAGCGAGTGACAAAGAAAGTATTCCTTTTGTCTCCTGCGAATGTTTCAATCGATGTTGAAGATAAGTCAGCTGCAGCACAAGCAAGTTTCTTTAACCAGAGCTGATCTAAGTGCGTATCGGAGCGTTACTCGCTAACGTCCTGCAGTTATTTCTTTTTGCGCTACTGGCCCGTTTAATCCTTGATTATGTTCGCATGTTTGCGCGTAACTGGCGACCAAAAGGTATTGGACTCATGCTTGTTGAACTTGTCTATGGCATCACCGATAAACCAATGCGCTTTGTTGGACGCTTTATTCCACCGCTTCGCCTAGGCGCAGTCAGCCTAGATTTAAGTTTTATTGTTCTCTTTTTTGGAGTTCAACTACTGATGGGGTTAGTTAGCTCGCTTTAGTAAGTTTGATAGCAATTCCAAGTTCATTATCTTCAATTGCAAGTGTTGAGTCTTGAACCATTGAAAGAGCCAGTACTTCATCCTTAATGTGGGCTTCATCGCTGGCAATTGCGCCAGCTATTTGGGCAGAGGCATTCCATTTCACATCGATGCGATCTGAGATTTCAAAGCCATCGCTCTTTCTGCGCTCTTGAATAAAGCGAATTACTTCACGCACATGACCAGCAGCGATAAGGGCTGGGGTGAGCTCTAGATCAAGTGCCACGCTCTCACCTTCGTGTGAGGCAACCATCCAGCCGCTCTTTGGCACTTCTGTTACAACCAGGTCATCTAGTGCAATTTCCCAAATTCCTAGCTGAGTAGTTCCAGAGGCACGCAGTGTTTTCACAAGGGCAGTTGCATCAGTTGCCGCAATGGCCTTAGCAATCTCTTGAACAGCTCCGCCAAATTTTGCGCCCAGTGATTTGAAGTTAGCTTTAACGGAGATATCTACTAAATCTCCATCAGCGCTAGCGATATCTTGCAAATCAATCACATTGAGCTCATCTGCAATCTGCTCACGCATCTGTTCTGGCAAAGCCGCCCAGCCACTAGCTGCAATTAGTGCACGGCCTAATGGTTGGCGAATCTTGATGCCAGATTCTGCGCGTGATGCACGACCTAGTTCAACGATGCGTCGTGTGAGTGCAACTTGTTTTCCAAGTTCGCGATCAATCACCGATGCATCTGCAATAGGAAAATCAGAGAGATGTACGGAGGCAACGGCGGAAGAGTCAGCTGGAATGACTAACTCTTGCCAGACTTGCTCAGTGATGAAGGGAACCATAGGAGAGAGAAGTTGAGTCAGAGTTACTAAGCATTCATGCAGTGTGGAAAGGGCGCTGACATCTCCATCCCAGAACCTGCGACGTGATCGGCGCACATACCAGTTAGAAAGATCATCGATGAATCTAGCTAACGCGCGCCCGGCAACCTGTGAATCAAAATCAGTCAGAGCGACGTCGACTTCTTCAATCAAAAGGTTTAGCTCAGAGATAATCCAGCGATCCATGAGTGGTCGATCCGCAATCTTTGTGCGCTGACTTAAATCAAACTTAGATGCGTTGGCATAGAGCGCATGAAAAGAAACGGTGTTCCAATAGGTCAATAAAGTTTTTCGAACAACTTCATTAATTGCATCATGGCCCACACGACGCGCTGCCCATGGCGAACCTGCAGCGAGCATGTACCAGCGCACGGCATCTGCGCCATGTTGATCCATCAGCGCCATTGGCTCTAAAACATTACCTACGTGCTTACTCATCTTGCGGCCATCTTTATCCAAGATATGTCCAAGACAGAGCACAGTCTTATAGGAGGATTTATCAAAGACTAAGGTTCCAATGGTCATGAGTGTGTAGAACCAGCCACGAGTTTGATCGATAGCTTCACAAATAAAATCAGCTGGGTATGACTCTTTAAACTTTTCAACCGAGCCCTGCTTATGTGGGTATCCCCATTGAGCAAATGGCATTGCGCCGGAGTCATACCAACAATCGATTACTTCTGGAACACGAACCATTGTGGAATCACACTGCGCACATGCAAAAGTAATGTCATCAACAAATGGGCGGTGTGGATCTAGATTTGATAGCTCTTGGCCGGCAAGTGCGCCTAATTCAGCTAATGAATCAACGCAGATCTCATGCTTGTTTTCACAGCGCCAAATTGGCAGGGGAGTTCCCCAATAGCGATTACGGGAAAGCGCCCAGTCAATATTGTTATTGAGCCAATCACCGTAGCGGCCTTCTCTAATTGTCTCTGGGTGCCAATCTGTTGCTGCGTTTTCACGAAGCAGAGCATCTTTTATAGAAGTTGTGCGGATATACCAGGATGGTTGCGCGTAATACATCAACGGTGTGTGACAGCGCCAGCAATGAGGATAAGTGTGCTCATATGGTTGGTGCTTATAGAGAACACCGCGTGCCTTTAACTCTTTCACCAGTAACTTATCGGCCTCTTTAAAGAAGATTCCGCCAACTACTTCTACCTCTTTAAGGAAGTGTCCATCTGGTGCAATGGGATTAACCACTGGCAAACCATAGGCACGACAAACCGCTAAGTCATCTGCGCCAAAAGCTGGAGATTGGTGAACTAATCCAGTTCCATCTTCTGTGGTCACATAGGTTGCAAGAACAACGTAATGCGCATCAGCAATCTCGACGAAATCAAAGGGACGCTTATAAGTTGTGCGCTCAAGTGATTTACCGGGCATTTTCTTGAGAATCTTCTTCTCGCCCTTCACACTTTCAAGCAGGGCTTCGGCAACGACTAGAACTTCACTGACTTCATCCACAGTTACTTCAACGGCTACGTAATCAACCTCTGGATGAACTGCAATGGCAGTATTTGATACCAAGGTCCATGGAGTCGTTGTCCAAACAAGGAAACTGGCGTTGAGTGCTACTAATTCACCTGAAGTAATAGGAAAGCGAACATAGACAGAGGGATCGGTAACTGTTTCATAGCCTTGTGCTAATTCATGATCTGAGAGTCCAGTTCCACAGCGCGGGCAATAGGGTGCAACACGGTGATCTTGAACTAGTAATCCTTTTTTCCAGATCTCTTTAAGAGACCACCACACACTCTCAACATATTCAGGTGACATGGTCCAATAGGCTTCATCGAAATCAACCCAGAAACCCATGCGATGTGTCATGTCTGTAAATGCACCCACATGTCGTTGCACTGATTCACGGCACTTGTCATTAAATGCTGCAATTCCATATTTTTCAATATCGCCTTTACCGGCAAAGCCCAACTCTTTTTCAACTGCGATTTCAACTGGCAAGCCATGACAATCCCAACCAGCTTTGCGGATTACATGCTTTCCCTTCATTGTGTGAAAGCGTGGAAAGACATCCTTAAATACACGTGCTTCAATGTGGTGAGTTCCTGGCATTCCATTAGCTGTTGGGGGACCCTCATAAAACATCCAAGCAGGTGCGCCTTCACGGGCCGAGACAGTTTTTTCGAAAATCTCGTTATCGCGCCAGAACTTTAATATCGTGTGTTCGACGGCAGGCAGATCTACTGCTGCTGGAATTGCGCGAAACGACATAAAAAATCCTCCACGAGTAGGACAACAACTCTGGAGGGACGTGACCTGCTGGCGCAGATCTCGCGGTACCACCCGCCTTGCGTGAAATTCACGCCACTTCACTTTTTCTATCCGCGGCTAGTTCTAGATGGTTTTCACCATTTCTTCTAGCAAACTCGTGAGGTGATGGCCCCGTCAATGCTCTTATGCGGTAGTGGCTCAATACTATCGCCTAGTTAAGCCAAATTATGCCCGTGGCTAATTGGTAACAGCCCCTTAAGGGCATTAAGGTTCGCGACATGCCTAAGAAGCCGGTTAAGAAAGCAGTCGCCAAAAAGGCTCCTGCCAAGAAGGCCGCTGTGAAGAAGAAGCCTGCTAAAAAAGCTCCTGCCAAAAAAGCGCCAGCTAAGAAAGCAGTCGCTAAAAAGGCTCCTGCAAAGAAGGCCCCGGCCAAGAAAGCAGCAGCAAAGAGGATTCCAGTTAAAAAAGCACCGGGTAAGCCATTTCCATCTAAGACAACTTTGACCGTTGATGAGAAATCTCAAACGGTTTCAGTCTCAACTATTTCTGCGCCAATTTCTGCACCCGTCGTTGAAGAGCGTCGATTGGTCATGCCACCTCCACCGCGTCCAGTAAAGAGTGGAAAGAAGGTTGCACCACTTAAGCCAATCAAAGTTGCTCCAACTCCCATTGTTGTTAGTGAAAGTGAATCGCCATGGACAGCGGCTGAGCTAAAGAGCATCCGCACTGAAATTTCTAGAGAGTTAGCGCGCCTGCGCGTTGAACTAGCTAAGGTTGAATTAGAGATGGACTCTCTTATTCAAGAATCTGGTGAGGGTGCTGGAGATGATCAAGCAGATGCTGGAACTAAAACATTTGAACGTGAACATGAGATGTCACTAGTTATTAACGCTCGCGATATGGTTTTGCAAACAGAGCGCGCCTTGGATCGAATCGACTCCAAGACCTATGGAAACTGCGAAGAATGCGGAAGTGCAATTGGTAAGGCCCGTTTACAAGTATTTCCTCGGGCCACTTTGTGCATGATCTGCAAGCAGAAGGAAGAACGGCGCTAGCAGTGCGCGTGTGGCGCACACTCTTAGGTGTTGCCTGGATTATCTGGCTTCTGGATTTAGCTACCAAAATCTGGGCAGTGGAGTATTTGGCTAACCGTGGTCCTGTAAAAGTTATCGGCTCACTTTTCCAACTCAACTTTATTAGAAACTCTGGTGCTGCTTTTTCATTTGCGTCAGGGGCAACTTTATTCCTCTCTCTTTTTGGAATTGCTGTTTTGATTGCAATTGCTTATTACGCACCTGCGTTGACCTCAAAGGGATGGGCGATTGTTTTAGGCCTAGTCATGGGTGGAGTTTTAGGAAATCTGACTGATCGCATTTTCAGAGAGCCAGGATTACTTCGTGGTCATGTCATCGATTGGTTACAACTGCCTAATTGGCCTATATTCAATATTGCAGATATTGCAATCGTGGTTGCGGCCTTTATTTCGGTTGTTTTAACAGCGCGCAATATCCCGCCTATTAAAAAAGAAGAGTTGATATGAGTAATCGAGAACAGCGCACACTCTCAGTGCCAGAGGGCGTTGCTGGTGAGCGAATCGATAGTGCTCTCACTCGTGTGCTGGGGCTTTCCCGCACAGCTGTCGTCAAACTCCTAGAAGATGGCGATATCACTACATCTGGAAAAGCTATGGCTAAATCAGATCGCGTGACTGCCAACCAAGTAATTGAAGTGCTAATGCCAGCTCCTATTAATCAAGATCCAATTCCACTCACTCCGCTAGAGGGCCTTTCAATTGTTTATGACGATGATGCAATTGTTGTTATTGATAAGCCGGTGGGATGTGCTGCTCATCCAAGTCCAGGATGGACAGGACCAACTGTTGTCGGCGCATTGATGGCAGCGGGATATTCAATTTCAACGAGTGGTGCTGCAGAGCGACAAGGAATTGTTCATCGCCTTGATGTTGGCACGAGTGGGTTAATGATTGTTGCAAAGAGTGATCGTGCATTTACGGTCTTAAAAGATGCTTTTAGAAATCGTACTGTCGACAAGATTTACCACGCACTCATTCAAGGACACATGGATCCAACGACTGGAACAATTGATGCACCTATTGATCGTCATCCAAAGGAAGATCATCGATTCGCAGTTGTTGCTACAGGCAAAGACTCCATTACGCACTATGAAGTCATTGAGTTTTATCGTGGAGTGTCATTAGTTAAAGTGGAGTTAGAAACTGGGCGCACACACCAAATCCGTGTTCACTTCTCAGCACTTAATCATCCACTTGTTGGCGACACCACTTATGGCGCAGATCCCGTTCTGGCTAAATCTCTAGAGATGAGACGGCCATGGCTACACGCCAAGGAGCTCATGTTTGACCACCCCATTACTGGTGAACATCTGAGTTTTAGCGCTCCATACCCAGCCGATCTCACACGCTCATTAGCGTTGCTATCTGATGCCGTTCTGCCTTAAGTAATAATCTACGACCACCATGACATCTGAGAATTTCGTACATCTGCACGTCCATACCGAGTATTCGATGCTCGATGGTGCAGCGCGTGTTCCCGATTTAATGGCAGAAGTTGCCAGACAAGGAATGCCGGCAATTGCAATGACAGATCATGGAAATGTCTTTGGTGCTTATGAGTTTTATAAGCAGGCTAAAAAAGCTGGCGTTAAACCGATTATTGGAATTGAAGCCTATGTGGCCCCAGAATCTCGTTTTGATAAAAAGAGAGTGCAGTGGGCTAGTGGTGGTGAAGATGATGTTTCAGGTGGTGGTGCTTATACGCACATGACTATCTTGGCCGAAAACAATGTTGGTCTGGGAAATCTCTTTCGCTTATCTTCTCTTGCATCCCTTGAAGGTTATTACTACAAGCCCCGCATGGATCGCGAACTCCTAGCTCAGTATTCCAAAGGACTGATTGCAACAACTGGTTGTCCTGGTGGAGAGATTCAAACTCGCTTGCGTATGGGTGCTTATAAAGAGGCAATCAAGGCAGCAAGTGATTATCGAGATATTTTTGGTGAAGGTAATTTCTTCCTAGAGATCATGGATCATGGAATTGATATTGAAAGCCGCGTGAAAGCAGACCTTCTCAAATTAGGAAAAGAGTTGGGCCTTCCACTTCTTGCAACCAATGATCTGCACTACACATTACAAGCAGACTCTGGTGCACATGAGGCCCTGCTCTGTGTTCAATCGGGCTCTACGCTGGCAGATCCCAAGCGATTTAAATTCGATAATGACTCTTTCTATGTAAAGACTCCGGCACAGATGCGCGAGCTCTTTAAAGACATTCCTGAGAGTTGCGATAACACGTTACTTATTGCAGAGCGCTGTGAAGTAACTATGCGAGAAAATGAAAACCTTCTCCCACAATTTAACGTTCCAGCTGGAGAGACCGAGGATTCTTGGCTTAAAAAGGAAGCTGTGCGCGGCATGAAGGAGCGATTGGGTGCAAAGCTGACGCCAGCACATGAATCTCGTCTTGATTATGAACTCGGTGTTATGGAGAAGATGGGTTTTCCTGGTTACTTCCTAGTTGTTGCTGACTTAGTAGGACATGCAAAGAAAGTTGGGATACGCGTTGGACCAGGCCGAGGATCAGCTCCTGGTTCTCTAGTTGCCTATTCACTTGGGATTACTGGTTTAGATCCACTTGAACATGGACTTTTGTTTGAGCGCTTTCTCAATCCAGAACGTATCTCTATGCCTGATATCGACTTGGACTTTGATGAGCGTCGTCGCAGCGAAATGATTCGTTATGCAACAAACAAATATGGTGAAGATCGAGTCGCTCAGATCATTACCTACGGAACTATTAAATCCAAGCAAGCGATTAAAGACTCAACACGCGTTCTGGGTTATCCATATGTCATTGGAGAGAAGTTAACTAAGGCCTTGCCTCCATCTGTGATGGGTAAAGATATTTCTCTTGGCGGAATCTTTGATTCTAAAGATGATCGCTATGGCGAAGCAGGCGAGTTCCGCTCACTCTATGAGTCAGATCCAGATTCAAAGCGCGTAGTTGATACAGCCCGTGGTCTTGAAGGCTTAAAGCGCCAGTGGGGTGTTCACGCAGCTGGAGTCATTCTCTCTCGCGAACCTTTACTTGATGTCATTCCTATCCATCGCCGTGAAGCAGATGGTGCAATCATTACGCAGTTCGATATGGGCGCATGTGAATCTATTGGCCTGCTTAAGATGGACTTCTTAGGTCTTCGAAATCTCTCTGTTTTAGATGATGCCTTATTAAATATTAAAGAGAATCAAAACATTGATGTGGTGTTAGAGGATTTAACACTCGATGATAAAAAGACATATGAACTGCTCTCTCGCGGAGACACTCTTGGAGTGTTCCAGCTCGATGGTGGGCCAATGCGAGCATTGCTTAAATCAATGTCCCCAGATTCATTTGAAGATATCTCAGCAGTTATCGCTCTCTATCGTCCGGGTCCTATGGGCGAAAACGCACATAACAACTACGCCGATCGCAAAAATAAGCGCAAGCCAGTTGAACCTATTCACCAGGAACTTTCAGAACCTTTGCAGGAGATTCTTGGCGACACATACGGCCTGATTGTTTATCAGGAACAAGTTATGGCAATTGCCCAGAAGGTCGCTGGGTTCTCACTCGGACGCGCAGATCTTTTGCGTAAGGCGATGGGTAAGAAGAACAAAGATATTTTGGATAAGGAATACATTCCTTTTGAAGCAGGTATGAGGGAAAATGGTTTCTCAACTACTGCTATCAAGCGCCTCTGGGATGTTCTTATTCCCTTCTCTGATTACGCATTCAACCGAGCACACTCTGCAGGCTATGGAGTTGTCTCGTATTGGACTGCTTATCTAAAGACTAATTACCCAACTGAATATATGGCCGCGCTTTTGACAAGCGTGAGAGATGATAAAGATAAGTCTGCTCTGTATTTGAGTGAGTGCCGTCGCATGGGAATCAATGTGTTGCCTCCTGATGTCAATGAATCAAATGGTGAATACACCCCGCGTGGAAAAGATATTCGCTTTGGTCTTGCAGCAATTAGAAATGTTGGCGAAGGTGTTGTGGCATCGATTAAGAGTGCGCGTGAGAGCAAAGGACGTTTTGCATCATTTGGAGATTTCTTGGCAAAAGTTGATGCGCAGGTGTGTAACAAGAAAACAATTGAATCTTTGATTAAGGCTGGAGCATTTGGCTCACTGGGATCAACTCGCAAAGGTTTGATTGCAGTCCACCTTGAAGCAATCGACTCTGTTATTGAGAGCAAGCGCGCTGAGGCTATTGGTCAGTTTGATTTGTTTGGCGGGGAAGCAATTACTGAGGTTTCAGGTTTAGATATTGAGATCCCAACAGGTGAGTGGGATAAGGCGATGTTGCTTAGCTATGAACGAGAGATGCTGGGGTTGTATGTCTCTGATCATCCATTGTTGGGTGTTGAACATGTACTTCGAGCAAATACAGATATGTCTATCAGCGAGCTAGTTGATGAAGGCGCCCAACATGAATCAGTTGTCACAATCGGCGGCTTAATCACCAGCGTTACTCGTAAAGTTTCAAGGCAAGGTGCCTCATGGGCCGTCGTCACTATTGAAGATCTAGAAGGATCTTTAGAAGTTCTCTTCTTCTCAAATACCTACAATCAATACTCAATGTCACTGACTGAAGATCGAATTGTGACTGTTCGTGGCCGTGTTGATCGTCGTGAAGAGAATCTGCGATTTACTGCCCTTGAGATGTCCATGCCAGATATTTCTGCAGGTCCTACAGGTCCTCTTGTAATTTCAATTCCAATGTCTCAGTGCACGCCACCTGTGGTTGATCGTATTAAGGAAATTCTTCGTTCACATCCAGGTAAGCGAGAAGTGCATCTTTCGTTGAGTGAAAATGGAAGCAGTACCGTTATGAAGATTGATGCATCGGTCACAGCTTCTCCATCATTGAGCGCAGATCTCAAATCTATTCTTGGGCCTAACTGCCTGGTTTAAATTCAAGTCCGCCGTGCAGAGCCCAGCCGTTACAATTGGCATGTGATTCGCACAGTAGATCTTCGTGGCAAAGCCCTTACCAAGGCTGGATATAACGCCGAACTTCCGCGTGCAGCTTTAGATGTTGCCCAAGCGATGGCTTTGGTTGAACCGATCTTGCACCGTGTTAAAACCGGTGGAGAAAGCGAACTTATTAAATTGGCCCAAGAATTCGATGGAGTTACTCCTGCTTCTATTCGTGTTCCACAGCAAGCATTGGATTCAGCTTTAGCGTCTTTAGATCCTGCAATTCGCGCCGCGCTAGAGCTTTCAATCGAGCGAGTGAGAAAAGTGCACAATGATCAAGTAAGAGTGGATAAAACCACAACTGTTGTTGATGGTGGAAGCGTTACAGAAAAGTGGATTCCAGTTGATCGTGTGGG
>ERZ767114.949-NODE-949-length-14738-cov-2.469818_pt1 | contig 14738 bp, 9 predicted proteins | sample MGYA00374952_ERZ767114 | MGnify/ENA primary metagenome ERZ767114 (study PRJEB28939, sample SAMN06267156) | marine metagenome | isolation source: Columbia River Estuary | place: USA:Columbia River Estuary, USA | collected 2012-05-05 ...
TTTGGGATGTTTTGACTACAGGGTGGTCTTGCGCCGAATCCCTTATCAAGGATTGGAGTAAGCTATTACCAGATAAATGTGATGAAAGGGAGTTTTCCAAACTGGTCTGTGCTGCTAAGGGAGAGTGATGACAAACTATTCTGAGCGGACAGAAGCGTAAGACGCCTCAATAAATCCCCTATCAGGCGATTTACCTTATCTGGAGCCTCCAGCGAAGGCCAATGCCACACGCCCGGGAGAACTTCGATCCGTAAATCTTTTGAATAGTTGCGTAGTTGGTCTATGAAGGTTGGGATAAAGGTAGTATCGTCCTAGACCCAGATCAGCATGTTGTCTGCATTCGTTGGACCTTTCAGGCTGAGAATGAGGTTCGCGGCGCATTAAACTGCAGGGCGATGCGGGTAAACAGGCTACTGGGGAGGCCCGACTATTGTTTGGTGACTACAAGGCCAATGCCTATGCGCTAAACGCAAGGACCGGAGAGTTACCTTGGAAAATCAAGGTTCACAGCCACCCTCTAGCGAGCGTTACTGGTTCGGTGACTGCTGACAATAAAAGAGTCTATGTGCCCCTGTCATCGTCGGAAGTTGTGCCTGCAGCTCAGTCGACCTATGACTGCTGTACCTTTCGCGGCGCCTTGGTTGCGCTCAACCTAGAGTATGGCAGTATTGCCCGGCGCACCTACACCACAGATAAACCCGAACGGTTGGGTAAAAATGCCGTCGGTGTTTACCGCTTCGGCCCCTCGGGAGCGCCTATCTGGTCTGGCTCTACGCTGGATACTAAGCGCAATCTTGTCTATGTGACCACTGGACAAACCTACTCATCGCCAGCCACAGGAACCAGTGATGCGGTAATAGCTATGGACACCACAACAGGTGAGGTGAAATGGGTATCTCAGGTGACCGCCAATGATGCCTGAAATAGTGCCTGTGGCTTCACAATGATCAATTGCCCAGAGGAAGATGGACCAGATTATGATATTGGCGCCTCAGCAATTTTGGTGACCTTAAAATCTAACCGAGATCTCTTGTTGGTGGGGCAAAAATCTGGACTCACCTATGCTATGGATCCAGATCAGCAGGGCAAAATACTCTGGCGTCAAAGAGTAGGTAGTGGTGGCACTATGGGTGGCGTGCACTGGGGTATGAGTAGCGATGGTGAGCGCCTTTATGTGGGGGTGTCTGACCTTCCCACTAAGAATCGCTATAACCAAGGCGACCCATACCCTGGAGTACATGCGCTGGATCCAGAGACAGGGGAATTTTTGTGGCGTAATGTCCTTCCATCTCTGTGTCCTGAAGACATCAAGTTTGACTGTTTTCAGGGTATTTCTGCCGCAGTGAGCAGTAGTCCTGGTCTGGTATTTGCCGGTGGCATGGATGGTCGGCTGCGCGCCTTTGATGCCAGCAGTGGCGATACTCTCTGGACTTACAATACCTATAGAGAATTTACAGCGGTCAATGGGCTGAAGGGTCAAGGCGGCTCAATTGAGGCTGACGGTCCAGTCATTGCTAATGGTCGGCTGTTTGTGACCTCTGGTTATGATAAGTGGGCTGAAATGCCAGGCAACATGCTGTTGGTATTTTCTCTCCCCAATTAAACCTTAACTGTTACGGAAATCCTTATGAACCTTGTCAGCAAGTCTGTACTGTTAATCGCCGCTCTAAGTATTGGTCTATATCTGATTTTGCAGCCAACGAGCCCAGTAGATTTGGATGAAAAAGCAACTGTCGCCGATGCCAGCACCAGTGTCATTGGGTTAAACCATATTGGACTGTCGGTAAGAGATCTGGATATTGCGCTGGCGTTCTATCAGGGAGCCACTCAGTTTGAGTTGTTGCGACGAGAGTCGGTGAGTGTTAATGAACAGGCCAGCAAGTTATTTGGTCAGGACAACATTGCCTATGAGATAGCTGTTCTTAGGGGGCCCAATATGCTGTTGGAATTAACCCAGTTCGAGGGTAACCAGGGCATCCCTGTAGGCAATATGCCACCCGAGGGACCAGGTATGACTCACACCTGTTTTCAATCTCCTAACTATGACTCTGGCTGGGACAAGTTTGTGGCAATGGGCATAGATCCTCTGTCCCGCGGTGATCAGCCCATTGATCTTGGTGGCTATGGCATAACCTATGGCTATGCCTATGATCCCGACGGCAACATGATTGAGCTCGAACAGCTGGATGGTGGATTATTAGAGCGCGCAGGTTACGGTGGCAGTGGGCAGAATTTGGATGGAAATCTATGGATGTCTCAGGTGGGCTTGGCGACCCACGATATTGTTGGGCTGATGGAGTTCTATCAAATGGTATTAGGGTTTAAGCCCTACAGATATGCCCATGTTAATGATAATGACAGACTCGACGATATAGTAGATATAGATAATGTCGACTTGATTGGTGGCTGGTTTAAGTTAAATCAGGCATCCAAGGTGATCGAGATTTGGCAATATGTCAGCCCGGAGACGCCAGAATTTACTGGTCAGCGCGCTGTGACTGCGCTGGGCTATTCGTTCTCTATCGAGGTTGCAGATATTCAGGCAGAGTATCTGCGTCTGACTAGTCTGGGATTAGATTTTGTAAGCGAGCCTGTTGAGCTGGATGGTTTCTGGCAAGTCTACAGCCGAGATCTGGATGGTAATATCTTTTCCCTGCGTCAGGCGGTTGATCCTCAGTCACGCCTCTCGGTGCGCAAGCTGGACGCCTGGGGCGCTAGCTGACCATAACTAAGTAAGATTGTCGAAAATGGCATTGCAAAAATAACAGGCGGGTTTTTCATGTTCCAAGCTCGCTTTCTTGTTGTTATTGCCGAGACAGCTTTTATGGTTGCAATATCCCCAAAGACCTCAACACTTGGTTTTTATTGAGTTTCTGGTCAATAGTATTTTGATGCTATCTGCGCGAGTACTAAGGCGGTATCGGAGATCGCACCAAGCTGCCACTAACCTTTTTAGACAGCTTTATTACGAGGACGTTTGAGTAGGGTTTTTAGAGAGGTCTCGTATTTTTTTTGAATAGCCTGATAGCTGCCCAAAATCATGGCCACAGTAATATCTTCTACAGTCTGTAGGTTGATGTCGTTATGGATAAGATATTGCCCTGCAGCGGTTGGCATGCCATAGGAGATGTCTACTGTAGCTCTAGCGACTTCGATGTCTATGTTGAAGTTGTCACAGAGTATTTCGGCGAGATAGTTTACCGCTGGATCTCGACCATATTTGTTGGGGTCGCCACTATTGGCCACAGAGGGCTCCAGGGATAGACGCTCAATGATAAGTCCGCGATCGCTGATGTAGGAGAGATATACCTTGGTGACCCGGCGGACCATTTGCTCCAGTGTCTCTGCGCTTTCAGCAGCTTCTAGCTGGACTCTACGTAGATGACGATATTCGCGCGTTAATAATGTTTGTAAAAGCAATTTAACGCTGGGGAAGTAGTTGTACACCAACGCCTTACTGATTGCTGCTTCAGTACCTAAGCGCTCCATGGTCACAGCGGACACACCTTCCTCTCCCACAAGCTTGGCCGCACAGTCCAGAATCATATTTTTTCTGGCTTTTGGCGATAGCCGGGTTCGGGTTTTCTTGGTCGTGTCGGATTTACTCATAGCTCTAACATTAAATAGCGAGAAACAACCTTATCAGCTGTTGCGGGGCTATGCCAGTCCATCTTGTGGTTTATCTCTAGTCGTAAGCCAGCGCAATGCTGTCTTCACAGGGGTTACACCGTAAAGAGTGGCCGCTGAACTCAAATTTCTGTAGGCGCAGATCATGGATTTTGCTTCTGTGTCATTTTTCTGCTCAATATCGGTTAACTATTGACATGATGCTTAGTAGAGACGCACAAATCTATTGTAAAACTATCAAATTTAGCGAATTTAATCTCTTTACTCAGATATGTGCTTAGCTCTTGGCAAACTATTGCTGCAAATATTGCCATTAAAGCGACCTAATTAAGCCATTAAATGTGGGGGTTTAAGGTTTTTCTACAATTTTTCGAATCGAACTTTAATTCTGTTGGAGCACTATTGACGATTACTATAATAATAATTACTATAGGCTCACTATAACTTAAAGCGGGTTCGGGAATGACAACGTTAATAATAGCTCGTTGACAATAATGGTCGATTCAAAAACGTTCGTTATATCTTAAATATAAACAACTAATAAAACTAAATTGGGGACATAAGAATATGAAATTGCATGAAATAGTGCGTACTAGCGCGCTCTCCGTAGCAGTACTAGCAGCTAATGCCGGTCTAGCCCAGGAGGAAACTTATCGCGGGCTGGAAGAAGTATTGGTAACCGCTCAAAAGCGAACAGCGACTTTGCAAGATACTCCAGTAGCTGTATCTGTAGTTTCAGGAGAATTGCTGAAACAAAGAAGTCTTGATGACATTCAAGAAATGGAGCTTGCAGTGCCGTCTCTTAGTGTTACTCAAAACCAGAGCTCTTCACAGCAAACATTTAGTATTCGCGGATTAGGTACCTCCGGTAATAACGCCGGTTTAGAACCTTCTGTAGGGGTGTTTATCGATGGTGTATACCGCAGTCGGGCAGCCTCAGCTATTGATGATTTTATCGCTGTTGAGCGGGTAGAAGTGCTGCGCGGACCGCAGAGCTCGGTTTACGGTAAAAATACCCCCGCCGGCGTTATCTCCATTATTACCAAAAAACCCCAGCGAGAGTTTGGAGCTGATTTTGAGCAATCCTTTGGTAGTTACAACAGTAAAGTAACCCGAGGCACCATTACTGGCCCCATTAGTGACACTGTCTCTTACCGAGTCTCCGGCAACCGCAATACACGCGACGGATTTATTGATAATATTCAGGAAGGTAGAGATGCTGTAAATAATAGGAATCGCCACGCCCTGCGCGGGCAACTGCTGATAGAGCCCAGCGACGAGCTGACCATACGCCTTATTGCCGATACTTCATCCATTGAAGAAGATTGTTGCGGTGCGCCGTTTTACTACAATGATCCTGGCAATGCCGCCGCAACTACGGCCCTTGGCGCAACAATCTTGCCGGACGATATTTACGCGCGCAAGATTAAGTTTGACCGAGCCATGGAAACCGATCAGGAGCAGAGCGGATACTCAGCACAATTAGATTGGGAGCGTGAGTCCTATTCCTTTACCTCTCTGACGGCATTCCGAGATTTTGAGGAAAGCAATGATATTGACGCCGATTTTATCGACATCGAACTGAGTGGCGTATTGCAAAACACCTTTGACCGACAGGTGTTCACTCAAGAATTTAGACTACAGTCTACCGGTGAAAATAAAGTCGACTGGCTATTGGGCTACTACTATTACGACGCTGACCAAGACAGCGGTGGAACTAATCGCTTAGGTGCATTCGCCCGCCCGTTCTTTGATTCTCGGGTCTTCGGCTTGGTATCGCTTGTTGAACAGCTGAAGGGCGCCCCTACTGGCTCCTATATTAGGTCCGGTACTGGTAGAAAAAGCGAATTCAGTCTACTGACAACTAGCCACTCTGTGTTTGGTAAGCTTGACTGGCACATTAATGACAAGTTAACAGCCTCACTCGGGACGCGCTGGACCACAGAAGACAAAGAAATTGATGCGCGAATAATGACTGACGCGCCTTATTCTGCCATTGATTTTAGTGATCCCACTAGCGATCCCGCTGTGGCAATGCTAGCAGCGATAAACCCCAGCTTTCCTGTATTCGCAGGATTCGTACAGCTGTTCAGGCCGGTGTCGGACTTTTCCGAAAAACGCAGCGAACAGGAGCCTACTGGCGAACTCATTGTTTCTTATGAGTACAGTGATGATGTGAGTCTATATGCCAGCGGTAAACGAGGCTATAAAGCAGGTGGATTTAATGTTGGCTCGGGATCTAATGGTGCAGATTTTGATAAAGAACTTGCTGACGCATGGGAAGTGGGCGCTAAAATTCGCGCATTAGACAATAACTTACAGTTTAACATTGCCGCCTTCTCACAGCGCTTACGTGACTTTCAATCCAACGCGTTCAACGGCACCACCTTTGTTTTAACCAACGCCGGTGAGATTCAGATTGACGGCTTCGAGTTTGATACGCTTTATGCACCCACTTCAAACCTGTTTCTCTCATTCGCAGGCTCGTATCTAGATCACGAATATACGAGTTATGTTGGAGGACCTCAAATCGTTCGACCCGCTGGCTCCACGCCACCACTCCCGCCCGTCCAAGACCTGAGCGGGAAGCCGTTATCCGGTGTGCCTGATTGGACCTTAAGCTCATCCATCAATTACGTGAAAAGCTTTGGCGCCGTTGAAGGTTTTGCCAATCTTGCAGCTAGATATCGCGGCTCACGCAATGTGACTAGCGAGCAAAACCCAATTGCTGACCAAGGTAGCTATGTCACTGCCAATGCCACCGTGGGGATACGTGATGCTGACGGCTTCTGGACCCTTAACGTATGGGGTAAAAACATAACGGATGAAGAATATACCGACGGTCTCTTCAACTCTGTGATACAGGCAGGTAGTTTTAATGCCTACCCTGGTGATCCACGTAGCTACGGTGTGACACTGAGATTACAGTTCTAAATATAAACTAACTTCCTTGTAGGGAGGTCAAGATTATTCTTGGCCTCCTTTTTTTTGTCCAGTGTCTGCTTTCGATTATGGTTCTGACATTAGATTTATTGACCTATCCCGAGATTTATATATCCAGAAACTGACGCCAAATAATTATTATGCTGTTTTAGCGCGTCTTTTGCTTCACCGTCGAGCAAGCAGATTTCCACACCCCACGCATTCTAAATGCAAGGGATGCCTTTGACTGCAGCCTGCCATAGCACGACATAAGACATATCGATTTTAAACACTGGTATAGAATCGACTTACTAGGTGCGTTTAAAAATAATAGGTCTTATTATCAAAAATTCGGTTGTACCTTTACTTTCATCACTAATTAGTGCGCAATAATAAAGATGTTCTTAAATAAAAAGTTCCATCATTTAGGCACGGGTTTCGTGGCATCAGGGGCTGCCCTCTTAGCGGGGATACCGGTCGCTGGCTTGGCAGAGGATAAATCCATTGAAGAGGTGCTGATTACGGGTACACACATCGCTAAGGCCCCTGGTATGGCGCCCTTTATTTACTAAGACGCCTTAACATGTTTTCCTTTGGGGCGAGTTGCCAAATTCAGTGCGAAGCATAGCGTTGAAAGATTGATTCTTAAGACCATTTAAAAAGCCCCTGAGCATACAGCTCCGGGGCTCTTTTGGTTAGGTGAGTTAAATGTCTTGAGGATTACAGATGCCATCTGCACACTATAAGCCCACTTCAGAACAACCATTGTCACCTAGGTTGTCGTACTCGGATTGTATAAAGTCCGCATTGGTAAATAAAAGTTTATAAGCCTGACAATGTTCTTGCTGGTCGTTGAAGTGAGTCTCGTTAATAAACTTTTGCTTTAGATCTTGCATTTGTAACTTCATTGGAGACATACGAATGCCGCGATCTAAGGTCGTATCAAAGATCATTACTCGATTTTGCTCATCATTATTGCTCCAAGTGCGCCATTCAACCTGTTTGCCATGATATCCCTTGGCGGGCTCACCATAATGAGCAAATGACGCCCAGTAGGACATCATACTCTGTGATAGAGCATTTCTCGCCGCTCGAGCGGACTCCGGATGGATAAGATTACTCATCAATGTAACAAAGTTTCCAAATACATAGGGTATCTCAAAGGCATGAGCTGCACCCATCAGCTCTTGCAGGCTGAGAAAACCAAAGTCACGTAGATCATCCGCATCAAAACGATAGGCAAAAACGTTATCTCCTTGCCCCTGACGCATCACTGTAGCCAGCTGGTCGACGGCTTTAATTTTCCACTGATCACTGGCATAGCTGCTAAATGCCTGATAGCGTTCACTGTTTTTGATTGCGATGGGTATACCCATAAAGCTGTCTACTTGATCGGGACTGAAGCTTAAAAACAACTTCATCTCATCGCGGTTGGTACCAAGTATCACCGGTACTGCGTTGTAATTGGCAGGATCGGCAAAGAGTTGCTCTGACGCAACGGCCTGAGGTAAAACGATACCGTCGCCAATTAGGTCCAAATTTCCGAACACCTTGCCACCGGTTTCACTTCGGAACGCTTTAAATACCTCAGCCGTAGTTTTGCTACGTAAATAATCGGCAAGATCATGGACAGTCATGCTGCTCTGTAATTTCTTTGCAGCTTCTCTGTTTGTAGCTCTGCCCTCAGCCACCAATAATTGATTGATGAATTCCCGCGAGCTGTGTTCGTGGCCCTCATCCTCTACAAAGTTTTCAGCCCTGGTGATGGGCTCGATATCCAAGCCACCACTCTGAACAATGGCACCATGAAATAAGTCCGTAGCCAGGGGGGAGGCCATGAGTGCCATGACATTCCATCCACCGGCAGATTCACCAAAAATAGTGACTCTGCTGGCATCGCCGCCAAATTGGGCAATATTTCGCTGTACCCATTTTAGCCCAGCAATCTGGTCCAATGTGCCAAAGTTACTGGACTTATCCTCGGGCAATTCGGCATTGGTGCGAAGCGCAGGGTGAGACAGCCAGCCAAATGCCGATAAGCGATAGTTAATACTTACCACTACCACATCAAATTGAGATGCCAGTTGAGAACCATCTAACATTGGATGATTACTTGTGCCTCCGTTATTAGCCCCTCCATGAATCCAAAACATCACCGGTCGATCTTTAGCATTTTCAGGAGCAAAGACGTTGAGATACAGGCAGTCTTCGCTGCCATTGATAAGGTTCTTTTCCGGTGATGTGTTGTTGGCCTGATGGGCACAATCTGGCCCAGCCTCTAACATCTGTCTTGGATGTTGCCAAGGCGCCGGAGGTCGCGGAGCACGCCAGCGCAAATCGCCCACTGGTGGTTGAGCAAAGGGTATACCTCGCCATACTGACGCCCCAAGGCTATTTTGATAGCCGATAATGTCACCAGTATCTAGATTAATTAAGGTATTATCGGACGCTACTGGGGCTGGTTTACTCTCTGGTGCCAGATAGGCATAGGCCGCTCCTGCGACAACGACCAGAACCAAAATAATACCGCTAATAAACCTTATTAGGTACTTCATCAATTAAATCCCTTATATTTGTTGTTAAATAAGCATAATGCTAGTGCTAGTTATAATATTAATCGCCTTTTAACCATAAAATCCGGTACATAAAAGATAATTAACTGTTATTGACGATTATAACAATAAAGTCAAGGCTAACTTTTAAAGCCATGTGAGTCAACTTTGATATATTCTTAAAAATGCTGCTGTGAAATGAGATGAGACGTTAGGCGCTGATGTAGCGGTAAACCAAAAAATAGCACCCTAACTTATAGCCTCCAGCGCGGTGAGACGATGTCGATTGATCAAGCTTTTAAAAAAATGTCCTCACAATAAACCTTCAAAAAAAGTCTTTGCCCGGTACACAAGATCGATCGTTGTTAGCGCAAAGGCGCTTCTTTTATTTTCTTCGTACTCTGCAAAGCTTTGCAGGTATGCTGGATTGCCTGGCGCCACAACAAGCTGCCGCATACGATTGTGAGCCGGCGTATGAATATCGCCCATCACCACAGTATCATTTCGGATATGGTGAATCGCAATATGGTTGTAGCGCTCAAGGGTTTCTGGCCGGGTAATTGCATCTTCATAAGCCAGCTGTAATACGGCTTTGACTGCGGTGTCACCATTGCGATATAGGTTAGAGATTGCCCACGAAAAATGCCATACGGCATGGTTCCAGTCAATGATAGTAAATGGCTCTGTAGTATAGAGCATCTCGATATTGTCGAAGTACAGCTGGGCTATTTTAGCGGCGATTTCAGGTGTAACCACTTGGTCTCTAATCGCCCATATTGGTAATTCTGATGTGGATAACTCGCGGGCAAATTCTGCCTCTGCAACCTTGAGCGTTTCAGCCAAATCAATGCCCTCAATCAACACTGGCTCTTGATCGTTATAACTCACATAAGGCATAACCGATGTGCAGACGGAGTTGGCTCTTCCTGGCGTCGCAAATCGCCGATCTCCAAACATGTAATCTTCTATCAAAATGGTATAGCGTCAATTTTCTACCTTATCATTTGCCTCAGCACTCTGGGCTTGGTTGCTATCTGTATCCGGTATTAACTGCCAAGATCTGGCTGTTGCTGCAATGGTCGGCGGGCCAATTTGATAAGTCATTTTATCAATAAGGCTACCATTGCAGGTCAGGCTTATGCCGCCGGCTGGAGGTAACTCAAATAGATCAGACTGATAGGTGAAGTCAGCTCTAGGGTTTTGATTGGCAACCACTGCATATTGCTGAGATTCCATAAAAAGGCTATCAGTAATGGTAAATGCTTGATCCTGAGTATTAGTAATTTCACAGCCCTGAAGATCGATTGAGGATTCGGCGCTGTTATAGAGTTCTAACCACTGTGGCTCGCTGACTGCCGATACAGGCATTAATTCGGTAATGAAGATATCTCCTGCCGCCACTTTTGTGATGGATGAGTCGCCGCATCCGGCGATCAAAAGCGCCAGGCTCACAACACAGGATTTTGCTAAGGGTTTAGTCATGATACTGCCGCTGCCTCTGATTATGTTCATAGTATTATTTTATCTCGGTAACCTTGGGGAGTGTCGAAGTCCCATTGAGTAATTCAGCTCTTGGTCGGTACATTCTTACCACGTAGTTTCAGCCTTCGGTAATTGGGATGTAATTGGAAAAGATTAGTGTTAGATCCACCAAAATGTCTGACCATACCCATTACAACTGCATGCCCGAAATGCATGCTTTGTGGTTGGAATTTTCAGTGCTCGAATATAATATCGTGCTTGAAATTCTGACACGCAGCGATTTACGCTTGATTTTAAAAACTCACCAATACGATAGGCTTAAAGTCTGGAGATATCAAGATTTATTATAGTATTGGTATAACAAAGCTATATCGATAGGGAACGTAACTTTAGCGACTTGTTAAGGGGCGCAAAGAAGCAAGAGTAATAGCGAAGTTCACTTCGGGTGCATCTAATGCCGCAGTAGACAACTTAAGTATTATCGGTGGTGATCGCATACAAACTATAGTCCGCGGTGCCGTCTCTAATAATTGATAATCTTGAGTTCGCGTTGGATTGAGCTGACTTCATCAATTTAAATTAAAATTGGCTAATATATTAATATATAGTTTCTATATTAAGGTTGACCTAATCGCCCGTTAAAGGTAACTTAGAGGTACAAAAAAGTGTCAGCGATGACGCTTAATGTATTAGCAGCATTACTCAATTTAATTGTCTAAAAATTTTTAAAATTTAAAAGTAGGTTTTTCCAATGTCATCTGCAGAACCAGAGTCCAATATTATTCCGACCGTGTCACTGTTAAATGACCAGGAGGCGATAGAGAGAGTCTTTACCCACATCGATAATGGCACAACTGACCTTGGTGATACTGTTTGGCAAGAACCTGTTGAAAACTATCATTCCCAAGAGCGATTTGATGCTGAAATAGCGCTGTTGCGCAGTCTGCCAATACCCTTTTGCCCCTCCGCGGCGCTACCCGAACAAGGGAGCTATATTGCTCGCAAATCGGCGGGTACCCCACTGGTAGTAGCACGTGGGAAAGATGGCAAGGTTAGAGCTTTTATTAATGCTTGCCGGCATCGTGGGATGCAAATAGCTAGTGGCACTGGACGCGCTAGTGGCTTTGTCTGCCCCTATCATGCTTGGTTTTACGGCCTTGATGGTTCACTCAAATTTATCCCGGGTGAAGAGGGATTTCCTGGTCTTGACATTGAAGATCACAGTCTGGTGGAGGTAAGCGCTATGGAAAAGGGCGGTCTTGTCTATGTGATGCAGGAGGGAACCATCAGTCCACAGATGCTAGAAAATAGCCGCGACTATTTTACTCCCGAGCAGGAGCTGTTTAAACAGTCAGAAAATACAGACCCAGCCAATTGGAAGTTGTTAACCGAAACTCTGCTAGAGGGCTACCATATTAAATCACTGCATAGAAAGTCGTTCTTCCCCTATGGCTTAGATAATGTCAATTTGGTCGAGACATACGGTGCTAATGCTCGAGTAACTTTTCCTTTCCGACGCATTGAGAAGTTACGGGATGTGCCTGTAGAAAAGCGCAGAGCTGCAGGGATGCTGACCTCTGTCTACCATCTTTTTCCCAATGCTAGTGTCTCAGTACTATCCAAACATTCAAACTTGACGATTATGGAGCCGCTGAGCCCTAGTAGCACTCAGATGGTGATCTATTTGGTAACCCCTGAACAAACTTCTGAGAACCCAATTTCTCTTGAGGATGTTAAAAAAGATGCCCAGTTTGTCAATGAATCAGGCCAGGATGAAGACCGAGAAGCGGCCTGCTTAATTCAGCAGACGGTAACAGCTCAGGCCAACAGCCATTTGACCTTTGGCTACTTTGAAAAAGCGATTGTTAATTTCCACCAGCATCTGACAGAAAGGTTAGATTCGTAGCCTATATTGAAAAGCATGTATAGGCGAACTGTTCTCAAAAACCAGAATCAGTAAGCAAGGAGTACTTTATGAGTTACGCACAACACCGCAAGATCATTGATGCCGACAGTCATGTTATAGAGCTAGATGACTTTCTAATAAAGGCGGCCAGAGAAGCTGATATAGAACTGCTGCAAAAAATGGATGATCAAACGGAGCTACCAATTGATAGGAAAAAATATGATGACGGCGTAAAGCTGTTCGAGCGGCGCAAGCATGACGCCACCGTTAAGCAAGAATGCGAGGATATTATTATCAGCAACAACCTGGGTGGTTGGTCCCGAATTGGCGCATTTGACCCTCAAGAGCGCTCCCATGCACTGGATTTGTTTGGTTATGAGAAGCAATGGGTGCTACCCACTTTCTCATTTCATCAGGTGGCCCATGTGGGTGATATGGATGCACTCTATGCAGGCGCTCGTACCCTAAATAAGGCTATGGCCGACTTTTGTACCCATGATGATCGCTTGCTTGCGATTGGGTATTTACCCTATACCCTAGGGCCAGAGAGGGCGCTGGAGCTAATGAAACAGGGCTTCGATGATGGTTGTTATACCTTTATGATTGATACCAATGAGCCCAACGATGACAAGCTTAGTTTTGCTCATCCAGACTTTGACCCTGTCTGGGCAGGTTTTGTAGAGCAGAGGGTACCCTTTGGAATACATGTGGCCGCCAATGGTCATTATGAAGCTGTGCCAAAAAGCTTTAAGCGCAATGGCAAGAATACTATTGCGCTGGGTGGCGATGCGCCTGCAGGTGAACTGGGTCTGATAACGATAAAAAATTCGGCTGAACTATTTTTGTCGGCGCTAATTTTTGACGGCGTCTTTGATCGTCACCCCAGTCTACGAGGCATGTGTATGGAGCATGGTGCATTTTGGGTTCCATCCTGGCTAAAGTCGCTAGACTTTACCTACGGAGCTTATGTGCCGCGTCGAGAGTTTGTGGAAAAACCTTCAGATACAGCGAGACGATGTCTTAAGTTTTCGCCCTTTGCCGGTGAACCCGTTGGATGGATAATTGAAAACACCAGTCCGGATATGATTTGCTACGCATCGGACTATCCGCATCCAGAGGGTGGGTCAGATCCTATCAGCAAGTTCGAAGCTACAATGGAAGGCTGTGATGAAGCCACCATGAGTAAGTTTTATCATGGCAACATGCAGGCCTTGATGTCTTTGGCATAGTTTCGGTTTGAAAAATGCTAGGCTAATTTCGATACTTGAATGTGGCGGTACTTGCCATTTAAATAAAGGGCTGGTTACGATTCATGACTCCTAATAAGACGCAGGATACTGGTCTAAGAACAAAGATTGACGAAAAACTGTCTCGTTGGTCAGTCGCAGCATTTGGTATCGGGGCCGCAGGTGAGGCAGTTTACTTGGGGCTGTTCAATACCTTTATCACTATTTTTTATAATCAGGTAATTGGCCTATCGAATACCCTCATCGGTATTGCGATCTTCGTGGCCCTGCTGGTTGATGCGATCACCGACCCGTTGATTGGGATAATTTCTGATAACTGGAAATCTAAGCACGGACGACGACATCCATTTCTATTTGCTGCGCCCATACCCTTGGCGCTGGCAATCTATGCAATTTTCAATCCGCCTGAATCCATTTTGAATGGAGTAGATAATTTCACTAATTATGTTCTGTTCGCATGGTTAGCCTCCTGCACTATTTTTAGTCGCGTATTCTTAACACTCTATTCAATTCCGCATCTCGCCCTGGGGGGTGAAATGTCAAAGAACCATAATCAACGTTCCAGATTGTTTAGTGCCAATTCTGCATTTTCCTATGTAACTGGTGCCTTGTTTGGATTTTTGGCTTGGGGCGTATTCTTCGATGGCGACCATATAAGAGCTGTTGATGGCATGGTAGTTCCGGGGCACTTAAATGCAGCCTCCTATGCTCCTTTGATATTGTTAGCTTGTAGTTTGATTCTTGTGGCGATTTGGACTACCGCTGCCGGCACGTATAAGCATGTGCCATCACTATCCGAGCCACCAAAGCAACAAAAGCTCTCTTTTAAAGGTTTCTTTAAAGAGATATTGCTCACATTAAAGTGCCGCAATTATGTCGTACTACTTGCCGGTTACTTTTTCTTTATGATTGCTAGCGGAATCTACGATACTTTAGGTGTTTTTATGAACACTTACTTTTGGGAGCTCGTGCCGGGACAAATTCGCTGGTTTGGGCTAGTGT
>ERZ767114.951-NODE-951-length-14686-cov-38.869669_pt1 | contig 14686 bp, 1 predicted proteins | sample MGYA00374952_ERZ767114 | MGnify/ENA primary metagenome ERZ767114 (study PRJEB28939, sample SAMN06267156) | marine metagenome | isolation source: Columbia River Estuary | place: USA:Columbia River Estuary, USA | collected 2012-05-05 ...
AAGGCGCAGTATGGTCATCAAGTAGATATGGGACAGGTTAGAACTGCCCTTGAGCAGCGCGATGACGATATTGTTGCGGGACAAAAAACAGATTTTGATCGAAACCAAGCTGTAATAACTCAGCAGAACACTCTACGCGCGCAGGCAGAAGCCCCTGAAGTAGATGCATTGAAACTGTTGGTACAGAATAAAGACTTCAAAGGGGCGAGGGAATTTGTCAATAAAGGTAATCTCTCTGGTAAAGCAGATCATTTGGCTGCAATTGACACAGCCAGCCTGAATGAAGATAACAGACTGCGTCAAGTTAAAGAGCAAGCTAGGTTGGATGAAAATGCTGAACAAGCAATATTTGGTGAAGAAACAGTATCAAAAATGCTATCTACTTTCACAGGCAGAGTAGCTAGTAATTCTTCTATTCTGGAAGATAACCAAGAGGCTCTTGGCTATACGCTGGTTAATGGAAGACCTGATATTGGGCCTGAACCCGTTGCCCCTGTAGAAACTGATTTCTTAGGAGATAAGGCAGGCGGCTTTGGGCCAGCACAGGCTAAGTATGCGGCAGAAATGCAGGCTTTTGAGGCTAAAAAGGTTAGTGTTGCAAGAGGTTTGCAAGAGGCAGGTGTACAAAGAGTGCGGGAGCAGGAACAAGCAGTAGGAGAACTCAAAAGGATTCTGCGTGAGAGAGGCCTTTCTGAAGATGAGATAACCACATACACTTCATCCTTCCGTGAAGCTAGGCAGGATTATTATATAACGTCCCCACAGTACAAAGCAGATTATGATGAGGCAGTTAAAGGAGTCTCTCTTGAAGCAGAGAAAACCACAAAGGCTATAGAAACTAAGAAGGATCAGTTTATAAAAGCCCATCCTTCGTCTGCTGTACAGTCATTACAACAGAGAACAGAAGCTACCACAGCAATCCATAAGTGGTTAATGGGTGTCAGTCCCGATGAAACAATGGATCTCCAGTACGGAGATCCTAACGATAGGGGTGGACTTGAACTGCGTAGATCTGTCCAAACTATGATGAACACGCCTATAAACGGGGAGATGCCTCAAGCGTGGATGATGGAGGCTGCTCTTGCAGCCAATATAGAAACAGACAACATCATCTTCGATGAAGGCGCTGACATAGTAAAGATTGAGGAAACCCTCAAAAAGCTAATGTCTGACCCTACCGAGAAAGAGAACATCGAAGCAGTCAACAATTACATGAACAATGTGTACAATCCTCAGATAGCTGAAGTGGCGGAGAATACGCTTTTAAAAACATCCGCCATAGCAGCAGCCTTGGACTCTAAACATGGGGCTGGGGACATGACGGGCACCAACGCATTATTGGACACACTCAAAAAAGCGGAAGCTAAATCTAAGGGTAAATAAAAATGACAGAGCAGACTGGTAAAGGTGTATTCAATATCACTGATGAAGCATTCGCTTCGGATTTCATGGTAGAGGATGCACCTCTACTCAGTGCTGCAAGTCAACGAGCCCATGCCAACCTCATGGCAGCTTCTAACAAAGCAAGACTACAACGAATGGCTGTCTTGGAAGATGAAGCTAAACGCAGAGCTGCTTTCCTGATCGAAGACACGGGCACTGTATTAGGTGGACTAGGTAATGCTGGTTTAAAGTTCATAGAAACTACTGCAGATATTGCGCAGAGAGGCGCGCAAACAGTCCACAGAGCGCAAAGTGATTATGCCTATGCTCGTGTGGGGGATCCAAGAGTAGATGAGATCTACGGGCGTTACGCAAAGTTTCAGGACGAAGACATGGCTCTTCGTCAACAACAAGCTGCATTACAAGCGGCAGTTAAAGACGGTGCTATGTCCCCTAGCGACTTCACCAGAGAGTCCGCAATTGTATTCCAAGCACAGAAAGACTTGCAGAGTACCCACCCTTCCCTAGAAGAGATGGCAATCTTAGAAGAAAGAGTGAACAGCGAATACACTAACAAAGAGCTGATGGATCAATCCCAATATTACAGTGACAGAGCTGCGCAAGATTCTGATCTAATCACCAAAAACCTTTCCCCAATGATCAACGATGATAATGAAGCCCCACTCCTAGCAGAGTTAGGAGAGAACTGGGTAGCAGCTAAGCCTAAGTTTGCTGAGGCAGGTAAGGCGTTCGATGAAGGTAGAGAAATTGCTGGTGCTGTTAAAGGCGCAGAAGCTCTTGTAGGTTTAATGGTAGATGTACTTGGTTCTGCAATAACAAACAAACAAGCTTCCTTTGAATTTATCACATCAATGCTACCTTATTTTGTTGCCGGCACCGTAAAGGGCGGCTTGGCTACAGTTAACGTAGCGTATGCTGGTTCCATATATGACAATGGTATTAGGGATTTTCAAGAAAAAAATGATGGAAAGCACCCTAATGCACAACAGACAGCTGAAATAATGGGTTGGTCTGCCCTAGCAGCGATAGCTGAGTATGCGGGTATTAAGTCAATTACAAAGTTAATAAAAGGAAGTAAAAAGTCTGGCACTGTTACCGAAGAATTGGCTGAAACAATTGCAGAAGAAACAAGTAGGGTAAAGTCTCTAGCGAAGGCGGGAGCTACTGGTACAGCTAAAGTAGCTGGTGTAGCTTTGCAGGAAGGTCTTACTGAAGGATTTCAGACAGCTGTAGAAAACAACCTATCCAAGTTAAACACGGATTTTGATGGAGAAGCTATCTACACTGGCTTTGGTTTAGGTGTTATTGGTGGTGGTGGTTTAGCTGGCGGTGGGGCTGCTGTAAAAGGTGCTGCCAAAGGCGTTCTAACAGCTGCAGGTAAGTTAGCAGAAAACCAGCAGAAGAAAGCAACTGAGTATGTAGCTAAGCAAGCAGAAAGAGTTTCCCTAGATGAGATCCACAATACCGCTGTAGAAAGTGGAGACTTTACTCAAGTAACGGATAAAAAGTCCGCTACATACAATCCAGTTAAGTTGGCAAGAGCTTACCATGATCGCTACATGAAAGAGGGTCTGTCAGAAGAAGACAAAAAAGTCATTTCCGGAAAACTAAATGAGTTATTCGCAGAGAATACTCTGGCATTTGAGGAGGCATTTCAGGAGTTTGACAAGCTTGATCCAAGGTCACCAGCTGCTAAGAGAATGGAAAAGGTCATTGGCTTACAAGCTAGAGACTTGGATTACATAAAGTCAGTTAATTTAGCTGCTAAAAGTTTAAGCTCTAATGGGGAAGTGCAGGCTGCTGTAGATACGCTAATGGGTGCTACTGAAAATTCCCCTGAGGTACAGGCTGCAGTAGAACGTGTTTATGGTTCATCTGAAACAGGTTCACCTATTACTGCTAAAGAAATTAGGAAGATCCTATCCAACGAAAACATTGAAATCGATGATACCAAGCGAAAAGTGTTTTCAGCTCAGGCTGAGGCAATAGAGCAATTTGATTTGTTGAAATCCAACAATCAAAACGATGTACATACTGACATCTTGTTTGGTGCTAAAGCATCCAAGAGAACTAGAAACCGTCAGATGCTGGGTATCGTTCAACACGAAGAGCGCATAAAGGCTTCCCTCTCTGCTAATAACCCAAGTTTAGTAGAAAAAACAATGGGCGCTTACAGTGAGTTCATCGCAAAACAAGTGCATAAGTTAGCTCGTATATCCACCGCTCAGAAGTTAACTGAGCAGGGAATTACATTGCCTGCAGATTTACAAGAAGATCTTGAATCTTGGGGATTGCAGAATGCAGATAATGTATCTGGTTTGATTCAGAATATTGGTGATGAAGTAAATGCACTGACAGCCTCATACAAAGCACTACAGGCTATGGAAGGAGCAAAGCTAGGTAGCGTGTCATCAGGTACTTTAGATCTTTCTTCGGTAACTACCGAGGCAGAAGCTACTGCTGCTAAAATAGAAGAAATTAAAGCTAAACGCTTTGAAGAAGCTAAGGCGCACAAGCAACAGAGAGAAGCGCAAGAGAAAGGCTCTACAGCGCCCGTGGTAGAGACTCCTGTTGAAACCGAAGCAAACGTAGCACCAGTAGAGGAAACCGAGTCACAGGACGTTGTAGAGGCTCCTGCGAAGGTAAAGGAAGCTCTTAAGATGGAGGACTCTACTGCAGTCATCGCTAAAAAAGAGCAAGAGCTAGAGAAAATTGAGCAGAGTTACGATGAACTAGCTGACTCTGCAGATAGAGATGATGTAAAACTTAATGAATTTAGCAAGAAAATTCAGAAGTTAACCAAAGAAATACAAATACTTAAAAATAATGAAGGGGCCAGCAAAGCTGCTCTTGTGGATATGACCCCACAAGAAGTACAGGATATTCTACAAAAAGATACATACCCTGAGGCATTCACATTAATGGGAAACGCCTGCAAACAGGTAGCTAATAAAGTAGCCAAAAAATTGACAGATATGGGGCTGTACCCTGAGATAATTAATATTTCTGCCGTACAGAATACTGATGGCACTAAGAAAAAGGGTGATCACACAGTAGTAATGTTTGTACTTAATGGCGAACCCTACATAGCAGATATACTACAAAAAGATTATATGATGTACCACACGCATGGTGAGGGAAGAATTAGCATCCTAGCCAATGTGGATAGAGAGACGGTTAAGCCAAAGGTCTTTCCATACACTGATTTTTATAAAACCTACAAGACTTTAGATGACCCCGGTACTTCTAGTCGTGTTGTCTATAAAACAATACTGCAAAACCCGCATAAGTACTTAAGCCAGTTCAAGAAAGAGGCAAAGCTCCATTACGAAGCAATGCTAGAAGTGAAGCTTACGACTGACATTCATAAAGAAAAGATAGAAAAAAGTAAGAATTTTCTGAGATTAACCAATTCGGCTGCCTTAGGAGATACTATTGGTAGTAAAGATGAAGCACGGGTTAAGGTCACAGCTAGTATTGTAGGATTGGTCAAGCAAGTACTCTCCAGTGGTAAGAGCATTGTACTTAATAAAGCGGATTATCAAGCCAAGTTTGAAAAGCTTTTACTGGAAGAGCTTGGTACTGACCATATTTCTAAAAATGTTATTAGAGTTATCTTTAAGCATTTACCAGACAACTGGGATGTGGTGATAGCCACCAAGGGTCACTCCGCTGCTGTGGATATAGCTATAGAAAAGGGAAGTAGAGGATACGCAGACAGCGACACCAATACGGTGTATCTGCTAGCTGATAATAAACCAAACGCAGAAATGCTGCTGCACGAGTTGGATCACTTAGCACAGGTGAACTCTATACGCTTAGCCTATACATTGAATGATGCAGGCTATCAGCAGTTAGTGGGTATCTGGAAGCACATTAAAGAAGTGGCGGATACTGCTCCGAAGGGGCAAGTGGCAACATACACGGCATACATTCTAGGTAAGCTTAAGGGTTACACTGAGATCGATGGCCCTGTAGAGGATGCCTCTGGTAGTGTAAATCCTTATTACATTAATGAATTAGTGACTATAGCTAAGACTTCCCCTGAGATGCGTAAATGGCTGGAATCACTTTCATACAAAGTCGACACCGAAACCACTACCGTATGGGATGCGATTATAAAAGTTGCCAGTAAATTCTTTGGTATCAAAAGTAAAAACTCATTAAATAGCTATGAAGCAATCATATCTATATCAACTGGATATTTAGAAGGTGTGGATTTAGGAACCAAAGTTCCTTGGGATACCGGTGTACCTGTACCTACCGATGTAGATGCGGGCAATTACAATGAAAAAGTAGATGAATATGTTGATACATTTGTGGCGGAAGAAGTGGAGGAGATGCCTGATGACTTTTCTTCCAGATTTGGCGGTGAGGTAGAATTAAACTCAACCGTTGAGATGAATGAAGCCAATGAACCTATTACTTATGGTAAGGAAAATGAGGTCGATAAACACCTCATTAATACATTCTTAAAGTTCTATAGGAAACTGTCCCCGGGCATTAAATTACCCCGCATGACAATACAGCGCGTGCACTTCACCTCAGAACACACTAGCAGTCTGCATAGAAATGTAGATGGTTCTGTGTCTATTAGAGTGCAGTACGACTTAACCCCACCTGACCATGCACTAGCTTTAGCACATGAGCTGGCTCACATGTTAACAAGCTCTATATTCAATGATGTTCAATTCGCAGAATTGAAAGCTGAGGTGGATAGCGCTTATGCTAAATGGGCTGACAAGAACAAAGATAACCTGTACTCAAGCAACAATACTTCAGAAGAGTGGTTATCCGACCAGCTGGCTGCTAAGACTATCCAAAAAATGGGTACCAAGAAGTTTGCTAAGGATCACAAGTTTCCTGAAATAATAAACAAATTATTGGAGTTGATGGCACCTGTATTCAATGCCATCGTAGACATGGTAAAGACACGCTCAGGCAAGCTACCTAATGCGCTTATCACTAAGATATGGGATGCGAAGCCATGGGAAGCTATGTATGTGAAAACAACGGAGTCTAGTGAATCTGATGTTATCTTTATCTCTACAATTCCCCATTACAGTCTTAATCCAGAGGTGGAGACGGTACCTGCGGAAGAGGGTTCTTTACCTGTAATAACCGGTAATGCTGAGTTGGATACATTGCTTGAAGTCTTACCTGAGCATAAGTTATCTGTGGCTATAATATCTGCAGCCGCAACTGGCAAGAAGTTTAACCAAGATTTGATCGAAGGTTTCATAGCCAGACTTACTGAGGCGCATAATGCGAAGCCTGTCGAGAGAGTTAAGAGTAACCAGAAAACCTTGAAACTGGTGGGAGAGCGCAAAACTACTAAAGTAGTCGTCGAGCCTGCCACTGAATTAGACAAGCTAGAAAAACTAATGGCTAAGTATCCTAAGCACAGAATCAGCATGGCGGTTAATGCTATGCCTGAGAATATGGGATTACTGCGCAAAACTATTAATAGCCATCTTAAGACGCTGCAGGCATACGACATAAAGTTGACTGAAGCTAAAGCAGTAAATGATGCGAAAGTAGCGGAGCAGACAGCTAAAGACACAGAGCTAGGCCTTGTTTTTAAGGGTGTTAGAGCGAGCGAACGTGTACTCAATAATCTGGATGGCCCAGACAAAACAAAGCTATCATTAACAGAAAAGCCGCCGGCCTCTCAGTTAGGTAAAGCATGGTTACTTGCAATTAATCATGCCAAGCAATTCTTCACCGGTAAGCGTAAGGATGGTGCTGCATCGCATAACCTTATTCAGATTACAGAAGATTTCTTCGCTGAGTATGTTTTAGATCCAATGGCTACTCTGGCAAAGAGTCCAGCTCTTCGTAAAATAGGCACAGAGCAGAAGCACTTCGCCAACATGGATAAGCTAGTAGAATTTCATACTGTACTCATGGCTCATCTATATGGCCAGAATGGGGAGAATGGCACTGAAGTTCTAAAGGCTCTATTCAAAGAAGATGAGTCTGGTTACCGCTATCAGGATATGATCAAGTACTTCTCGGTCAATGGTAGATTTGATCCTGCAGTTGAAGCTGCCATAACAATTGCTGCCTATGACTTTTTGGCTAACGGTGCCAGAGACACCCTCGTTAACGATACCAAAGCTATCGAATCCATCATTGGTTTAGAGGGTATTAACCTCAGCGCCATGGCATACAATGTATTTGGTAGAGTTGGTTTAGGTAAGAATATTGTTGTACCTACACTGGGCGGACAGTTTTTAAGTTTAATGGAGATTTCACCAGAAGCATTAGCTCCATCCAATTCGGAAGAGAACCTCAAAAACTCGGCTGGTATGCTGATAGTTAACCTACTAAACAGTGCAGGCTTCCTCGAAAGAAACGAAGTAAACATTTCTGTCTATGCTGAGGTTATGGAGTCCATGCACCAGACACCTTTGAATGATACAAAAGGTGCAGGTGATTCAAAGTTTGTGGAGTTCTACCGTGTATCCACAGATATGGATGGGATGATGATTCCTGCTGTGGAGTCCATCATAGAAGCGAACAGAAATACAAATGGAATGCTTGATAAATTATTTTCTACAACGAGTCATGAGGTCAAGCCAACTTTTACTCCAGTGGATGCTGCAGCCGATAGACAAACTAAGTCTTTCATGCGAGTACCTAAGTTCCTGCAGGATATTCTTAGCACCCACCAAGCCAAGAAGCGCCACATAAAAGAGGGTCTTGATTCAATATTCTTCTCACTTAGTAAAAACACACAAGAGCGGATTGGTGGTGTCATTGAGAATCCTGAAACAGTTGTGCACGCAAAAGATGTTCCGGGAGTGCTCGTTAATAATGCCGCAGTAATTAAAGGCTTAGAAGACTATAACAACTGGCGCGAAGAGGTGTTGAACCAACCAGATGGTTTAGCTACTCCATTCTATTTCACTCATCAAGTATGGGTGAATATGCGTATGGGTCTGAAAGGTATAATTAACCCACAGAGCAATAAGAATCACCGTGCACTGATTGGTGTAGAGGGAAGTCAGATCGAAGTTAGCCTAGCCAACACCAAGAAATCGGTGAAGGGTAGGGAGATGTTCTTCCTAGCTTTGGCGGAATCGCTGGGTGTTTCAAGTGAGACTTGGGGAACAGAGGCTAGAGCTAAGATTAATACTTTCATAGACCAGAAAGTGATTGTCGATGGGGTTTACGCTTTAGCAAGAAAACTAACAGAGGAAGAGTTTACTGCTGAAGAAGAGGCTGATATTGAAGCCAAGATCCTAGCTGCTGTGGAAGCCACAGGAAATAATGTGCATGGACTGGAAGGTTTGGTGGAATTGACTAAGTTCAGACTACTGCAGGCAGGTAAAATAGGCCCTTTCACCTCCGAGTTATTAGTAGAAATTGATGGAAAAACTAGTGGTGTTGCGATTGGTACCGTACAGGTAGCGGCAGGCCGTACTGAAGCGGCTACTCGTAGTATGTACAACCGCGCAGGTCTATTCTTCAAAGGTCAATATAAGAGCTTAGCTGAGTTTGGGGCTAATCCATCAAATGATGACAGCTACAAGGATCTTGCTGCTGAGTGGTTTAAAGAAAGAAGAAAAGCGTTAGCAGAAATCAAAGAAGGTACCGTACAGTATCAAATTGCTGAGGGCATAAATGAGTTACTGGGTGGTGTTACTGAGAAGATAAGCGAAAGTGCATTCATCGTTACCAGCGCAGGCAGAGCCTTAGCCAAGCAGCCATTAATGACTCTAGTGTATGGTGCGGGTATAGCGAAGGTAATGGAGGCTGTTGGTTTTGAAATCTTAGGTAATATAAACAAGCGCATAGCCAAAGCAGTACAAATAGAGAATAGAGTGGAAGCTATCAAAGAGCTGGAAACTATTTCCAATGCTGTAGCAGCCATCTTGTCTGACAGTAGTGCATTGGTTTTTGACCTGAATGCTGTTGATCTTAAGGATAACTTAAAGGTGGGGCTAAGCAGGAAAAATGAACAGCGCTTAATGAATACTTTCTCTTCTAATTACAGAGCCCCACTGGAGTCAGCTATTGAAACCAAGTACGGGCAGTTCAAGACTAACCGTGCAGCGATTAATGCTGCATTTGCCATTGCAAACACAATGTTCATTAAAGCATTTGAAGTTAGAGTGGCTGAGAGAACAGAAGAGCTACGCAAAGAAGGTGTAGTGGTCGATGGTATTACTGGCTTACCCCAGCAAGAGATAGACCTAATCCTTGAGGAACTCAAGGACATTATGCCGATAGCTCACAGCTTCTACTCCGCGAAAGAAGACAACATAGGAAATGGTATATTCCTAGGTAAGACAGAGTATCTGCGGGATGCAAATAATACATTGCTGGAACAAACCAGTAAAAACAATAAAGAATTACCACAAGCGTTTAAAGTGGATGCAACAGGCAAAAAGACTAAAAAAGAGCATTCCAAGAAAAGTATCAAGATGCACGGAGCTCGCTTGGTTTTCCAAGAGATCGGTGTAGCCCCGATGATTATGCTAATCCACAGCCTTGATGCTGCGGTTATGTCCATAGTTTTAAGTAAACTGGATGTTATCAACATCCATGATGCGATCATTGTATCCCAGAAAGATCCAGAGTTTGCTGGGAGGGTGATTAATGAAGCATTCATGGAAGTGATGGATTCTTATTCTATTGCGGAACAGGCACATAACACGCTAGAGCGTGCTGCGACTGCTTGGGGTAAATTCCTTGAGGGAAGGGACGATGCTGCTGATTTAACCAACGCTGTTATTGCAGCCAATCAACGCAGCTTAAATTCTCTAAAAGTTAGCATAGCTGGAGATGGGGATGCCGCATCTACTACATATTCGAGAGAAGATTCTAGCGCGCCATTCCATATTAATATTCAGCAAGATCTGAAAGAGATCTCTGCTTTGTTAGTGAGAAACAAAAACAAGTACATGAAAGAAGTTGTGTATGTGGATCAGTACCCGTTCCCCACGGGCGAGTCATCGTACAAAGTTGCTGGTGCTGCTAAGCGCACCAAGCAAAGTCTAAAAAATATGGATAAGGCATACAGGGCTAGCATTCCTTTGAATGACGAAGTTAACTGGGCTAATGCAGAAAAGTTGTTTGCACCTTTTGCTAATGAAACGGAAGCCAAGGAGCTTGCGAAAGCAGTTGAGGGTCTTTATAACGAAGAGCTGGAAGCAGTGAAACAGGATGAGTTCAAACCTCTTTCTTACAATGAAGCCAGTGCATATTCCATGGCTCTGCGAGTCTTAACGGAAACTTTGGATGGGCTGGTACACAAGCCTCTAGCTCTGCGAGAGGGACTTAAAGATAAAGCCCTTAAGAGTTTTGAGGATGCCGTGCATTTCATACGCTCAGCAACGGCTGAGGAGCTAGCGCAGGCTATGCCTACGGGCCCTATAGAAACCAGTGTTTTCACTGCACCTAAGAATTTCTTGGGCAGTAGTAGTTACAATGTTGATCCACAGTCTTTCACTGACCCGGCTATGCAGCTAGAGAGTAAGGACTTGGTTGATGTATTTGATTCAATGGAAAACGTAGGTGAAGTGCAAGAGAACGTGACCCACAGTAATTATCTGCGAAATGTGGTTAGTGAACTGGTGGCCCGAACTCTGGCTAAGAAAAATACTATTCTAAACCTGTACCAGAAAGAAACTGCCGACACTGAAACCATGGGTTTAACGAATCTGGAGGATATTTATATCCAGCACCAGATGAAGGGAACTGCCCCTGTTGTTAGTGGCATGTTGGCAAACGGTATCCGTATGAGCTCACAGGAAGTCCTTGCGCACGAGTTAGTGCACACGGTAACCGCTTGGGCATTGACGGAGCATTCACCCTCTCAGCGCGACATACTGCGTCTGTGGAAGCTTGCTAGAACAAAGGTAACTGTAGAGGACTTCATGGAAGACCCTGCATTGGATCCAAAAGATCCAAGTTACCCTATTGAATATGCAGCAGCCAAAGCTCGTCACGATCACATATTCCGTCCTAAGTCTTTAGATGCCTCTGGAGCATCAAACCATTTAGCAGAATTTGTTGCGATGGGTAAAACCAATGAAAGATTCAGAAAAGTACTGGCTGGGCAGGTATTTAGCACCAACGTATTATCTGAAGGGTGGAATGAAGGTGACACTTTCCTAGACAAGCTGACGCGTGTATTCGCTAAAATGATGGAGTACTTGAGTAGTCTGTTGGCAGGTAACAGCTCTAGGTCTATGGATGTGCGTTTGGATATACTGGTAAATGAATTGGTTGGACTGGAAGCAAGACAAAAGTCCAAGTTAGTCCAAGCGATGAACACTGTAACTAGTATCTCTAACCCATTCCTAGAGAAGACAGTATCTATCATGTCGTCTGGGTTAGGTAAGCTAGCTGAAACCTCACTAGTGCAAAACAGTAAATCTCAGTTGGTTCAAGGTGTCGGTAAGCTTATACAGTTTTCGAGGATAAACGCCCCCGGCGTATTGATAGAAACACTTGAGGAAGTGCAAGCTAAATATACCGGTACTAAGTACGGTTTGATTCAACATTTAATTACAGAAGCTAAGGGATCAACCAAATCTAACCAGCGTTTCACGGTGTTGAACCGTATGGCTAACAGAATGGTGGATCAGATGCGTAAGCATACTTCCAACATTGTCTCTGAGGTAATCACACGCGATTATCTTACACCGCTGAATAGCAAGATAAAAAAGGCAATCACTAAGGTATTCTTGAAACTTGACGTTTCATCTTTACTGGATTCTTATAGTTTAGCGGAGATTAGTGCATTTCTTAACAGTGACGGGTTAGCTCTTCAAGTTGAACTTGATGCCAGAATTGCTGCATTGAGTAAGTATGGTATTAATGAAACTTTTTATAGAAAAGCAGCTAGAAGCTTGGGTTACTACTTAGCCAATGAAGCAGGGTTAGAGCATCACACTCTGCTAAATGCCCATAACATCGTGCATTTGCAGGGTACCAGTTATTCTAGCAATCTCACAGAAGCGGAAGCATTAGAAGCTGTGAAAGAGATAGATGCACTCGCTACTCTATACGGTATAAGTTTCACCAACTACGGTACCCTTGATTTAGCCAAAGGTGTATTTGATGCGGAGATGGCAGCCAATCCCGATAGCAACGGTATTCTAACTACGTTGGTTGTTCATTCTGAATTGAAAGATAAAGCCCTTCAGGACATCTTTGGTAATGATCCAACACAGATGGTGAAAGGTTACACCAAGGATATATTAAACCCTTACACAGCCATTAGAATATCTACGTTATCAAGGGAAGAGGAGCTTACAAAGCAAGGCTTTGTGAGACAGCGCTCCCCTATAAGCCGTGATTCAACTGACCCACAAAATGATGAAGAAATGTTTTTCTATGTGAATAAGAATGGAGCACCTGCAGGTTACAACAGTGGTGCCCTTTCGATTACTTCCATGAATCACATGGGTAGCACTCTGGTAGACATACACAGAGAGTTGGATACCTATTCTCCTGTGCAAGCAGCAGCCCTTGACTCGCATATCATGCGAAAAGCTAAGCAAGGTAAGATTCATGACATGTTTAATTCGGCCGTTCCTGAAGCATCAACAGCGAGCAGGGAAAACGTAACAATTCCTATCATATCTCCTGAAGGTAAAGTGACCGGTTATCGCTATATAATGAACGGGTACACTAAAGATACTGTTCTTGAAAGAAACAATAACTTTAATGATGTTATGGGCGCTATGGCAGGCAGTATCGTTGATAAGGTAAACAGTAAAGAAAGCAATAAAAATATTATTATTGCTCTCCGAGATCAGTTTAAAGAGGATTATGCAGCTAAATCTGCGATGTATGTAAACATTGGCCCGGATGTTTTAGATCCTGAAATGCGTGAGGTGTATTACCTACTCCCTGAATCCACTAAAAGGATTATAAAAGAAGTTTGGGATAGTAATTCAATGCTGGTACGCAAGGATCTTGTTCCTCTCGTATTCGGTTACCGCAAGGCAACTGTGTCGGACATGTTTAATGTACCTGAAAAAGAAATGGGATTGATTCACAGAAATGCTGTGAAGACTGCTTACATGCTATTGGGTGTCAGGGCCCCTAACAAACTTCGTATGCTTGAGAAAGGTACTATGGAAGTGGCGAAGATAGTCAAAGACATCATCGTTGTGAAAATGGGTACTGTTACGGCCGCTAACATTGTATCAAATACTCTGTTATTAAAAATACTGGGATTGAGCTTAGGGGATATTATTACTTGGCAGGGTGAAGCTATAAATGGGATGTGGAAGTATCAGAAGGATCTCCGTGAAAGAGACAATTTGCAGGTTGAGTTGATGGTGGCAAAGCGGGGAGTGTCTGGTACTGCTGTAAGCATAGCTAAAGTACGCAGAATGGAGGACAGAATTGCTGAATTGTCCTTCGATTTATTATCCAATCCAGTACATGAACTGGTAGAAAACGGGGTGATGCAGTCTATCATCGAAGATATTAATCCAGAAGAAGACGAGTATTCTTATAAGTCTCAGTTAACAACTAAGATGGAAGGGGTAATGAGTCACCTTAATCCTACAGTTAAATCAATGCTTAAAAATGTTGCAATGACCCAAGATACTAAGGTTTACCAGTTTATGAATAATGCAGTAAAAATGAGTGACTTCGTAGCACGTTATGCTTTACATAAGCACTACACCACTCGCACTGAGAATCCTTTGAGTAAAGCTGAATCAATTGAAAAAGTTGTGCACATGTTTATTGATTATGATTTACCTTCGCACAAGTATATTCAGTATGGTAATGATGCTGGACTCTTCTGGTTTACTAAGTACAAGCTACGGGTGCAGCGTGTAATCCTAGAGGTACTCAGTGAAAATACTGCAGCAACCATAGGTGTCATGGTGCTGCAGGGAAGTTTGGGCGGGTTACCCAATATAGTTGAGGGGTTGGGCCAAGTCGGTGGTGCAGTTGGTGACCCCTTCACTGGTGTATCCAAGTTCTTTGATATAGCCACTATTGAGGCAGCGCAAACCGTGGTGCGGTAATTACTTGGGCTTTTGTGCTTCCTTTTTATTGGATTTCACAAAGGCCCTGTAGTCTGCTATGAGTAGGAAGATTATAAAAAATATTCCTCCTATCCCTAAAAAGAAGCTTAGTATTGCTCCAGTTATAAGCATTGCGCCTATCAGCACTATTACAAGAAATGTCTCAATAACAGCTCTTATGGTGCCTAGCATAGGGCATTAATCCCCGAAGATTGGTTTAGTAGTTGCAGGGATAGAAGGGGTGAATGGAGGTGTGTCTTCGACTGCCTCTTCAA
>ERZ767114.952-NODE-952-length-14684-cov-3.331896_pt1 | contig 14684 bp, 13 predicted proteins | sample MGYA00374952_ERZ767114 | MGnify/ENA primary metagenome ERZ767114 (study PRJEB28939, sample SAMN06267156) | marine metagenome | isolation source: Columbia River Estuary | place: USA:Columbia River Estuary, USA | collected 2012-05-05 ...
ACCGCCCGATCCTCCCATGGTGAATGAGGGTCGGATAATGCAGGGGAAGCCAATGTCTTCAAGTACAGCGTGCGCTTCATCCATGCTGTGTGCAATGCCTGCCCGCGGTGTTGCCAGTCCGATAGCGCGCATGGCGCGATCAAACTTTTCGCGATCTTCCGCTTTGTCGATGGCCTCTTTGGTGGCGCCAATCATTTCGACACCAAATTTTTCGAGCACACCCTCAGAGGCCAATTTGAGTGCGCAGTTGAGTGCGGTTTGTCCGCCCATCGTGGGCAACAGCGCATCGGGGCGCTCTCGTTCAATAATACGGGCGACCGTCTGCCACTCAACCGGTTCAATGTAGGTCGCATCTGCCATCGAGGGGTCGGTCATGATCGTCGCAGGATTGGAATTCACCAGGATGACCCGGTACCCCTCCTCCCTGAGGGCCTTGCAGGCTTGCGCACCGGAGTAATCAAACTCGCACGCCTGACCAATCACAATGGGGCCAGCGCCTAAAATCAGCACACTCTCTATGTCGGACCGACGTGGCATACTCTAGCGACCTCCCTTCATTGCCGCCGAGACTCCATCGCAGCGATAAACGGACGAAATAAATTCGCTGCGTCATGTGGACCGGGGCTGGCTTCAGGGTGCCCCTGAAAGCTGTAGGCCGGGACATCTGTTCGAGCAATCCCTTGTAAAGTGCCATCAAAAAGGGACCGATGAGTGACACTTAAGGACGCTGGCAAGTCTGCCTCAGACACGGTGAACCCGTGATTTTGGCTTGTTACCATCACTGTCCCATCCGCCAAATTCTGTACCGGGTGATTCGCTCCATGATGCCCAAATTTCATTTTTTCCGTCATCGCGCCACTCGCCAGCGCAAGAATTTGATGCCCGAGACAAATGCCAAATAAAGGCACCCGGTTCTCCATGAGGGCGCGAGCAAGCTCGATGGCATAGTGGCAAGGTTCAGGATCACCAGGCCCATTGGATAAAAAAACGCCGTCTGGGGAATGTGCCATGACTTCCTCGTAAGTCGACTGCGCAGGCAACACCGTGACACGACAACCCAGGTCAACAAGAATCCGAAGAATGTTGCGCTTAACACCAAAGTCCAAGGCAACCACAGACAGCGACGCCTCGGTGCCGGCCGAGTCAGACGCTACTGCGTCGAGTTGCCACGAGCCCTCAGCCCACTCGTAAGCCGATGCCGTCGTCACCTCTTTCGCCAAGTCCATACCCTTTAAGCCAGAAAAGGCGCGTGCGCGCTGTAATGCCTCGTCCTCATCAATAGTGGGGGCGGCCATAATACAGCCACTCTGAGCACCTCCATCTCGGAGGATGCGAGTGAGTTTGCGCGTATCGATATCAGCGATGGCGACGGTATTGTGCTGCTTCAAATAGTCGCTCAGATTCTGCTCAGAACGAAAGTTTGAGGCGAGCAAAGGGAGGTCGCGGACGATCAGACCCGCCGCTTGAATCCGAGTGGACTCCTCGTCCTCACGAGTCGTGCCCGTATTGCCGATATGGGGGTAAGTCAGCGTCACGATTTGTCGACAGTACGAGGGGTCCGTCAAAATCTCCTGATAACCCGTCATGGCGGTATTGAAAACCACCTCACCCACGGTACTACCCGAGGCGCCAATAGACAGGCCGCGAAAGAGCGTGCCATCTTCCAAGGCGAGGACAGCTGGTTGAGACAAACGGACCTCCCAGTCGTAGTGACCTAACGCACATTTCAGGTGCAAAATTAGGCCGGAGCAATTCACTCCTTGGTCGCAAAAAGCGGACGTTGAGCGCGTGTTGGGGCGGACTAACAACCCCGCGCGGGCTGGGAGTGCAGTCTACGGGAAACGGCTAGCAGTGTCTATTTTTTGACGACACTGACCCCACATTCCGATGTCCGTTACACTGGCCCGCTGTCCAGTACGGAAAGCACCCAATGGCACTCATCGATCACTATTTTAGGGGCAAGACGTTTGCCATCACCGGCGCCGGTGATGGCATTGGCCGTGCCCTTGCCATCCGGCTCAATCGCGGGGCTTGCCGCCTCTGGCTCTGTGATATCAATCCAGAGCGACTGGCAGAGACCTGCGCCTTACTGGATCCCGATCGGGCGTCCGTGACATCACAGATTGTCGACTGCGGCAGTCGAGATGCCGTCTTCAAATGGGCCGACGATATCGCCGAGCAAACGACCCATCTTGATGGGTTAATCAATAACGCAGGCGTGGGTTACGGCGCACGATTCGAGCACTCTACTGAGGACAATTTCAGGTGGCTAATAGATATTAACTTTTGGGGTGTGGTCAACGGTACACGCGCCCTACTGCCCCTATTAACGCGAGCGCCCCGTGGCCATCTGGTCAACGTGTCCTCCATTTTTGGCATGGTCGGAATCCCCACGCAAAGCGCCTACAACGCTGCGAAATTTGCCGTTCGTGGTTTCAGCGAGGCACTTCAAGCGGAGTACTTAGGCACAACCCTCTCAGTGAGCTGCGTGCACCCCGGGGGCATCCGCACTAACATCGCTCGGTCCGCGCGCACCGATGGGAGCGCTGGTGTCGCCAACGCGGATGAACGCGATAAACAGTTCCAACAGCTGGCACACACCACACCAGAGCGCGCGGCAGAGATCATTCTTAAGGGCACCGCCCGCGGCAAGCGGCGAATTCTCGTCGGTTGGGATGCTTGGCTGATACAGCAATTCATCAAACTATTTCCCACGAGCTACCATTGGGTGACCGCGCGATTGGCTAAAGAGCCTCAATGACTGAATCATCCGCCGCGTACTCGCTTGCCGGCACCGATAAACTGGCCGGTAAGCCGCTATTACTGTTATTTATGGGCTTGTTCGCCACGGCTGTCGGGCAGGCTTTTGTCTTTGCAATCATGCCGCCACTCGGTCGCTCAGTCGGTCTCGATGAAGTCCGCATTACGGCCATTATTTCGACGTCCGCGTTGGTCTTCACACTCATTGCTCCGTTTTGGGGCCGCTTTTCCGACAAGGTCGGGCGCAAACCCATCATCATCATCGGCCTGCTGGGCTATTGCATCGGGTCCCTCGCGTTTGCCATTTTGTTTGCCGCCGCGGGATCTGGCTGGATTACCGGCACTGGTCTATTCCTGACTGCGCTCGTGATTCGATCGTTACAAGCGGCAACCATGTCCGCCACCAACCCAGGCTGTATGGCCTATGCCGCTGATCACACCGTGGCGCAGTATCGCACCCGCACACTTGCCCGCCTGTCGAGTGCTAATAGCCTTGGCATGATCATGGGGCCGGTACTGGCCGGACTGGTAGCCGGTTTTGGATTACTAGCGCCGTTAGTAGTCGCCTCTTTTTTATCGGGCGTCGCCGCGATTGTCGTCGCATTGGGGCTCTCCAAAGGCGTACCGCCTCGAGCGCCACAAAATCAGCCCAAGCGCATCGGCTACCTTGATGCGCGAGTCAGGATGTATTTGATCTCGGCCATCGGCGCTTTCACGGGCTTTGCCATGGTGCAGCAAACGCTCGCCTTCAGATTACAAGACACGTTAGGACTGACAGGCACCGAGACCGCTCAACACACAGGTCTTGCAATGATGGTTTCGGCTGCTTGCTCCTTGTTTATGCAGATGATGATTGCGCAACGCTTTACCGGCCCCCCCCTACAACTCGTGCGCTGGGGCGCTGGAATCCTCGCGGTCGGCACGATCGCCATCAGTGCGCTGGACAGCTGGACTGCGATCCTCAGCAGTATGGCGCTCATCGGTGCCGGTTTGGGATTGCTCTTACCCGCAGTCGCTGCGGGTGCCTCTCTGGCAGTGGGGCCAGAAGAACAAGGCGGCGTATCGGGTTTAGTGAGCGCCTGCCCAGCGGCGGGTTTCGTCCTTGGCCCTATCAGCGGTGGGTTTCTCTACCAGCAAAATGGCCCTGAGGCCGTATGGGGCGCCGCCCTCATTCTGGTTGTGGTGTTTCTATCGACGCTACGGCCCATGCGTCAGTAAATTCAGCCTGAGCCCACAGGCCTGTCCAACGCTTCGATTGCCGAGCGAATCGAAGCGGGGATCTCAGCAGACAATCCCGACGCTCGCTCGACAAAAGCGTGGGTAAATTGGCCCGTGACACAACTCTGGTGCTCATTCGGTGCAAAGACGCCCAGCGACCAAGTCACCGACTTGGTCCCTAAACGATCGACGCGAAGCCCGATGCTCAATGTTGTGGGGTAGCTGACCGGCGTGAAATAATTGGCGCTCGATTGAACCACGTATCCCACCACCTCGTCGGTCCCGGGACGCATCGCGCCCTCTTCGATCAGAAAACGATTCACTACCGTATCGAAATAAGCGTAATAAGCGACATTATTGATATGGCCATAGATATCGTTATCTGCCCACCGCGATTCGAGAGTGTAAAACAACGGAAAGTCCGCCCGACTTACCGGGGCGGGTCGGTCTGTCACACCCGGCCCTCCCAAGCACTGCGGTACAAGGCCAGGGCTGCCGACTCGTCCACCGTCACGGGGTTGTTGACCAACAGTCGCTGTTGCTGCATGGCGTCTGCAGCCAGCATGGGTAAATCTTGCTCGGGCACTTTGGCGTCGGACAAGCTTTGAGGCAAACCGGCGTCCGCAATTAATTGCTCGAACCACACGACAAATCCTTCCACCCCTGGCCCAACAGGCTGAGGTAACAGCGTCGCCAAATCCAAGTAGAGCGCCTCACACACCGGCGCATTAAATCGCAGTACCGCAGGCAGCATCAGTGCATTACTGAGTCCATGAGGCATGTGGTAGTGGCCCCCCAAGGGATAGGCCAGCGCATGAACGGCCGCCACGGGTGCATTTGCGAAGGCCTGTCCAGCTAAAGTCGCGCCTAACAGCATGGCTTCTCGGGCTGCCATATCGTTTGGATGACTCAACACTCGCCTCTGATGACCCGCGAGTAACTGCAGTGCACGCCTCGCCAAAGTGTCCGAGATGGGGTTTTTTTTAACCTTTGAGGTAAACGCCTCGATCGCATGCACCATGGCATCGATTCCTGTCATGGCACTCACATGGGGCGGCAGTCCTAACGTCAGTTGAGGGTCTAATACCGCGACATCGGGTAATAATCTGGCTGAGCTAATACCTGCTTTGGTTGTCGCACCCGTCGTAATCACTGCTACGGGGGTCACCTCTGAGCCCGTTCCGGCCGTGGTAGGGATAAGGACCAAAGGCAACCTCTCGGAGGTGACTTGATCAACACCGTAAAGCTCTGGCAGCGACTGCTGGCCAGTAGCCAGCACCGCGACAACCTTGGCCACGTCCATTGAGCTTCCGCCGCCCAGACCAATCACGCCGTCGGCAGATGCGGTCATCAATGTGTGGAGCGCCGCCTCAACGACAGACTCTGAGGGATCAGCCGTGACGTCTGAAAACACACTGACCTCATCACAACCACGAGCGACACTATCGCGAACAGGATCTATAAGACCGATCTGCACCAGCCCAGCGTCGGTCACGATCAGCGGCTTGGCAATACCCAGCTGCTGACACAGCGCCCCCAACTGCTGCGCCTCACCAGCACCGACGCGAAGATCAGAGACTGTACTGAATTGAAAGCCCGCCATCTTAAAGCGTCAAAATGACCTTGCCCTTCGCTCTGCGCTCCATCATGGCGGCGTAAGCGGCTTCATACTCTTCGATAGGGAATAAATCGGTGATCACCGGCTTGATCTTGCCCTCCTCAAACCACTGCCACAGCGTTTTGATATTAGCCTGATGCATTTCAGGCTCCTCCATGGTGAAGCGACCCCAAAAGACCCCCACAATGGCACAGCCCTTGAGCAAGGTGAGGTTCAAGGGAATGCTGGGAATCGGCCCGGAAGCGAATCCGATCACCAGATAGCGCCCATTCCAACCCATCGATCGGACAGCGGGTTCGCTGAAGTCGCCCCCAACAGGATCATAAACGACGTCGACGCCTTTCCCGCCGGTCAATTCTTTGACACGGTCTTTCAGCGACTCCGTGCTGTAGTTAATGATGTGATCTGCACCCAGCTGCTGGCACAGCGCGAGCTTGTCATCACTGCTCGCGGCGGCTATTACCGTTGCACCCAAGGCCTTACCCAGCTCAACGGCAGTGCTGCCGACGCCGCCCGCTGCACCCAAAACAAGTAGGGTTTCTCCGGGTTGAATCTGAGCTCTTTGCACTAGCGCGTGGTAAGACGTTAGATAAGTAATCGAAACCCCAGCAGCGGCCTCAAAAGACAGCGCCGCAGGCTTAGGCAGAACCGCCAGCTCATGGGCAACCACTTGCGCGCAAAAACCACCCGAGCCAGCGCTATGGATCACCTCATCACCCACTTTCCAGCGGGTTACGTCACTGCCGATTGCCTCCACAACGCCGGCGCACTCACCACCGGGTATAAACGGCAAATCGGGTTGCATCTGATATTTACCCTGAATAATCAGGACGTCAGGAAAATTGAGTCCCGCCGCCTTTACCCCGATCAGTACATCCGAGGGGCCGATTTCCGGTGTTGGCCAGTCCGCCACCAAATCTAATGCATCGGGCAAACCGTGCTCACGACAGACTAACGCTTTCATATCAGTAAACCTCGAAGAGTCCAGCGGCACCCATACCACCGCCAACACACATTGTGACCACGACGTATTTCACACCCCGGCGCTTGCCCTCGATCAAAGCGTGACCCAGTAAACGAGAGCCACTCATGCCGTAAGGGTGCCCTACTGCAATCGCCCCACCATCGACATTGAGTTTGTCGTTATCGATACCCAGCTGGTCGCGGCAATACAGCACTTGGACGGCAAAGGCCTCGTTGAGTTCCCATAATCCGATGTCGTCCACCGTCAACCCGTGCTGCTTCAATAACTTAGGAATTGCGTAAACCGGGCCGATACCCATCTCATCGGGTTCACAACCCGCTACCGCCACTCCACGATACGCGCCAAGCGGATTCAAGCCCATTTTCTGTGCCAACCCTGCCTCCATGACGACCTGCGCAGAGGCACCGTCAGATAACTGCGAGGCGTTGCCAGCGGTAATGGTGCCGCCTTCAATGACTGTTCGCAGACCCTGAACGCCCTCCAGCGTTGAGGCGCGCACCCCTTCATCGGCACTCACAGTCGCTTCTGCTGTTGACTGCTCACCGGTCTCCTTGTTGTAAACAATCCGCTCACAAGTGACCGGTGTAAGCTCATCGTCAAACCTGCCCGCTTGATACGCGGCGGCGGCACGCTGCTGTGATTGCAGTCCGTATTCGTCCATGGCGTCGCGCGAGATGCCATAGCGAGCAGCAACCACCTCCGCCGTCTGAAGCATGGGCATGTAGATGTCCTTTTGCATCGCCAGCAACTCTTCGTCGGCGGCTCGGTGCAAATTCATATGCTCATTCTGGACTAGAGAGATCGAGTCGACTCCGCCACCGATGGCCACTTCGACCCCATCCTGCACGATCTGATTCGCAGCGATGGCAACCGCCATCATGCCTGATGAACACTGCCGATCGACCGTCATGCCGCCAACCGAGACCGGCAGACCTGCTCGCAATGCTGCGTTCCGACCAATGTTGCCACCCTGACTACCTTGGGTCAGCGCGCACCCCATGATGCAGTCCTCTACCAGCGCGGGATCAACCCCCGCGCGCTTTACTGCAGCACTGATGGCATGCCCCGCTAAGGTGGGCGCCGCTAAGTTATTAAACCCGCCTCGATAGGCTTTCCCGATGGGCGTTCGCGCCGTTGAAACAATGACTGCTTCTCTCATGTTGTCGTCCTCTGCGTAAGTCTCTTTTCGTTGTGAGTGCCTTGTGCGTGCTGAGCAACGCGACAAGGCGGGGATTCCTTTTCTGGTGGGGCGATCAGCTACTGACTCATATCAAGCCCAAGTCCTGCTGCCGCCTGACCAATCATCTTGATACTTTGCTCAAAGCCTGCCTGTAACGCTTGCTCGCCTCCCTCGGAAATCTGCGACCAATTGGCGGCAATACCCTCGGGCGTTTGGTCTGCCACAGGCAACCACATACCCTCGGTTTCGACAATTTTTGCAACGGCAAATGCGCCGGCGCCCGCCGCGAGAATAGCGCGAGTGGGTGCCTCATCAGACACAAGGAAGAGCACCGCTGGGGTAACGGTTTCTGGGGTAAGTAATGCGAATACTTTATCGTCGATGAGCCCCTCGGTCATCCGCGTTCCCGCAGTGGGAGCTAACGCGTTGATCTTCACATTATATTTCGCACCTTCCTGAGCCAGGGTATTCATCATCCCCACCACGGCCATTTTCGCCGCGCCGTAGTTGCTCTGGCCAAAGTTACCGTAGAGTCCACTGGAGGAAGACGTGACCACAATGCGCCCATACTCTTGCGCTTTCATGATGTCCCAGCACGCCTTAGTGCAGTGAACAGTGCCCATCAAGTGGACATCCGCTACTAAGCGGAAATCATCCACTGTCCCTTTTGAGAAACTTTTATCTCTGAGGATGCCCGCATTGTTGACCAAAATATCAATACGACCCCAACGCGCCATCGTTTGAGCGACCATATCTTCTACTTGAGACAAATCGGCGACATTGGCACCGTGCGCCATCGCTTCGCCGCCCATCGCTTCGATCTCAGCAACCACCGCCAGCGATGCCGATGAATTCGCTCCCTCGCCCGAGACCGATCCCCCCAAATCATTAACCACTACCTTGGCGCCACGCTTTGCTAGTTCAAGGGCGTGACATCGTCCTAGGCCACCTCCGGCACCGGTGACAATGGCCACCTTGTCGTCGTAACGAATTGTCATCTTTTTCTCTCCGCTTGATTAACCAGTAATAGACATGCCAAGCCACTCGGCATAAACCGCCGGAGTGTCCTCACCTTCAATTTCCACCGTGACCGCCTGCTTCACCAAAAATCGATTCGCGTCTTTGCGGTCGACGGACACAATTTCCGTGTGGGCGCGCACGCGCTTGCCGGCACGAACGGGGTTTAAGAACCGGACCTTATCCAATCCGTAGTTCACACCCATGACAATCCCTTCAGGATAAATGCCGTTTTCGGCACACAATTTGGTGAGCAAAGACAGGGTCAAAAATCCGTGAGCAATCGTCCCGCCAAACGGGGTTTGTGCGGCCGCCTCCTCATCCAAGTGGATGAATTGGTGATCCTCTGTGCAATCCGCAAAGGCATTGATCCTCGCCTGATCGATTTCAAACCACTCTCCCGCCGGCAACGACACGCCAACTTGATTTTCCATCTCTTCCGGTTTGACCAGTTTCATTGTCATGCTCGAATCTCCTGTGCCCTATCAATTGATTAATGTCACGAGTCGCGACGCTTATTAGCCGTCACGGAAAGTGGTGCCCACGGCTGGAGTATCGGCAAGATACGGTTTTAACTCGTTGCGACCGACCACCATTCGATGCACTGCATCGGGGCCATCAGCGAGCCGCAGCGTCCGCTGTCCAGACCACATTTCGGCTAGGGGGGTATCCTGTGAGACACCAATCCCTCCGAACATTTGGATCGCCTCATCGACCACTTTGAGCGTCATATTGGGCACCACCGTCTTGATCATCGAGATCCAAATGCGGGCCTCTTTAGGGGAGGTATGATCCATCAACCATGCTGTCTTGAGTGTCAGCAAGCGCGCCTGCTCGATGTTCATTCGAGCGTCGGCAATGATGTCGATATTGCCTCCCAGCTTATAAAGCGGCCGGCCAAATGCCTCGCGCGACACGGCTCGCTGGCACAGCAGCTCAAGTGCTTTTTCCGCGGCACCAATTGAGCGCATACAGTGATGAATACGGCCAGGACCTAGGCGCCCTTGGGATATTTCAAAGCCACGGCCGGGCCCCAAAATAATATTGTCTTTTGGCACTCGCACATTATTGAGCTTCACGCGCATATGGCCGTGTGGGGCATCGAGCATATTGAAGACTTTGAGTGGCCGTATCATTTCGATGCCCGCGGACTCCAGCGGCACCAAAATCTGTGACTGCTGAAGATGCTTTGGGGCATCGGGATCGGTCTTCACCATACAGATCATCACTTTGCAGCGAGGATCGCCGGCGCCAGAGGTCCAATGCTTCTCGCCATTAATGACCCATTCATCGCCCTCTAGGCGCGCTGAGGTTGAGACATTGGTTGCATCAGAAGACGCCACATCGGGTTCGGTCATGCCAAAGCAAGAGCGGATCTCACCCCGCATGAGCGGCTCCAGCCACTGCTTCTTTTGTGCCTCACTCCCATACTTGTGGAGTACCTCCATATTGCCGGTATCGGGCGCAGAACAGTTAAAGATCTCGGCAGCGAGCCGCGATTTGCCCATTTCCTCCGCCAGATAGGCGTACTCCACGGTATTGAGGCCAGAGCCTTTGTCACCAGTCAGGAAAAAATTCCACAGACCTTCATCTCGAGCACGGCTCTTTAGCGAGTCCAAAATCTCGAGCTGCCGTGGCGTCAGTACAAAAGGGTCATCGACTTCGATTTCCGCCACAAACTCCTCCTCAACCGGGAGGATGTGCTGCTCGGTAAACGCTCTCACCTTCTCCAATAAGGGCGCAACCTGCTCTGAGATCCCTAAATCCATCATTTGCTCCTAACGCGTCGCGTCACACTATTGATCCGATTGCCCCAAGCCATCATGCAATCATGACTCAAGATCCGAGGTCGGTTACTGCGTCCATATATAATGGCACAGTTACTGCCAATATTTCCATATTGTTTTCATTGCGCATCCAACCTGCATTGGCTCCGCAAGGGGCAGTGACAGTAGCGCAGGGGCACATTACCGGCAAGGCTAGGGATGATGTGTTTCACAGATAACAGTTATATCGAGCCGAAATAGGCCTTGAGCCGATCAGGTGACTGCACGAATCATTGCGTCAACACTGGGTTTCCAAGACCCCGAGCGCGGGGGGGGCGCTAAGAGGCTCTCGAGAGAAACAAAGCAAACCGAGCCGCCCAATCGTTGTCCTGGATACCGGTTCCTCTGTCATCAAGGCGGCACCGGCAGCATCAGTGATTCTTTGACTTGTTCCATGACCACGTAGCTCGTGGATTCCTGAACGCCTGGCAGCGTTAACAACGTTTCACCCAATAAGTCACGGTACGCATTCATGTCAGCCACTCTCGCTTTAATCAGATAGTCGAAGTTGCCTGACACCAAGTAGCATTCCTGAACTTCTGGCAAATCGAGCGCTGCGGCAGTAAATTCCTCAAAAATATCCTGCGATGTTCTGTTCAGCCTGATCTGCACAAACACAACGAGTGCGCGATCGAGTGCAGCAGGATCCAGCACGGCCTGATAATGCTGAATCACGCCCTCTCGCTCCAGGCGCCTCACACGCTCCTTGCACGGCGTGGTACTCAGGCCCACTCGGCGAGCCAATTCAGTGTGTGCTATCCGCGCATCGCGCTGAAGCAAGCGCACGATATTGCGATCAATACGGTCTAGTTGATTTGACTGATTGAATCCCATTGATCCTCCTTACTAGGGGCGCCTCACGCACGCAAGCCTTACCAGACTAATACGCTTTTATAGGCGATTAAGATAGTCAATATAACTTTTATAATTAATATTTTTAACTAAATTATCTTTTTATCCTGCAAATAAAGGCGAATATAGCCTTCACGTCTGTTCGTTCTCCGGCAAAAATTCGGTCAAATTTAAACCTCAGGAATCGAACCAATGCAGATTGGTGTCCCCATGGAAATCAAGCCCCAAGAATACCGCGTCGGCATGACACCCGGCGGCGTCAGGGAACTCGTTGCCGCAGGGCATGTCGTCCAAGTGCAAACGCAGTGCGGCGCCCGAATTGGCCTGGCCGACGACCTATACCGCGACGCAGGAGCTCAAGTGATCGAGACCGCGGAAGCACTTTTTGCCGACTGCGATCTCATCGTCAAAGTCAAAGAGCCGCAAGCACAAGAGTGTCGGCTTCTCCGCTCCGGCCAGACCCTTTTCACCTATTTACACCTAGCTGCTGACCCCGAGCAAGCCAGGCTACTGATGGCATCGGGCGCTAATTGCATTGCCTACGAAACCATTACATCGCCGCAAGGTGGTCTACCGCTGCTCGCGCCCATGAGCGTCGTGGCAGGACGGCTGTCAGTGCAGGCCGGCGCGCATCACATGGAAATCCATCAAGGCGGCAACGGAGCGTTACTGGGAGGGGTTCCCGGTGTGCCCTCTGCACAAGTACTGGTCCTTGGAGGCGGGGTTGTCGGCACCAATGCGATCCGCATGGCACTCGGTATGGGCGCAGATGTCACCGTGATTGACCGATCGGTCAAACGCCTCACTGAACTGGATGAGCAATACGGCGGGCGACTGCGCACTGTCTATTCCACTGCGGACGCGATCGAGGAGGCCGCCAGCCATGCCGACCTCATCATTGGTGCGGTCCTCGTTGCAGGCGCGTCAGCGCCGAAGCTGGTCACGCGTGACACGCTAAAAAAATTGAAGCCCGGCACCGTGATGGTCGATGTCGCCATCGATCAAGGCGGGTGCTTTGAAACCTCAAGGCCAACCACGCATGCCGACCCCTCCTATGTCATCGATCAGATCGTGCATTACTGCGTCGCCAATATGCCCGGCGCCGTCGCTCGCACCGCCACAATGGCTTTGACTAATGCCACGTTACCTTACATCCAGCGCCTCGCTGAGGGCGATCTAGATACGCTACTTCAAGACGATCCCCACTTTGCTAATGGCTTGAACATTCGTGCGGGCAAAATCACGCACCCGGCCGTTGCAGCAGCCCTCTCGAGCGCGGCGACTGAGCCGTCGGCGACACCGCTTGCTGAACCCGCACAGGCGATGGGTAACGCCGCCTAGTCGAGACCATGCCCGGAGATCGTTCATGCATGGCATCGCTTTGTGACTGACCTTTAGTCGTAGGCAGTTGCTCGACCTACCGCCACCGCCTAAACTCTGAGTCCGCTCAGTGAGTGTCTTTTGCACATGACCGATCGCTTTACGACAACCCGCCAACACGCTCAAACGCCGACCGCTCCAACGCCCCTTTTTAGCCGTTTCAGCGACCTGGCTAGCGTGGGCTTCAGTATCGACTGGGGCATTGCTTCATTTCTTATTATCAGCCATTGCTTAGTATTGGTGCTGACGCCTTTGGCATATGTGGTTGCCCCCGCCGGGCTCTGGAAAGTCATGTTGTCTTGGACACTACTGCACGCGTTGATTGCGGCGATCGCAACCACCGCTTATAGCCACCGACTGATCGCCCATCGCGCCGCCAAAGATATTCGGCTACCGACCCATATTGTCTTCTTAGGGCTACAGCTGTTCGCCCTGCAGGGGAGCGTCAGGAGGTGGTCAGCACAGCATGTCATCCATCACGCAGTTGATAAAACAGGTCAGCACCACCTCGACCCCTATTCGACCACGTGGTTTGACACCAGCTGGCGCAACTTTTTGTGGTCTCACATGATGACCTATTTGTTCAATCACCCTCCCTCTCGAGAGTTTGACGCCGCCATGAACGCCAAAATGCATCCGGCCATTATCTGGCAAGACAAGTATTATGTGCCGCTACTCATTCTCGCCAACTTTGCACTGCCCATTGCGCTCGGCCTCGGCCTCGCAGGGTGGTTAGGCGGGTTTTGCCTGCTGGTTGCCAGCAGCGCGGGCTATGTCCTGGCGCACCACAACACGTGGACAGTCAACAGCGTGACGCACTTGTGGGGCTTTAAAAAAGGCCTGATCAGTTCGGCAAAAAATAACTATATTTGGTTGGGGCCTCTGGGAGAGGGAAATCACCATGCCGATCATCATGACCACCCGAGAGATTTTCGTAACGGCTTTGGTTGGAGTGGTTGGGTGCTGGATCCAACCCGCTATGTCATTTTATCGCTCCGCGCTCTGGGACTCGTTAAAGGGCTCAATCACGCCAGCCGCTGGCAAGAGGCGCACATAATCACCCGCCGCAAAGTGCGCGACACGAAAGCAAAATCGCAATCCGTGGTGTGGCAGCGCTGGGAAGAAAAGGTGGCGCTACTGGGTGATGAGTGGCTTGCAGCCGCCCAAACATGGGATCAATTCAAGCTCGAGAAGATTCAGCTCTCACAGCAAATACGTCAAGCGGGTGCCGATAAGATGGCCGCTGCGCGCGAACGTATGGGGGACACCCAAGAGGAATTCCTGCGTGATTTGCAGGCTCGAAGAGCGTCCGTCCGCGCGGAGCTGCACGACGCCCGCAAGCGGCTTAAGGAGAGGCGAGAAGCCTTTTTTACCGCGCTGTCAGAACTCAAGCAAGCCAACATGGCAGTCGCTTAAGACACAAGCATGACAGCGTATTTCGCATCCTATGAGATGACTTTGCTAAGGCAGACTTTGGTATCAGGCGGGTGCGGCGTCAGACGGGATTGAGCACCCAAACACCTGTCGAGGTGGAGAACGTCGGCAATAAACCAGAAGGCGGCCGAACCGCACCCGTACGACGGCACTCTCCACTCTCTGCTCTCCACTCTGCAGCCGACAGCACCATAACGGACCAAGCGGGGCACCTCTGTGTCCACAAGAGACGGGAAAAGCACACTCAAGGCGCAGCAGCCGTTAGGCCGCTATGCGCCGGACCCCCCCGAACTAACCGCGTAGTCCACGGGCGTCCCGCGGCACAGTCGGCATAAAAATGGCCAGTTACCAGCTAAAGATTCCTGATTGGTGGGGTATTGGCCACAGATCGAATACTCTTTTCTATTCGCCTAC
>ERZ767114.953-NODE-953-length-14665-cov-3.070880_pt1 | contig 14665 bp, 16 predicted proteins | sample MGYA00374952_ERZ767114 | MGnify/ENA primary metagenome ERZ767114 (study PRJEB28939, sample SAMN06267156) | marine metagenome | isolation source: Columbia River Estuary | place: USA:Columbia River Estuary, USA | collected 2012-05-05 ...
GGTGAGAGAACTCGAAGTCCAGGAATATGCGTGAAGAAAGTTTCGGGTGATTCGCTGTGGTGTTCAACCGCACCGATTCCGCCCGTTCCTCGTCGGCGATCCGCGCCCTGCCGTAGCCATACATGGAAATCACCAGCAACGCCGCGACCGCCAGATCCCACCGGATTCCGGATTTGCGCAGGATCAGCTGCCGGCCCGCTTGCGCCACGACCGACTGGAAAAACACCAGCATCAGCGAAAGCCCGGCCACGCCCAGCAGATCCGCGGCCTGCGCCATCACCCGCGCCTCGTGGAACGCCACGCCCAGCCCGTTCCAGCCGAAGCCCGTGAACAACCAGCCCCGCAGCCATTCCAGTCCGGCCCACACCGCGCCCAGACAGAACGCCACCCGCAAACTCGCCCCGGCACTTTCCGCTTTCCCGAGCTTCGCCGCGAACGCCCCGAACAGCCCCCAGAAAATCCCCAGATACAGCGGCAGCAGCACCATCCCGAGCGGCGACACCACCGCCAGCCACCGGAGCTGGATCAGGCAGCACACCAATCCCGCCAAATACCCAAGGGCAAATCCTGTCCAGCCCGCGCGCTTTCCCTCCACCGAGCTCAAAGCCGCAAGCAACGGCAGCATCGCCACCCACGCCAACGCCGAGAAATCAAACGGCGGAACCAGCCCCGCCACCAACAAGCCGCTAAGCACCGCCGCCGCGATCCGCATCCATCCCGAGCCACTTTTCATGCCGTGAGCATCACCGGACCGCGCCGCTTGGTCCACTTCGAATCAATCATTCCCGGATGCCGCAGGTCCGTCAGCACGGTGCTAAATTCTTCTTGAATTTTCAGAATTTACTGAAAACATGGAACTCATGCAGGACAAACCAGCGCTGAACCCCGAATCCCAAAACCCGCCACCACGCCACGCCGGTTCCGCTCGACCCGCCCCGCCGGCTCGTGACGCATGGGATTTACGCGTTCGTCCGGAACCCGATGCAACTTTCCATGACTTCGTTGCTTCTGCTGGAATCCATTTTTCTCCTGAGTCCGTGGCCCGCCATTCTCGCTCTGATAGGCGTTGTCTATTCGGAAGGACTCGCGCGGTGGTCGGAAAATCAGGACATGCGGGGTCGTTTCGGGGCGGATTGGTCGAACTATCATCACGCGGTCCGGGCGTGGTGGCCGCGCTGGCGGCCCCGGATCGGCGAGCCATGCGAACTCTGGCCGAATCACCGCTGTGGCCCCTGCTCCGAGGACGCGCGGTGGTTCCAACTCCGCCAACCACACCGGCTCGAGCTCCGCGATGCAAACGCCTGGAGCGGCCCGCCACTGCTCCGCGTGACCTGGCATCATCCATCGTCCGGCCGGCGCGAGGACGGGGTCCGGGCCATCGCGATGGCGCTGCAACACCTCAGCCTGCCTTGGGCGCTCATCGGCTGGGTCGCGGGGCTTCCCGGTATTTCCCACTCGCTGCAAATCTGCTTCGACGCGGCGGGAACAGCAAAGCGTTAGTTTGGCTCGATGCCTTTCAGCTCCAACCTTTGCTCCACGCGTCAAACTCCGAAGGCCTGAGCCGGTAGCGCGCGATGTTTCCACCATGCAGGCAACCGAGCTCGGTTTCCACGACCTCGATGAACTTGGAGCGCTCCGCTTGCGGAATGACCTTCACCGCCTCTGAGGCGATCCACTTCGCGGCGACGCGCTTGTTCATCACCCCCAGCACGACCTCCCGCACGAAATTCCCGATCACCGCGCGGTGACGCAGGCGGAATGGATCGGGATCGCCCAAAGACTGCCGCACCGCCGAGTAGCGCGCACAAGACCGGCGGTAGGCCCAGGCAAACACGTCCCGCAGATACTCGACGCGGTTCAACTCGTAAACGCCTAGCAGTCCGCCGATATAGTCGTGCGAATCCACATCCACGAACGACAACGGACAAAGGTTATAACGGATGAGCGGGATGTTCGCCGCCAGCCGCGAAACCCGCTTATTCACGTCTTCAAACGGCTGCAAGTAAGGCAAATGCACCATCGCGAAAAACGCCTGCTCGAACGGATTCCGCACGGCAGCCGCCTTCACCAGAATCTGCTCGAACCGCTCCTCGATTTGTTGCGGCACCTCCAGCGGATGAAAGACGGTCCCGCTGATCCCGACCGGCCGCGAACGCACGCGCCCGCTGGCCCCGGGATCGGGCAGCAGGTTGTCGGACAGCAGGGCATGGAGATTGCAGATCGTGTAGCGGTTGAAATCAATTTCTCCCGCTTCGTCGGCCAGCATCTCGATGGCGGCCTTGTGATTGAGGATCATCTGCGTTTCCTGGGTGGCTTTGCCCTCGGCGTCTTCGCCGATTTCAAGCAGCCGCTGGGTTTCTAGCAGCGAGTAGGTGTTGCCTTCGAGCCGGCTGGAGTTCCACGAGAGATCGATGAGCAGGCGGTCCATCACCTGCCGCATGTAGGTGCCGGCGGGAAGCGCGCTCAACCCGACCTGGCCGAGGTCTTCGAGTTCCTTCCGCAAACTTTCCGGCAGGTAGAACGTGTGATTGGGCTGATAGGCATCGAGAAACGCCCCCTGATAGCCCACGGGTGTCCGCTCCGAAACGGGGAGTTGGATGACCGCGCGGATTTCCCGGGCTGCGGGTGACAGCCAGTCATTGCGGGTTTTGTAAACGGGCGGCTCTTCCCGCACCATGGAGGTCGTCGGGAAATGATCTGGTTCGGGGACGAGGTAACGCCGGGCGCGTCCCTTGCCTTTGGGAGCGAGTCGATTTTCGGAGACGAGTTGGTCGAGCCGCCGCTGCAAGGTGCGCTTGGGGAATCCAAGGGCGGGAATTGCCAGCAGCTCTTTAACGGACGCGCCGGACGGGCCCCCCGCGATGATGCGGAGCAGATGATCGAATTCGTGGGCTGGAATTTGAAGTGGCACGATTTACGGCTTAAGTGGCATGATTGCTTCCGAATCATGCCAAAACCACCGCTTTTATGGCACGATTATCCGAATCATGCCAGTAAAATTTCAAATTTCGCCAAAATCATGCCACTTGAGGCTTCGATTTTCTGGAATGGCTCGGTCTGTATTAGTTTTCGTCTTGGCACCGGGGGTGGGATGAGGCCACTGTGCGGCGCATGAAATTCAATCTCCTTCCGTTGGCGGGCGCTGTGTTTATTTCCACCTTCGGAATCGGTTCCGGACAAACCTCTCCCGCCATCGATTTGGAGGCTCGCAAGGCTTCGGTCGTCAATCTGGAGTCCCACATCGCCCAGCGGGAATCACGCCTGGCGGAACTCCGCCAGGACATCGCGACCCTCGACGGTCGCATCGAAAAGCGCTTGGACGACGTGGTTAAAATGCTGGCAGACACGACCGACTCACAAGACTCGAAAAGAAAGGTTTCCCAGATCAAACTGGACGCGATCCATGGCCTCAGGCGCGCCATCGACCTCTACGCGGCCAAGCGCAGGGAAATCAGCGAGCGGATCAGGAAAGGCGATGACGCCGCACTGGGCGATCTCGGGAAATTCGACGAACGGATCAATAACCGGATCGCGCAAATCGTGGAGCTCAGCAAGTCGTTTCCCGGCCATGAGGATGTGAAAAAATACGAGTCCGACGGAGGCTCCTACTGGGATGGCTACGACAATGAAAACTCACGGATCAGTGAGGAATGGAAGCAAAGCCGCCGTGACAGCGTCCAAGGTAAAAAACAGCGCGACGAAATCAACACCGCTATCCGCGAGGGCATCGAGCGCCTCGATCAGCGCCGCCGCTCGTTGCAGGACGCGCTCGCCAATCGCAATCCATCCGACTCGGCCCGCAAGCTCTACACGCAGGAGCTTGGCCAGATCGACGCCCAGTCGGAGAACCTGAAAAAGCAACTGGCGGAAATCACCATGTCTAGCGGCGGCGCGACCCGCCAACCGAGTCTCGACGAGGCCGTCGATCTCGGACAACTGCTCGACGACGCGCGCAAGGACCTTCGTTCGGATATCTCAACCCTCTTCCGGCTCTATGACGGCTTCGACCGAGAGCGCGCCCATCTCGCCGGGCTGAAGGAAAATCTAGCGGCGCGCAAGGCCTGGCTGGAAAAGAACGCCCCTGCCGGAAAGTGACTCGCGCGGCGGTTAGGCTCTCACCTGGCCGCTTCCGCGGACGCGGTACTGGTAGCTGGTGAGCTCGCGCAAACCCATCGGCCCGCGGGCGTGGAGCTTGTCGGTGGAAATGCCGATTTCCGCGCCGAAACCGAACTCGCCGCCGTCGGCGAAGCGGGTGGAGACGTTGTGGAAAACACAGGCGGAGTCGACTTCCCGCAGGAACCGCTCGGCAGCCACGCGATCCGTGGTGACGATGACATCGGTGTGATGCGAGCCGTATCGGTTGATGTGGGCGACAGCTTCCTCGAGCGAGCCGACGATCTTGATGGATAGAATGAGATCGAGGTATTCGGTGCTCCAGTCTTCCTCGGTGGCGGGCAGAATGTCGGCGAGATGCTTGCGGGTTTCCTCGCAACCGCGGAGCTCGACGTTTTTCGCGCGCAGGGCGGCGGCGACTTTCGGGAGGAATGAATCCGCGATCTCGCGGTGGACGAGCAGGGTTTCCAGCGCGTTGCAGACGCCGCATTTGTGGGTCTTGGAATTCACCGTGAGCGCGACGGCCATTTCCTGGTCGGCGTCCTTGTCTGCGAAGAGGTGGCAGATGCCGTCATAGTGTTTGATCACGGGCATGCGGGCGAGCGAGACGACGGTCTCGATCAATCCCTTGCCGCCACGCGGGATGATGAGGTCGAGCCACTTGTCCATGCCCGCCAGAACCGCCACGCTTTCGCGGTCGGTGAAAGGGATGAGCTGGATCGCGTGCTCGGGCGCGCCAGCTGCGGCGAGGGCTTCCGCGATGGCGACGTTCGAATGCAGCGCCTCGCTGCCGCCGCGCAGGATGGTGGCGTTGCCGGTCTTGAAACACAGCACGGCGGCGTCCGCGGTGACGTTCGGACGACTCTCGTAGATAATTCCGATGGTGCCGATAGGCACGCGGACCTGCTCGATGTGGATGCCGTTAGGACGTTCCCAGGAGTCAAGCACCTGCCCGACGGGATCGGGCAGCGTCGCGACTTGGTCGATGCCGGCCGCCATCGCCTCGATGCGTTTTTCATCCAGCATGAGCCGGTCGAGCATGGCGTTAGAAAGCCCTTTTTCCCGGCCAGCTTCGAGGTCCTTGGCGTTGGCAGCCAGCAATTCCGGCACCCGCTGGCGGATGGCGGCGGCCATCTTACGGAGAATCGTGTTCTTCTCGTCGCTGGAAAGCTGGGCGAGTTTGTATGCGGCCGCGCGCGCTTGGCGGCCCATTTGATGGATGGTTTCCTGGATGCTGGACACGCGAGGAAACTATGCCGAAGCAAACCGCACTCAAGGCGCAATTGCCGCCCCGGAAAACCGCACTTCCGCTCGGCGCATTTCTAGCTACCGTCGCGCCATGATGTGCCGCCGCCGCTTTTTGATCGCCACCGCGTGCCTACTCGCCGCCGTCGGATGCGGCGGGAAATCCAACAGCTCGGGCAAGGGTGGGGTGTTGCGCGTGGGCATGGACCTGAGCTATCCGCCGTTTGAAATGCAGGATAAGTCGGGGACGCCGGACGGCGTGAGCGTGAAACTCGCCGAGGCGCTCGCCGCCCATCTCGGGCGGCCGCTGAAAATCGTGCCGATGGAATTCTCCGGCCTGATCCCCGCTCTCAAGACGGGCAACATCGACCTGATTCTTTCCTCGATGACCGCCACCGACGAGCGCCGGCAGTCGATCGATTTTTCCCATCCCTACGCCTTCACCGGCCTCGCGCTGCTGGTGCGCAAGGACTCGGATCTCCAGTCGGTGGAGGACTTGAAAAAGCCGGGCCGCTCGGTCACGGCCAAGGCCGCCACGACTGGCGAGACGTGGGCGATCAAAAATCTACCCGACGCGAAGCGGGTGGTGTTCGAGGACCAGACGGCCTGCGTGTTAGAGGTCGTGCAGGGCCGGGCGGACGCGTTCATCTACGACCAGCTCAGCATTTACCGATACGCCGAGGAAAACAAAGCGACCACCCGCGGCTTGTTAAAGCCGTTCGTCGAGGAGGCGTGGGCCATCGGCATCGCCAAGGGCAACGACGCGCTGCTCTCGCAGGTCAATGCGTTCCTGGACGAGTTCCGCAAGCAGGACGGCTTCGGGAAACTCGGCGAACGCTATTTGCGGGACGAGAAGAAGTTCCTCGAAGCGTCCGGCATCCCGTTCATCCTCCGCTAAATGACCCGCCGCCAGCTGATCGCCAATGTGTTCGTCGCCCTCGCGCTGGTCGCGTTGGCCGGTTGGCTGTTCACGGCGGCGTTCGCGATGTTAGGCACGCGGACGGATTGGTCGAAGGCGTGGGAATACCGGGAAACCTTGTGGCGCGGGTGGCTGGTGACCTTGCAGATTTCCCTCGCGGCGCTGCTGGGAAGCATTTTCTTCGGGCTGCTCTTCATGCTCGGCCAGCGCTCGCCGCTGGTGGTCGTGCGCTGGACTTGCCGGGCGTTTCTGGAGTTCGTGCGCGACACGCCGCTGCTGGTGCATTTGTTATTCGGCTACTTCGTGATCTTCGCGCCGCTCATCTCGCGGCCGCTCGGCGAGCAGGGATTCGACGACAAGCTGATCATCGGCGTGCTGCTTCTATCTGTTTTCGAGGGCGCCTATCTCGGCGAGATCCTGCGTGGCGGCGTGGAGAGCATTCCGCGGACGCAGTGGGAAAGCGCGCGGGCGGTGGGGTTCAGCCCGTTCCAAGTCTATCGCTACGTGATTTTCCCGCAGGCCTTGCGGCGGGTGCTGCCGGCGATGGCCGGTTTGTTCGTCTCGCTGATCAAGGATTCGTCGCTGCTCAACGTCATCGGCGTGGCGGAGTATTTTTATAACACCAAGAATTTCATCTCCCGCTCCTACGCCGGGCTGGAGGGCTACGTGCCGCTGGCGCTGGGCTATCTGATTCTCACGCTGCCGGTCGCTTGGCTGTCGCACTGGTTGGAAAAACGCTTCCGTCATGAAACTTGAAGTCACCGGCCTGACGAAATGTTACGGCAAGACCCGCGCGCTCGACGGGCTCTCGCTGGCCGTGGAATCGTCCCGCGTGCTGGTCCTCATCGGCCCGTCCGGCGGCGGGAAAAGCACGCTGCTGCGGGTGCTCGGCGGCCTCGAAATCCCCGATGCCGGCACGGTGAAAATCAACGCCCATCCGCTTCTGCCAGACGCCGCCGCGCTCCAAGCCTACCGCCGGAGAAACGGCTTTCTCTTCCAGCAGTTCAACCTCTTTCCCCACCTCACTGCCCGCCGGAACATCGCGCTGCCGTTGGAAAAAGTGCACGGCCATTCGCCCGCCGATGCCCATGAAATGGCGGAACAGGCGCTCGCCCGGTTCAGCCTGCTCGACCACGCCGACAAGCTGCCCGCGCAGTTGTCCGGCGGCCAGCAGCAGCGCGTCGGCATCGCCCGCGCCGTGGCGCGGCCACCGGAAATCTTGTTCCTCGACGAGCCGACTTCCGCGCTCGACCCCGAGATGACCGCTGAGGTGCTGGAGCTCATCCAGGAACTCGCGGAAGCTGGCCAGAACATCATTCTCAGCACCCACGAAATGGGCTTCGCCCGCGCCGTGGCGGACCAGGTCGCGTTCGTCGCCGCAGGGAAAATCGAGGAGGTCTCGCCGCCGGCCAGCTTGTTCGGCGCGCCACAATCCGCGCTTTGCCAGCGCTTCCTGTCGCGGGTGATGCGGTATTGAGACGCGCCGGACATATTAAGCAAAGTTTACAATATCCGCTTGCGACCCCGGAAAATTGGCGTATCAAAAATCTCGATGAAAATAACTCTCTTAATCACGGTGTCCGCTACGGCCATGTTGTTCAGTTCCTGCAATACGATGATCGGCCTCGGCCGTGACATGCGGATGGGCGGCGAAAGCTTGGAAAAAACTTCGACCAAGGTGAACGGCGGCAGCTCTGCCGGTGAGGACACATCCGGCGCTCCCGTTTACTGAGCCACTTCCACAAAAACGGCGTCCTCTCGCACTTCGCGGGAGGACGCCGTTTTTGCGTTGAGCGGAAATCAATACCCGCGCCAGAAGGCGAACGCGCTGACCAGCGTCGCGATGCCGTAGCCGAGGCCGGCGAGAGAAAACAGCGTCCAGCGTTTTTGATCCGCGGTCACCCACGTCACCGCGTCGCGGAAAAGATAGGGCATCCCCACGCAGAACAGCGAGGCGGTCAGCATGGCGTAGGCGAAAATCGGCACCAGCAGCCGCGATGACGGGTCTTTGAGAAACGCCGCTCCGAGCAAAGGCGCGGCGGCCATCAGCCCGAGCAGGCCGAGCGCGCGGACGGCGAGGAAATCCCGCACGCTGATGCAGACGAGCACCAGCGAGACCGGCACCAAGATTTGCAGCAGCCCCTTCGCGTTGTTGAATTCGCCCAAGTCCATCGCCAGCGCGCTGAGCTTGCCGAGACCGGACGGCGCGATGAGCAGCCAGAACCACGCGAGCCCGATTCCCAACAAAATTTGCCCGATGTTCTGGTTGCGCGGAAATTTCTTCAGGAAATCCTGCACGGCCGCCGGTTTCGCCAGCATCAGCGCGTGGATGCCGATCAGCCAGATGGCCAGCACCAGGCCGGTGGTGAAAAGCGGCAGGAGTTGGTAAGGGTGCATTGGATCCATGCGGCCACCGGACTAGGGCGGAGGGCCGCAACATTCAAGCGCCATCTCTCCGGCGCGGATTCACCGAATTCTCACGCGTTCCGCATCACCCGTTCACAATCCGCCGCTTGGCTCTCCGGCATGCACCTCCGCCAACTCATCCAGCCCGACGCCGACTGGCTGGACGCGCCCTCGCCGCGGCGGGTGGCACGGGTCGCGCTGACCGCCTGCGCGGGGCTGGCGATTTACGGCTTCACCGTCGGCTTCTGGCGCGATCCGCTGATGGGCGGCTACGTGGCGGTGAAACTCCCGCTGCTCATCGCGCTCACTCTGGGTTGCAATGGATTGTTGAACGGCCTGCTCGGCTTGCTGCTCGGCACCGGCCTCGGCTTCCGCCAATCGCTGCTCGCCTTGCTCACCTCGTTCGCGCTCGCCGCATTGATCCTCGGCTCGCTTGCGCCGGTCACGTTTTTCCTCGCCTGGAACGCCCCGCCGCCCGACTCGCCGGGGTCGAAAAACGCGCACGCCGCCTACCTCGTCGCGCACACCGCGCTCATCGGATTCGCCGGCATCACCGCCAATCTCCACCTCCACCGCCTGCTCGCGGTCAAGGCTCCCACCCCGGCCGCCGCCACCGCCACCCTGCTCGCCTGGCTGGGTGGCAACGGGTTCCTCGGCGCACAATTCTCGTGGATTCTGCGGCCTTTCTTCGGCACCCCCAAGCTCGAGGTCGAGTTCCTCCGGGAAAACCCGCTGGATGGAAATTTCTACCAAACCGTCTGGCAAGCCATCGACAAGACCAGCGGCGGCCACGGCCTGCCCGCGCTCGGCGTCCTCCTCGTTTTCCTGCTCACCCCGATTCTCCACGCCATCCACAAGAACCACCAAACCACCCCACGACCATGATCCCGCAAGAAATCCCCAACACCGCCCAACCCCCGCCGCTCGAAGCCCCGCTGCCGGAAAAACTCGACCTCAAGAGCCTGTTCGAAGCCCTTCTCCGCCGACCCCACGCCCTCGTCGTCCGCCTCGCCGAGCCGAACCACGGCGCCACCGGCCGCTTCGCGATCATGGCCGTCGGCTCCATTTTGCTCTTCGGCTTCGTCCTCGGCTGTTTTGCGAAAAACGAACAATTGTGGGCCGCGCCCGCTAAAATCACCGCCGGGCTGATCTTTTCCGGCCTGATTTGTTTCCCCAGCCTCTACATTTTCGCCACCCTCGCCGGGGCGCGGGTCAGCATTTCCCAACTCGCCGCCTGCCTCGCCGGGGCGCTCGCGCTTGCCGGGCTGCTGCTGCTCGGCTTCGCCCCCGCCGTCTGGATCTTCGCCGAATCCACCGATTCGCTCGGCTTCATGGGCAGCCTCGCCATCGGCGCGTGGGTCATCGCCGTGGCCTTCGCGCTGCGGTTTTTGAAATCCGTCATCTTCGCCACCGGCGGCACCCAGAAAGCCCCGCTCACCATCTGGAGCATCGTCTTCCTGCTCGTCACCCTGCAAATGACCACCTCCCTCCGCCCCATCCTCGGCCGTTCCGACGTCCGGCTCACCCAGGAGAAAAAATTCTTCCTCCAACACTGGGGCGACACCTTCGGCAGCTCGCTCAAACCGCAAACCGCCGCGAAAAAGCCCGCCCCGGAACCCACCGCCGCACCCACCCCGGAAAACCCCGCCGGCCGCAACCCCTACCTCGAAAACTAAACCGCCATGGAACCCACCCAGGAAGACCTCGATTTCCTCGACTGGCGCTGGGAACTGCTCTGATTCCGCCCGAATCGGCGTGGATCTGCCTCGAAATACAAAACACGAGCTGCCATCCGTCCAAGCTCATCCGGCGCAAGCCCTTCCCGGCCTTCAGGACTTGTCTCCCCAGCGTTTCTACTCTTACCTGCCTCACGCCTCATGATCGATCAGGAGAAACTCGAAAAAGTTCTCAAACGCCTGGAGCTTCAGTATGCGAACTACCAGCACGCGCAAGATCGCCCCGAGCTCACCGAGATCGATCGCGAGGCCATCGCGGAATCTGTCATCCAGCGCTTCGAGACCGCCTACGACACGCTCTGGAAAGACCTCAAACGCCACCTCATCGACGCGCTCGGCCTGCCCGATGTCCCGAACAGCCCCAAGCCCATCCTCAAGCTCGCCGGGGAAAACGATCTGCTTCCCGCCCCAGTCGCCACCTGGCTCTCCTATGCCGACGCCCGCACCGCCACGGCCCACGACTACAGCGGCGAAAAGGCCGCCGAAACCCTCCTGATCGTGGAGGCCTTCATCCGCGACGCCATCGGCCTCTACCAGACCCTCACCGGAAAAACCTGGGCATGACCCGCACCCTCGACATTTCCGCAGAACAGCGGCAATCCCTGCTCGCCCTCCTGCACCGCCACCTTCCCGGCGTCCCCGTCTGGGCCTATGGTTCCCGCGTCAAAGGCACCGCCCGCCCGAATTCCGATCTCGATCTCGTCATCTTCGCCACCCCCGCCCAGCGCCCACAAGTCTCCGAACTCAAAGACGCCCTCGACGAGAGCAACATCCCCTTCCGGGTGGACCTCCACGTCTGGCACGAGGTGCCCGAGCGGTTTCATGAAATCATCCAGAACGAGTATCTGGTCTTGTCATAACAACTCTCAGCTCGCTAACACCCAGTTCGCCGCAAATTGGTGCCACTTTACCTGGTTGAATGCCGATGATGCGCAAGAACTGGCAGCTAAAAGCTCGGCAGGGAAATAAGAACTCAGCTTCTTCACCATCGAAGAAGCTGAGTGACTTGGGTCATTGAGCGGCGCTCGCCACCCGCCATCAGGCGGGCAGTTCGTAGCCCTTGCGGCGCGGACGGTCCTGCATGGCGGCGGCCTCCGCGTCGCCGGTGATCTGCTCGGCCTGCGGGTCCCACTTGACCGGGCGTCCGAGGCGCTGGGCGATGCCGGAGAGCTGGCAGATGCTGGCCGAGCGGTGGCCGACACTCGCCGGGCAAATGGTCGGTTTGCGGCTGATGATGGATTCGAGGAAGTTCATCCGGTGGTCCTTGGACTCATAGACTTGGACGTCGTTGGGGCCGAATTTGTGGCGGACCAGATCCACGGGCGAGGTTTCAACCTTGCCGCGGCTGACGAGCACTTCGCCCTTGGTGCCGATGAAGCGGATCATGTGGTCGTTGTTGGGCTTCTTATCGCGCCAGACGGTGATACCGTCGGCGTAGCGATAGTGGTGGTGTTCGGCGCCCTCGTGGCCCTTGGGGATGAACTCGACCGGGCCGGTGTTGTCGCGGTCGAGCGCCCACTGGACGATGTCGAAATGATGCGCGCCCCAGTCGCCGAACTTGCGGCTGCCGTATTCCCAGTAGGAGCGCCAGCCGCCGCCGTAATTCCCCATGACCCGGTTTTCCGAATACTCGAAAAACGGTGTGGGTCCCAGCCAGCGGTCGTAGTCGAAACCCTCCGGCACCGGCACAATCTGCTCCTTTTCGGGAGGCTGCGGAAACTCACCGAGCTGGCAGTAAATCTCCTTGATGTCGCCGATCATTCCGTTGCGCACCAGATTCACGGCGATGCGGAAGTAGATCTCCGAGCGCTGCTGGCTGCCCACTTGCAGGATGCGGCCGTATTTTTTCTCGGCGGCCACCAGCGCCTTGCCTTCCTCGATCGTCAAGGTCATTGGCTTTTCCACATAGACGTCCTTGCCGGCCTTCATCGCGGCCAGCGCGATGGCCGCATGCCAGTGGTCCGGCGTGGTCACGCACACGGCATCAATGTCGGTCCGGGCGAGCACCTCCTCGAAGCGCGAGGTGGCCAGGATGTCTTGGTAACCCTTCTCCTTCAGCACGCCCACGGCATTTTTCAACGCCGCGTCCTTCAGATCGCACACCGCGATCGGTTGGACGTTCTTCATGCCGGGAAACGACCGCAGGTGGCCGTCGGAAATCAGGCCCATCCCGATGAAGCCCATGCCGATGCGCGAATTCGCGGCAACCTTGGCCGCATTGCCCAGCGTTTCAGCGCGGACGATTTGCGGCCCGGCGAACAGCGCGCCCGCCGTGCCGAGGGATGACTTCAAGAACTGACGACGCGATGTAGATGGTGATATATTCATAACGGTGCAGCTATTGTGAAAATCCAATGAACCAAGCGCAAGAGCGGAATTGCGCAGGTGCGGCCCGCATCCTCATTCATCACGGGGTGGGGGTTGCGAATGCTCCGCCGGCTCGGCGGGCTCGATGTCTAGCGGGTGTTCCTCCTCGTGCCATTTTTTCGAAACCTTGCCGTCCCACCAGGCGAAGTTCATGGGGTAGGTGCCGGGCGCGAACAGCACATGATAGAAATGCCAGATGACGATGGCCAGGCAGGCGAGGATCGCCTCGTAGTAGTGGATCGTGACGGCCACATCCACCAGCCAGCGCGGGAACCAGCGGGTGACGTCGATCTTCAGCCAGATCATCAGTCCGGTGACGCCCATGATGACGGTGCCCCAGACGACCGCCCAGTATTCGATTTTTTCCGGATAGCCGAAGCGCGCGAAGGAGGGTTTGGCCGGGCGTTTTCCCACGAAATACAGCAGGTTCGCGAGGAAATCCCGGCCATCCTGCGGCCGCGGCATGAAGTCCTTCGCCAGTTTTCTGCCGTCCTTGGTGGCGATGAGATAGCCGATGTGCCACAGCCCGCCACCGAGCATGACGACGCCCGCGGCGCGGTGCAGCCAGCGCCGGACCGCCTCATCCGAACCGAAGAGCCAGGCCAGCCACGAGTCCGGATATTTCAGGGCGAAGCCGCTCAGCGCCAGCATCACGAAGCTCGCCACTAACACGAAATGCTGGATTCGTTGGTGGAGATTCATCCGCTCCAGGGTCTCGCCCCGCGCGGCGCGGAAGATCCGCAACGCCCGCAGCCATGACAGGCCGTTGTGCAACAGCATGCCGCCCACGACCACCAAGATGAGTGATAGATACGCCACCCGCACCCAGTGGTTCACTTGGGAGCCGATGCCGCCGTTTGCGGAATCCTTGAGATGGACCTCGCCGAACGAGAAATTCTCGCCGGCTCCCGGATGGCATTTGCCGCAGGTTTCTACCAGATGCCGCCGGTGGATCGACGAGTCCGGATCGCTGGACGGCAGGATTTTGTGATAGCCGTGGCAGCTCGCGCAGTTCGCCGCGTTGGTCGCCCCGCCCTGCATGGCGAGGCCGTGGTAGCTTTCGAAAAAGGTTTTCACCCGGTCCGAGGGCAGGCCGAACTTGGTATTCATCCGCTCGGATTCGTGGCAGCGGCTGCAGGTGTCCCCCACCGCGCGGGCCGCCGTCTCGCCGTTGAGCGAATGGATGTTATGCTCCTCGTGGCAATCCGTGCAGACCGGCGCCTCGCGAATCCCTTTGGCGGTCGCCTGGCCATGGATGCTCGCCGCCACGTCGGCGGCTTCTTCAGAATGGCACTCGCCGCAGGTTTCCGCCTGGCGGGTGAAATGCAGGGGCGATGCGGAAGATTGCGGCGAAAGCGTCTCATGGCTGCCGTGGCAATCCTTGCAATCCGCCGATTCCGCACCCCGCCGCAGGGCGAGGCCGTGCACGCTCGTCTCGAAGGATTGCGCCGCCTTATCGTGGCAGCCCGCGCAATCCACCCGCTTGGCCGCCACCTCGTCATCGGGGTGCTTTTCCGTCAGGTCGCGGTGACATTCCGCGCAGCGGGTGTCCTTGTGCGCCGAGCCTTGCAGCTTCAGCTTGTCCACATGGATGGAGACTTCTTCGCCCGGTTTCCGCTCCATGGTCAGGTCCTTGTCGGCATGACAGTCCAGACACGTTTCATCCGAAATCCCCTCTTCCTCCCCCGATGCCTGGACACACTGGCCCAGAGCGAAAAAGGCCGACAAGACGACGATCTCCGCAATCCGCGCCACCGGATGCCATCCGGCAAGCACTCGTGAACAGCCAGGCCGCCCACGCAGGAAATGCTTCTCCATTTCGTTGGGGTTGATTGCCACAAGGATGAGCGGCCGCGCCAAAAGGCGCAAAACATTTCAG
>ERZ767114.957-NODE-957-length-14615-cov-3.017059_pt1 | contig 14615 bp, 34 predicted proteins | sample MGYA00374952_ERZ767114 | MGnify/ENA primary metagenome ERZ767114 (study PRJEB28939, sample SAMN06267156) | marine metagenome | isolation source: Columbia River Estuary | place: USA:Columbia River Estuary, USA | collected 2012-05-05 ...
TAAATACAATCAGTTATTAAGAATTGAAGATGAATTAGGAGAAACTGCGAAATATAACGGGATTAAATCATTCTATAACGTAAAATAATATATAAAAAAACCTTCACGAATGTGGAGGTTTTTTTATATATTGAGTTTAATTTCTTTTCAAATATATGATATCAAGTTATAATAGATACATAAATAAAATTTTTTATTAAGAAAGGAACAATATTATGGAGAAAATGGTTTTTAAGAACTTATATTTAAATGTTATTTTTGGAGCGATTCTTATTATCTTTGCTATTGTAGGTTTTTTTACAGGATTTTTAGAAGACTTTTTACCAATTATCATTGGTGTTATTCTTGTATTATTATCTACTAAGAGGTTTTTATTTACATTTAAAAAAATAATTAGTAAAAATGCAACATTAATTTTAGTCCTTGAATTTATATTAGACTTAGTATTTGCTGGACTATTAATCTACTTACAAGATCATGTTGAATTATTCCTTGGTTTAGTAATATATACTAGAGGAGTTTCATATCTAATTATTAATTATATTGCTACTAGAAAAGTAAAAATATTTCAATACTTATTAAACATTGTTTACTTAACATTCGGTGCATTTTTAATGTTTACAAGTTATAACTCTGTTGAGTTTATATCTATTTTCATACTTGTTTTACTACTTCTTTTTGGTGCTATATATCTTCAAGATGGTATTAGAAAAATTGTTGAAAAGGGTAAGAAAAAAGAAGCAGAGAAAAAAGCAGAAAGAAAAATTGAAAAGCTCGAAGATAAAGTAAAAGAAGCAAGAAATGAACAAAAGAAAAATGCATCAGAAAATGAAGTTTTAGAGAAAAAAGTGCAAAAGTTAGAAACACATATTGAAAAAGAAATTAATTATAGTAATTTAACTCTAGCTGAACTTAAAACATTGGCTAAGAAAAGAGAACTTACAGGTTATTCTCAGCTCTCAAAAGCGGACTTGATTGAAAAATTAAAAAAGTAGATTAACATAAAAAAATAAGCCACCTATATACAGTAATTGTATAGGTGGCTTTATTATTATGAATTTTATTCTGATTCTTCGATTTCCTCAATTTGATCAAAGTTATTTGTTTCTGGTGGCGCAACAACATTAAAGAATTCATTTAATGATTTTTGGTAAACATTCATTAAAAATACAAATTGTTTTGGGTTATCAATTTTATAAGCTGCTAAACTTGATATTTTACCATTTCTTTGTCTTCCTTTAAATTGTTCGTATTCTTTTAAGTTGTATGTCTTTTTTCCAGATAAGAGCTTGTTAACTGTTAGTATATCACCATCAAGTGAGATATAACTTCTTTTTGTAAAGAAATCTACTACATGAATGAATTCAAATATTGCGACTACTCCAAGTAAGTATATAGCCCAGTTAAAGATACCTGAATTAGCATAACTAATTATTAATAAAGTATTGATTATTAATAGAGATAGTCTAAAATAACTAAGTTTAATATAAGAATGAAATTTATAATTTTCCATGGTATTACCTCCTATTCAAATACATTATAACATTAAATTGAATTTTGTTGACAAATAATAATTCATGTAATACAATATACCTTGTAATACAAAGTAACTTACGAAAGAAGGTATATCATGAAGAATTTATTTAAAAATAATAGTTTTGTTCTTTTGTATACTGGTGCATTGGTATCTAGTATTGGAACAACTCTTTATGGTTTTGCTGTTGCTATACCATTCTCAATGATTATTAGTGGTGCAATTGTAAGAAGATATAATGTAGCAACTTTAGGAATCTTTTGTGTAATTGTCATGTTATTCCCGTTATTTGGATTCCTAACAAACAAAAAAGTTAAAACACTTTTAGATGGATTTGGAGATAATGAAACAAGAGAACTTCAAGAAACAGTTTAAAAAAGGTTTGCTTGAGCTGGGAATACTCAAGTTGTTAACTGAAAGTGATCATTATGGATACTCGATTATTAAAGAAATAAATACTAGAAGTAATAATACACTAGATTTAAGAGATGGAACTTTGTATCCGATTCTTTATCGATTGGAAGATCAAAAGATTATTGAATCATATTGGGAAACCCAAGAAGGTAGAGGGAAACCTAGGAAGTATTACAAAATTACAGAAATTGGTAAAGAAAGGTATGTAAATATGCTTGAGGATTTCAACTTAGTAACAGGTGGAATCAACAGTATAATTAATCAATAGGTGAGATTATGAAATATGATAAAGAGAGTTATTTAAAAGAAGTACTCAAGGGAATTCATACTGATAGAAAAACAAAAAAAAGAATTAAAGAAGATTTAGGAATTAGAATAGATGATGGTTATAAAGAAGACCCATTCTTTGATTTGGTCATTGAAATGGGAGAACCGAGTTTAGTCGCTGAAGATTTTATGGAAAATCTAGATGTTATTTATCCTGATCTACCTTTCGTAATTCAACAAATGGTTCCATATGAATATAGAAGTAAAGCTAATATATTTGGGCTACCGCTTGTTCATATTCATACTGGTGGAGCTAAAAATAATAGTGTTGCAAAGGGTGTGCTTGCAATTGGAGATATTGCAATTGGATTTAGACGTTGGATTGAGTCTAATGTTGCCTAACGTTGAGTATATGAAATGTGGAGCAAAGCGGAATTTTTTATATACTGTGTTAGCTACTTTAAAATTAAAATTAAAATTATGAGAGCAAAAGAGAAAGCAAACGAATTAGCAAATAAATTTATATTGAAATCTGTTTTTGATATGACAGATGAAGAACTAAAAGAGCAAAGAGAACAAGGTAAAGCCTTTGCTATTATTTGTGTAGATGAAATACTAAATGATAACCCAAATGTTTATGATAGTGATAGATTGAATCATAAGTATTGGAAAGAGGTAAAGCGAGAGATTGGCTTATTGTAGCTAACGCTAAAAATAAAGAACGTATGGAAAATGAAATAAAAAATATAATTAGAGAGTTTGCTAACGCAAGAGAAGAAACTTTAGATAATGCTGTAAAGCGAATATGTGCTTTATTTGATGTTGTAGGGCAAAGCGAACAGTTAGTTTGTGATAAGAAGTGCGAGTGGACGAGATACCCTAAAGATGGTATTTGGTATGATGGGTGTGTAAAGTGCGGTAAAGAAGTAGCAAACTAATTGCCTACAACAACTATGTATATACACCTTTACAGAGTCTATATAAACTGTAAATCAATTAATTAAACTGTTGTTTAATTTTTTTTATTAAATATTATTTACTATATTGCACTATGGAAAAGATATTAGATATTGAAGATTTTGATGACATTGTTACCGATGAGGATGGTGAGAAGTGGTCGCAATTATGCGTAGGACACGCAGAGCAGATGGAAAATGAAGGCACTAAGCATTTCATCAATTCAATGGGTGATGGTATCTGTGGTGTAAATGGTTGTGATGTGGAATCAGAATATTACATTGATTTTCAAAAATAATTAGGTTTATTAAATATTATTTACTATATTGCAGTATGGAAAAGATAACGACAGAAGAAAAACAAGATATAGTTCTTAAAGCTATAATGGAAAGGTACGAGGGATTAACTAACTGTATCTGTCAGCTACGTGAGGATGCTGATGTGGTTTATATTAATATTGTTGATGATATTAATTATGTGGTTGATGAGGATGAGGTAGAAGAAATAATTAATAAACTTGTTACATAATTTTTTTTATTAAATATTATTTACTATATTGCAGTATGGAAAAGATAACGACACTTACAGAAGAGCAATTCTACGAACAATTTACCCCAATAGAAAACCACATAGACGAAAACGCAGGTTGGAATGGTTCAATGTTTGAAACCTTTGGTGAGGAATTGGAATACGTTAAGATGAAAGCACAGTCTGGCAACAACGTATGGACACTTGTTGAGGGTGAAGATGATACGTGGTATATTTCTAACGGTATGAGGTTGGTTAACCGTATGGGTTACTTTATTACTCGTGAGGAATGGCAAGGAGAAACTGATGTTGAAATTGATATGTCAATAGATTAGGAATATTAAAAATATAGATATGAAAAAGATAGTATTTGAGGGAACGGAACAAGAGATGAATAACCTAAAGGCACTTATAGGTGGTATTGAGTTCTATGTCCCATTACCAAAGATGACAGTAATCTCTGAGCGTGATGTTTGGGTTGAGAAGTTAGGTCACTTTGTATCTGATGATGCTGATGAGTCTTATGTTAAATTAATGAAGCAAGAGTCTATCAATGGTGATGTTATGGCAGATGATGTTGTAATGATGTGGGAACCATTGGAGGATAGATATACTGTAACTCAGTTATTAGATGAAATTACATAAAGAGCCAAAGTACCAAGAGTTAAGCCAAGCTTTTGGGTAGTTCAACAAGAGTAACATTCAGTTGGCTGAATAATGTTACAAATGTTTTGGGGGAGTTTACAGCCACCCACCTATTGGCAAATCTAAAAGAAATATTAAATAACATTAGGAATAACCAAATAAGTTTATTATATTTACATAAATCATTAAAACTTATATAAAATGAAAAGAGAAGATTTAGTTAGAGAGTATGTTGATTTAATGGGTAGTGATGCTGAGGAGCGTGGCTTTTATAAAGAACTAGCTTCATTAACAGATGGGGAAATAGTTAGTAAGATAATTGAGGTTGCTAATTATTATAAAGAGGAATATAATAGTTAAATAATTTGTTTTATTAAATAACTTTCTTATATTTACATTGTAATCATTAAAACAGATAAACATGGTAAATCAAATTGAGTACCCAACAGAAGTTGGAAGAGAAGTTTTTAACTACAACGATGGTGGTAGAGCCGAAACAGGGTTTAAAGGTATTACGGGTGATTGTGGTGTGAGAGCATTGGCAATAGCTTTACAACTACCATATAAAGAAGTTTACGACAAGGTAAATGAGTTTTGTAAACAAGAGAAACCAAGCAAACGTAGAAGAGGTATTTCTTGTGCTAGAACGGGAATACATACTGTTACGTTTCATAAGATTACCAACTACTATGGTCTAGAGTGGGTACCCACGATGGGTATTGGTACGGGTTGTAGTGTACACCTTAAAGCAGACGAACTACCAAAGGGAAGAATAATTTGTAGGGTGTCTAAACACTACGTAGCATTAGTTGATGGTGTTATTAATGACATTTACGATTGCAGTAGAGGGGGTGCTAGATGCGTGTATGGGTATTGGAAAGTTAAGTAGTAATTAATGAGGGGGTAACTCCCCTCCTAAATTTTATAGTTATGAGTAAAGTAAATACGAAAGATGAAACGACAAACTCTTGGAATAAGAGAGCAAAGGTATTGGTTGGTAAGAAGATTAAACAAGCAAGGTATATGACCGAAGCTGAAGCTGAAGAGTTTGGTTGGTATAGTAGAGGTATTGTAATATTCTTTGAAGATGGAAGTCATATAATACCAATGAGAGATGATGAGGGTAATGACGCAGGTAGCGTTGATGGTAGTGATGATAAATTAGTATTCCCCGTATTAAGGTAAATAAAATTAGGAATAACCAAATAAGTTTCTTATATTAGCAATCTAATCATTAAAACATATATCATGAAGACTAAAAAGGAAATTAAAAAGCAAAAGCAAAAGGACATTCAATTCATTGTTTCAGCAGTTACTACTGAATTATACGACAAGGCGTATTATGATTATTTTGAAACGTGGGAGAATGAAGGTGGTATGGGATGGTTCTTTAACGAGTGTGTTGATATAACACATAAGATAATGCTTAATAAGGATTCACAATACTTAAAGTGGTTGGACTATTGGGCAAATACTAATGATGAACACCCGATGTATTTTCGTGAATATACTAATACAGATTGTTTTGATTGGTACCATATGACTGAGGCAAGAAAAGAATTTGAGTCTAGGTATGAAAAGGATAAAGTTAAGTTTCCTATGGAAAGGAATGAGGTAGATTTAATAATAGGACTACTTGAAAAGATAGAGGTGGATGGTGAAACAATGGAACATATTATTACTAGGGTAGGTATGGATGGACAGATGTTTAGTCAGTTAATTAAAAATGCTAAAAAATATATTGGTTAATATTTTGAATAACCAAATAAGTTTCTTAAATTAGTATTCTAAACACTAAGACATGGCAAAGAATAAGTATCAAGTAAGATTTAATTTAGGTAGGGGTGATAACTATATGAAGTGGAAAGTTTCAACACCAAGTGGAGAGGCTACATACCACAACCCCGATGATGTTCTAATAGTAATGAAAGGTTGTAAGTTATTCAACCAAAAGGGTTCGGCTAACAAGATATATGAGGGTGCAAATAAAACCGTATGTGCTTGGGTTGAATGTGATGGTGTTGATATTATTGACAGAGTGATAGTACATTCAAGTGCAAGAAAGGTATGTTACAACCCCAGGGTAACACCAAATTGGGAATTAGATGGTGAGAACGTAGACAAGACTGAATTTAATGAGTTGTTCACAGTTAAAGATACAGTAAGGGTAACTGAATAGTTACCTTTTTTTTTGTATCTGAAAAGAAATATTAAATAACATTTGTTTTATCAGAATTAAATTACTATATTGCAGTATCATTAAACATTAAAACATATATTATGGCAAATCCGTTAATACATTCAAAGAGTTCAGTTAAAAGGTGGGGTGGTAAAGTAGAAGACTATATTGCTATTCACGAATTAATTGACAGTCCTAAAGCTACAATGAATAATAATTCATCAAGAGCATTAACACACAATACTTGGTTCGCATATACAATTATACCAAAGATATTCGGTTACAATATAACCAACTCAAATGGTAGAAGTGTAGATACAGTTGATATTGCTATGTTACATATAGCAGAAGACTTTAGAATGAAGTTTGTACCAACACCACAAGACTACCTAAAGCATATGGAAGTACAAGCGTGGTTTAGTAATGGAGTTAAAGATGTTAATAACCCCGAAGCTACAAAAGTGGCTGATGACTTAAAAGAAAGATTGTCTAAGCAGTCAAGAGAAGACTTGGATAAAAGAATGACTGAAAATAATATTAAATAATATTTTGTAGATTAAATATTAATTAGTATATTGCATTATTGTTAAACATTTAAAACATAAATTATGAGTGAAGCTAAAACAGTTGATGAGCAAACAGAATTAATTACTCTATGGAAAAAACATAACATAGACCACGTTGAATTTGATTTTTATTGTGGTGGTGATAGTATGGGTGATACCACACTACGGATATACGACAAAAAAGGACAGTCGTTAAATGGTAAAATTGATTTTGGACGTGAAAATGGTTCTTATTGGGGTGCTTACAATGAAAGAATACTTACTCTAATTGAGGATAAGATTTACGCTGATGTGGAGTTCTATGTAAACTCTGACGGACACTACCAAGGGGAAAGTGGTATGGTTGAAATGACCTTTAATGAAGAGGAAAGTATGTTTGATTGTTCAAAGAGTTCTGAAAGTGAATGGTCTGAAAGAGAAACTAATAATATATTAGTTGACATTACTAAAGAAGAGTTTGAGTTCATAAATAAGTACGTTGAAAGTATTGTTGGTGGTGAGGGTGATTTTACCACATATAATTATAAAAAAGATTTTATAATTGATGATAAAAGGCAAAAGTTAATTGATGACTTAACTCAAAAGATTGATAACATTACTACCGAGTTTGAACCCGATAATATAAATGGTGAACTACAAGAGTGGTTTACTTATGAGGGTGGTACAGATGATAATGAATTATTTGAAAATGACAAATTGGTAATTACCATTCATAATGAAATTACTGTTTTTAAAGAGGAATAATTTGTTTTATTAAATATTATTTACTATATTGTATTAACATTAAAAACATATAAAGATGAAGATTATAATTGACAACGTACCTTTTGATTTTGATTTAGCTTGTAAGGTATTAAAACTAAAGGGTGGTGATTCACCCTTTGAGGAACTAAACTCTTTTTGGAATGAGATAGTACCTATTGATTTCGCAGAGATTTCTTTACTACCTAACCTTGAACAAAGGAGAATAGCAATAAAGTATTTGGGTATAGATGACATAGTTAGTCAAGTGAACCCTAAATTAATTAGTGAGGAAACTATTAGTAAGGAAACAACTTGGATAAACGAAACTGGGGTTGAGGAAACAATTAAGTTTGATGACACTTATAGATTGTTTAGTGTTAATGAAAATGTATTGCTAAAGGGTAAAGATGAAGAGGTAAATAAATATAATACGAATAAACAGTATTTCGTTAAGTTTAAGGATACCTCAACGGACAGAGAGTATATGATTTGGGTTGATATAGCAAGTGTTTATAACACCAACCATAATAAACAACTTAATAGGTGGAATACAGAAAAGGCTTTTGAAGAGGGTAATATAACTGCTATTGATTGTATAGCTTGGACTATTAAGACTACGTTACCTACTCACAATATAAGAACTATTATAAGACAAGGTGATTGTGTTCTATTAAAACCAATTAGTGGTAACACAGAGGGTGAAGAAAGACATTTAACAAGTAAAGAATACAGAGAACTTTTAAAGTTTGAAAGTTAGGATAATTGGAAATTTTTTATTAAATTAGTATAAATATTAAAACACTATTATTATGGTAAAGAAGAAAAAGCATACGCTATTATTAGGAGAGGGAATACACCAACACACACTTTATGGTGAGTTCAGTATAGATACTGATGTTGTTGATTACCCAACGATAGAAGTAACTAAGGATAGCTTACTACAACACGAACTACCTAATGGGAAGTTTGGTGAACACAAAACCCTAAAGGTTGATAAGGGAACTTGGGTAATGGGTAAGCAAGTTGAGTATAACCCATTCAGCCAAAAGGTTGAGAGAGTTTACGACTAAATAATATTTAATATAATGGCATTATTATTTGGTAGTGTCATTATATTTTCTTAAATTGCATTATTATTAATCATTAAAACAAATTAAATTATGGGAACAAGAAGTTTAACAACATTCGTAGAAACTTACAAAGACAATTCAGGTAAGAAAGTTAAAAATGAGATTGTAACAATGTATAGACAATTTGATGGCTACATGGAAGGACATGGCAAAGACCTTGCTGATTTCTTAGCTGGGGGTGAACTTGTAAATGGTATTGGCATGGACGATAAGGTTGTATTCAATGGAATGGGTTGTCTGTCAGCACAAGTGGTCGCACATTTTAAAGATGGTGCAGGTGGCTTTTACCTACAAAGGGCAAATAAAAATAGTGGTGAAGAGTACCGATATAAAGTTATTGGAGATTTCGAAACTAAGGAGATAACTATTGAAGTCTTTGAGGTTGGTTATATGAACACTAAGGGTGATTATGTAAATAAGACAAAGAAAATATTTAGTGGCTCACCTAAGCAGTTACAAGAGAAGGTAGCAGAGGTTGTGGAGAGTTAAAGTATATATGTTGATTAGTGATTGAGAGGGGAATGTAGTGATTCCCCTTTTCTATTTATACACAATTGTGTCTGTGCGTGTGCGTGGGTGGTGGTGAGTGGATGTTGTTGATAAATTATTATATAAAATTGTTTGGTAGATTAAAATAAAAGTGTTAGATTTAGATTATGACAAAATTAATAGCAAATAAAGAGTTCATCTTATCAGAAGGTGGAATAGTTGAAGATAGAACTTCCTGGACCTCTAAGGGATTTCATAGAGGTATATATTTACTTAATAGTGAAATCAAATACAAAGTAAAACCAAAAACATTTACGTCTATTTCATCAAATCTTAAAAAGATTAAAACCAAAGAATACGGTAAAGTTGTTTCTACATTATATAATATAATATAATATAATATAATGCTAATATACAATAATTTTAATTAAAAAACAAATATTAAATAATATTAGGAATACCCAAATAAAGGTTATATATTGCAGTATGGAAAACAAAGGAATAAAGTTATTAATTAAAATAATTTAAACAAATGTTAAATAATATTTGTTTTATCCAAATAAGTTTCTTAAATTAGTATTCTAATCATTAAAACCAATATATTATGAAAAAGCCAAGTGGGTATATTATTTATGAGGGAAAGTCACAATTAAATGGAGGTAATATTGTAGCTATTGTTACTATGAGTAGTAAAAATATTAAAACGGGTAATATGGCTTCTATGTGGATATTAAACGCTGATATACCACCAACAAAAGCAAGTAAGCAAGGTGAGGATGCAAGTGTTTGTGGTGACTGTAAGCATAGAGCAGTTAATAACGGTGCTTGTTATGTTACATTGCACCACGCACCTTTACAAGTATACAAGTCTTATAAGAGAGGTAATTACCCTATAGCAAATGATATGGCTATATTTGAAGACATGAAAGTAAGGTTTGGTGCTTATGGTGACCCTAGTGCAATACCTACTCAAATACTTGCAAGTATTAAAGCAGTAGTTAAAAATAATACTTCTTATACGCACCAATGGAAGCAAGGTAATAAAATACTTAAGCAAGTTTCAATGGCTTCTGTAGATAGCATTGCAGAGCAAAAACAAGCAGTTTCAGAGGGTTGGAGAACATTTAGAGTTACTTCTGATTTGTCCGATAAATTACCTAATGAGATAGTTTGTCCTAATACGACAAAGGCTATTCAATGTGCTGATTGTGGTTTGTGTAGTGGTACTAGTACTAGAGCTAGAAACATAGTTATTGAGGTGCATGGAGCTAAAAAGAAAAAGTTTGTAAAGCAACAAGAGTTAACTACCCAACAAGGGTAGTTAATTTATTTTAAAGAAATATTAAATAATATTTTTTTTATCCAAATAAAGTTTGTATATTGCAGTATCACTAAAAAACAGATAGACATGAAAAACTTAAATAGAGAAAATTTAGTAATTGCGATTAATAAGAAGTTCCCAAAGGTTGAATGTATGAGAACTGAAAGCTTTAATGGTTCTGAGGGTGGTATATGGCTTAGTGGTGAGGACGACATTACAGATAAGAATGGTAACCAGTTGTTTAACTATTATGGGGATTATACAACGTATGAGTTTGGCATATTAAAAAGTGTGGCTAAATTTCTTGAGGTACGAGGTTGGCACGGTGAGTGGTACGACGCAGGTACACTTATGTTATGGGAGTCATAACATTTTCAAATAATAATTTTCATAACCCTAGTATTAACTTGCTAGGGTTTTTGTTTTATATATAAAAAAAATATGGTGTAGGTCGGAGTCCACCCTCTTAGATACTTTCGATATCTGACCCGTTTCGCTCTCGCACCAACAATGTAAATATAAGGAACTTATTCCATTCCACAAAATAAAAATACATTTATTTTAAATAAAAAATAAATCACTTTTTTCTTGCATAATCAATTATATTATTTTATATTTATACCATGGAAAGACATAGAGATTATATTGAAATGACCTTTGTATGGAATGATAAAAGAAGAAAGAATGTAGTAAGATTTCTGGAGTTAAAAGAAATGAGATTGGTTAATCAACTTTACAGTCATGAAGAACATGATTGTATTGAGATTAGAGTTAAAACTCATTTTGGTACAAGAGAGGAATTTGAAGAAATTAATTTTGGATAATATAAAATAAAAGTTATGAGACATTTTGAAACAAAAAAACAAGCTAAAGAATTTATAGAAAAAAGTAATAATTCAGGACTTAAAATTTTTAAGAAGAAAAAAGGACATAAAAACAGAATTAAAAAACCTTTTGTAGTTGGTTCTGAAATGGAATGGCTTAATTTATACTAAATAAAATTAGGATAATACAAAATAATATATTATCTTTAACTATAACATTAAAACACAAGACAATGGCAAAATGGAATATCTTAAGTCCCGATGGATTCGAAATAAGTAGAGAAGATTTAAAGACTAAAAAAGAAGCATTATCTTATTTCGATAAATGGAAAAATGGATTTAAGCGTCAAGGTTATTATTCTTCAAATAGAGGTAGAATTAGCTTGGAAGACTTAGACGATTGTTGTAAAGTAATTAAAGTATAATTTTTTATATTAAATAATATTTCTTATATTGTAGTATAATTAAAAACGTAGATAACATGGCAAAAAAAACAAAAACTTGGAAGATAGGAGAATACGCTAAGGGTGGTGTAATTACGGTAGAGATACAAGGAAAGGTAATTACTGTAATTGGTAAGGATTGGGATATGTCGCAAGGCACAAGGAGAGGTAGTAACCAAAGTAACGCAAAAGAATTTACTCGAATAGAGGTTAATGTTGAACAAAGAGATGCAGACAGACAACTTAGTATGTTTCTTTTTGACCTAACTACTTCTTATTATACCGATAAACTTATGGAGTGGATTGAAAGTAAATCTGAATTAGATAAAAGAATGTTTTGGTAGTCTGAATATTATTTACTATATTAGTAATCTAATCAATTAAAACAATTAAAAATGAGAGATAGTCATAGTCCAATTCTACCTTGTGGTAGTGTAAATGTTAAAACGGGTAATTTCAAATACGGTGATTTCTACGGTTTTTGGGGTGATGATACAACTTATGAGGTATATAAGACCGACAAGGGTACTATAAGAGTTGTAGCTACTTCGGGAACTACACCAATAGTTAAGGTGGGTGAGCATAGTAGTTTTAGACACGACCAAAACTTTAGGTTTTTATTTAGAGGTGAGGTTATTGAAACGGTTGTGGGTGATGCTGGGTTTAAAACACTTGGTGAGAAGTACGGTAATAAAATAAATGTTGCAACATATAAATAAAAAAGATATGTCAAAAAAAATAGAAATGATGATGTTTGTTATAAAAGATGAATACGAAAAAGAAGAACTTGGTAAATATAAACCTAAAAAGTTTAAAACTTATTTACTTGAAAAACTTGCTGAAATTAGAGTAAGTAAAGGATTGTGGCAAATAAAACAAAAACATTAAGATATGGAGTTTAAAGTAAGTTATATTTGTCGTGATGGAGATGTATCACACGTAAGAGTTTATGCAAGTGATGTTGATGGTGCAAAGGAAAGTGCTAAGAGAGAATATTGGGATATTGAAAGTATTATTCAAGTAGTTAAGATTTAATTAGGTAGTCTGAATATTATTTACTATCTTTAACTATAACATTAAAACACTAAGACATGGATAAGCAATTAATTAAAGCAATAAATAGAATAGATTTCGAACATTCAATAGATGATGATTTTGAAAATACTTCTGTATATAAAGTTCAAGGTGATGAAACTTATATGTTATTTTGGAATAGCTCAAACGGTGAAGAACCCGAATATAGCTATGTATTACCGTTAATACTTGAATACGTAATAGATGGAGAGGACGATGGTAGTATTAGTGATGGCTTTAATGAAATAATGTTTGAAATTAGGTATAATTAATTAGGTTTATTAAATATTATTTACTATATTAGTATTCTAATCATTAAAACAAGATATATTATGGGTGCAGAAGTATTTTATAACAGAGGAAAAGGAACAAGTGCAAGTGAAGTATTTAAAGATGAGCGTGAACAAGCTTGTTACGAATACGGACACGGTGGTTACACGGGTACTATTGCTGAGAAGGGTGGTTACACTATGTCAAGGAAACCAAAAGATATTGACGCTGATAAGTGGATTGAAATGGTTGAAGACTTTGATGAAGATGATACAAGTCAAGAGCATTATAGAGCATTAAAAAATGATTACAACACTTACGATGATAAATGGGAAGACGCATTATGTGTACCAACAGATGATGGTTTTATATTCTGTGGTTGGGCAAGTAGTTAAAAGAAATATAGGATAACATTTGGTTAAGTCAGATGTTATCCTTATCTTTAAGTATAATCATTAAAACACTAGTTATGAAAATTAAAGTACAAGACGACAGAAAAGGAAATAGTAATTATGTTAGTCATAATATATTAGAATGTGTTAAGTTTTGGAATAGAGAAGGCAAAGACGTTTACTCTAAGAATATTAGTGGAACATTAGGTTCTAAGGAAACTAATGAATTAGCAAGGTCAACTACTTATGATGACTTCGTTTTAGAGATGCTTATGATTGATTGTAGAACATTTTGCACTAGTAGGAACAGTAAGACATCAAGAGTTAAGTTTGAGTCTGGTAGAGTTAGGAGTCATGTTTGGTTTCATGAGGACGATGAAAGAAAATTAATGATTTATGTTGAATAATTAGGAATATCCAAATAAATTTATTATCTTTAACTATAACATTAAAACACTAAGAGATGAATCATAAGTCAATAGGAATTAGAGTAAAGGAAGAAGGTAAGAAGTCAGTAAGAACAACTATTGACGTTGAATACGGAGATGCAGTTGCTAAATACAAAATAAAGGAGATAGGAGATTTAATATCCTCAAGTACCGAAGCATCTCATAAATTAGCTATGCAGCAAATGAGAGGAGGTTTTTCTAATGAAATTTCTTTTTTACGTGAACAAATGATGAATTTCGCTTCTTTAATTGAGTTAGAACTCGATTTTAGTGAAGAAGATGTAGAGTTTGCCGACCGTAAACAATTCTATGATTTATTAGAAGTTATTGGAACTAAACTAGAAGGTTTAATTAAATCATTCTCTTACGGAAACGTAATTAAAAACGGA
>ERZ767114.958-NODE-958-length-14615-cov-2.178429_pt1 | contig 14615 bp, 12 predicted proteins | sample MGYA00374952_ERZ767114 | MGnify/ENA primary metagenome ERZ767114 (study PRJEB28939, sample SAMN06267156) | marine metagenome | isolation source: Columbia River Estuary | place: USA:Columbia River Estuary, USA | collected 2012-05-05 ...
CGCTTAGTTACGAGTGGGGGCTGGCGGCAAATTGGGGCAATTTCCTCTATCCCATTGGGGTTTATGTCGGCATTTTGATCTCGATGCGGCTGATCGCAACATCCGGCAATCGCTTTGGTAACCGATCGATTCCAGAGTATCTTGGCGACCGCTATCAATCAGAATTCATGCGACTGGCCGTGTCCTTGTTGTCCTTGGTTCTATTTTTCTATCTCGCTGGACAGCTCGTGTCAGGCGTGGTCATGTTTGAAATTATGCTTGGTCTTGACGCCGAGTGGGCCCTCGGGATTACAACGCTTGTTTTATTGTTTTACGTGGTTTTAGGCGGCGCGCATGCGGACATCCTGACCGACGGCTTTCAAGGCGCACTGATGCTGATTCTGGCTGTTCTCGTGATTGGTCTAACGCTTGTGGGTTACGGCATCGATGGCGGCCTATTTGCCCTTGTGGACAACCTGGAGGCCCAAGACCCGAACCTCGCCACGGCGCTCAATCCCAGCACACCGCTTTATCATTCCTGGTGGTCGATCTTCGTTATTGCCTTTGCGCACATGCCCCTTGGCCTGCTACCGCATTTAGGCAACAAACTGTGGGCCCTGGATTCCACTCAAGACCGCTTTCAATTTGTTAAGCTCGCTGCGCTGTTTGGCTTAATGCTCGGCATGCTGGGCCTTGGCGGATTACTCGCCCGCGCCTATTTCGGCGACGCGTTATATGCCGAAGGTGCTAATCCGAATCAGGCGCTTCCCCTGCTTTTTATCGAGATTTTCCCAACCTGGCTTGCTGCCCTCATTGGTATTGGCGTCCTTTCGGCCGTCATGAGTACTGCGGACGGCCTCGTGGTGTCCTCCTCTCAGATCATCGCGAATGACCTCTATCGCCGAACGTTTGTTCCCATGTTCCATCCCGATATTGATCCGGAACGGCTTGATCGTAGGATTCTACTGATTTCTCGTGTTTCAACCGTTGCAGTGCTGCTCATCTGCATGATCATGGCCTGGTCTTTGATGGATGTGAACGTGTCTTTAATCGTCTGGATTGGCGTTGGAGGCATGATGGCCGCCTTTGCCGGCCCCTTGGTTGTGGGCGCGCTCTGGCGCGGCGTGACGTTAGCGGGCGCGATCGCTGGCCTTCTTGGCGGTTTTGCCGTGTTTATCGTGGCACACGCACAACTGATTGATCCGCAATGGTTTGTTGGCACCCTCGCCCATGCGCCGGCGCTATGGCTTTATGAAGAAGGTCCAAACCCCTATTCCTGTGCCGTCATGGGTGAAATTGCCTCAGTGCTTTTAACAGTCTTCGTCTCTAAGGTCTCCAAACCGCTGCCCAAGGCGCACCTAGACTTAATGTTTAATGAGCCGGCCGATGCTTAGCAAAAACCCTCAAAACCAGGCGCTCGGCGACGAGCCTGAGTACTTGCCCGCTGGGGCCTGCGTCTTGCCGCCATTATCGAATGCTCGCGAGGCGCACGCGGTCTGGAAAGGCCCTTAGCCCGGAAAGTAAAAACCGAGCGAGGGCTGGCCGCGAAATTTAGGACTCAGCTTGCCAACGCCGATTAATGACTTCAAGATTGAAGAATTCAATTGAGGGCGCAAACTCATGGACGGCATTCATGATCTGGGCGGACAGCCCGGCTATAACGCGCTGGGTTATCGCCGCGATGAGCCAGTCTTTAAAGACCGTTGGGAAGCCACCGTTTTCACCCTGGTTCGCGCGTCGGCTCAAGCTGGCGCCTACACCAACATTGATCAATTCCGGCATGCCGTTGAACGGATTGATCCCAAGGCTTACCTCGAGCACGGTTACTATGGCCGCTGGCTGGGGGCAGTTGAAACGTTGTTCGTCGAAGCCGGCATTCTAACAACCGCTGAAATCACCGAGCGCGCCACCCAAATGGGGGCAGACCCCAATGATCTTATCGCCGCGCGCCCAAACCAAACCAAAACCCAAACAACTGGTATTCCAGCCAAACGTAACCCGATAGACCAAGCGCCTTGGTTTCAAGTAGGCGACCCCGTTCAGACCGCTCAAACCTCGCCCCTGGGTCATACCCGGCTGCCGGGTTATGCTCGGGATAAACGTGGCCTGATCACAGCCTGTCAGGGGCTCTGGCCCTACCCTGATCTGCGAGCACACGGTCATGGCGAGCCATCGCAGTACCTTTATACCGTTACTTTTAACAGCCTGGACTTGGGTTTTTCAGAGGCCTTTGAGCTTAATCTGGATTTATTTGAGCCCTACCTTAACGCAATTGAGACAATTCAATGAGTGATCAGCCTTCCCCGCAAAGTCTCCGCACCGAAGCCATCGAGACCCTCCTGATTGAAAAAAAACTATTGACCAGCACCGCCGTCGATACGGTCTTGACCACTTTTTCCGAACAGGTCGGCCCGATGAACGGCGCTAAATTGGTCGCTCGCGCATGGATAGACGAGGGTTTTAAGGCGCGATTGCTGGAAGACGCAACAACCATCATTGCAGAATATGGTTTTGAGGGCGGCCAGGTCGACAAGTTGATCGTTAAGGCGTGCGCCGAATCGGTTCACCACGTTGTCGTTTGCACCCTGTGTTCTTGTTATCCCTGGGCGGTCCTTGGCTTGCCCCCACGCTGGTACAAGGACCCCGGATATCGCTCAAGGATCGTTCGTGAGCCGCGCAAGGTGCTAACGGAGATGGGTTTAACCCTGCCAGAGACCACTGACATTAAAGTCTGGGATTCCTCTGCTGAGATTCGATATATGGTGCTGCCATTGCGCCCTGAGGGCACCGAAGGCCTCGATGAAACAGCATTGGCCGAGCTGATTACGCGAGACGCCATGATCGGCGTTGCGGCAATTAAGACCCCATCATGAGCAATCTTGGATTACACGGCGACACCGCACCGCCCATCCGCAACGGCGAAATGGTTTTCGAGGCGCCTTGGCAAAATCGCTTATTCGGCATTGCCGAAGCACTGTGTCAACAGGGTTATTTTGACCGGAACACTTTTCGCGTTTACTTAATTCGAGCCATCGCGCGGTGGGAAGCTGAGAATCTGGGTCAACCCAACCTTGATTATGCCTACTTTGACTGCTTCCAGGTTGCCCTTGCTGAGCTGCTGCATGACACGGCGGCCATCGAGGCAAGCGTGCTCGAGGATCGGGTGCTCGAACTCAAAGCCCGACCGCACGGTCACGATCATTAACCTCAACCGCGATCTGGATTTGATGTCCGTTTTTTGCGATTACGGCCGTCGCCAGAGCAGCCAAAGGCAATAAAACAATGCATGACCCAAGCACAGAAATAGCCAAACACCCTGGTGAGGACCTGCGCCGCTATCAAGAACAAGGCACCGCTAGAGCCCTGCAATTGGGCAACCGCGGCCCGCTGAGGTTCGATGCGCAAGGTCGCCTCGACCCCCACATTCTCAACCAATATAAAACGCACGGGTTTTATGTTTTCGAGGGCGTTCTGGATAATCAGGAACTCAGCGAACTTGAAGCAGATATTCAAGCCATTCAACAACGCGCCCCCGCGTCACCCAAATCTGCTGTCGATCAAAATGGTCACGCGGCGCTTGGACACGATCTGACCGGCAAAAATTTCGGTTGGGTTGTCCCCTTGAGCGACCCTGTGGGCGGCACAAGTAAGAACCAGGGACGTCATCCGGTCAAAATGCATGAGCCGCAACCCCCGAGCGATGCGCCGGATCATGTGTTGCAAATCATCTTGGGCTCTCTGCAGTTTTCCGATGCCTGTCTTCGCCTCTATGGTCATCCCCAGTTATTGGCCGTCGCCGAGGCCGTCAATGGGCCCGACTTTACGCCCTTCAATGAGGCCATTTGGCTCAAGCATCCTCATCTCGGCGGCTCGGTTGCCTGGCACCAAGATGGCACCACACAATGGGACCGCCCTGACTTTGATGAGGGCACCCATGGCTTTAATTTTATGGCGCAGCTCTATGGTAGCGATGCGGAAAATGGCCTTTGGGTCGTTCCCGGCTCCCACACGGGACCAGCGGATATCAAAAACATGATGTTGGCTGCGGGCTCTGATCGACTAACCAACGCCGTCCCCATGCTTTGCGCACCCGGCGATGTCGCAATCTGTAATCGGCAAGCGGTGCACGGCAGCTTTGCCAACACCTCCAGTAAGCCTCGGGTGACGCTCAATTTTGGCTTTCACCGCCGCGGGTCTATCTTCGGTTCAATCGGAAACGGCATCCACAGTCCGGCGACGGTTTACGATTCTGAGCGCATTTTTGAGCGGGCCAAAATGATTGCGTATGGCATCTCCGCTAGAGCCCAGCACCGGCCGGATGAGCCTTCGTATACGTATGCGCCGCTCAAAGGCCATACAATGACCTGGAAGGAAGCCCTTCGACCCGCCATTAAAGATTATAATTTGTTGGACTTGGGTATTTGATGCAGGCCGCCTCAATTATTGCCGTAGAATGTCCAAATAACCTTACGACTACCCGCACATTGGCATTTAAAACGAGCAACTCATCCTATGACGTCACCTTTTCTCAAGCCTGAACCCCTCACCCACGAGGCTTTCTTGCCCTTTGGCGACCTCATTTCTGCCGAGAACTGCACGGATATCCGCTCGATCAATGAAGGCCATACCGTGCGATTTAATAACTTGGCAAACCTTGCGCTCAAGGCCGAGGGACTCACGCCCTGCATCAGCATTTTTCGCAGTGAGGCTTGGCAGCTACCGCGCAAAGTGCATGGTTTGGAACGTCATCCGTTAACCAGCCAGGCGTTCATACCACTCGGCCAGTCGCCTTATCTTATTGTGGTGGCGCCCCCTGGGCCCTTGCTCGAGAGCCATATTCAAGCGTTTATCGGCCAACCCGGCCAAGGCATTAATTATCACCCCGGTACCTGGCATCATTATAATGTCGCCCTCAATGAAGCTGCGGACTTTCTGGTGGTGGATGCCGATGGTGACACCCCAAATTGTGATGAGGTAACCTTAAATCGACCGATTGAAATACGGCCATGAACGCACTGGACTGCTTTTTGATCGAGTACAGCGACTCGTCTTTTACCAACCCCCATGAAGTGGCGCAAGGGATCACCCCACCGGATCGGCAGGGTCAATTTACCCATATGGGCGCGCAATATTGGGGATTTGAAACCGACCGACACATTGGTACCGAGACCTATCCGACGCAGCAGCACTTTCGCTTCCGACCCAATAAAGGTCACTTCCTGTGCTTGGGACTCAAAACGCGTAGCGTGGTGACCCAAATCGATATCGATACTCGGTGGTTCACTGGCAATCACGTACCGGAAGTGACCGTAATCCTTGAGGATGCGGATGACCAAGTCATTGTGTTGTCGCATCAGACATTGCGCCCGAACGCACCGCACCACTTCGTGATTCCACCGACTCAAGCCGAGCGCTGCCGCGTGCTTTGCCACCAAGAGGGGGGCATTGCGCGTGTCGCGCTCTTTGGCGAGGCTATAACCGAGCCCGTGTCGCCCATCAATCTGCTGGAGCAGGCCAGCATTAGTCATGTTTCCAATGACCATTACGGGCATCCTAAGGACGCCGTATTTGGCAATCGGCTCGAGGATCATATGAAGGGCTGGGAGTCAGCGCGTTCTGGCTTTGGCGAACAAGCGGTCTTTAGTTTTGATCAACCTATCGCGCTAAAAGCCTTTGTCGTTGACACCTACTTACATCGATTAAATGCGCCACTTTCTTGCCATCTATTTGGCTTGGGCCCAGCGCACGACCTTACCGACAGTATGCGATCGATACCGCGATGGTCGGTACAGCTGGAGAATGGTGAGCGCGTGATTCCGGATGACTTTCAGGCCTATATGCAAGGCCGCCATTATGCCGAGCCGGGTAAGCCGTGGCCCGATGCGCTCATCATTCAACTAGACCAAAGGCAAAGCAGCCACTGGCAACCCTTGCTACCCTTTCAGGCCCTCAAACCCGATACCTATCACCACTTCGAGACCTTCGAGACAGCCGGTTGGTTCCAACACCTGCTCTTCTTACATTATCCGAATGGCGGTATCCATGGACTCAAAGCGTTTGGCGATTACCAAAGCTGATCGATCAAGCGTGCTTGCTCCGCCTCGGGCAAGAAGCTGCTTCGAACACCGTTGGCGAGCAGTTGCCGCAACGCTTTTTCAGATAAGCCTAAGGCCGCCTCCAGCGCCAAAAAGTTCTCGGTCAAATACCCCCCGAAATAAGCCGGATCATCGGAATTCACCGTCACGCATAACCCTTCTGCCAAAAGATCCAAGATGGGATGCTGCGCCATCTGATCAAAGACGCGAAGCTTGACGTTAGACAGGGGGCAAACCGTTAGCGGAATTTGATCGTCCACCAACCGCTTGCGCAACCCCGCGTCCTGTACACATTGAACGCCATGATCAATGCGCTCAACCCCCAGCACGTCTAAGGCTTCGGCTATCATGGCGGGCCCGCCTTCTTCGCCAGCATGGGCGACCAAGCGATAACCCGCTTTGCGGGCGGCATCGAATGCGGCTTTAAATTTACTCGGCGGGTGACCTATTTCAGCGCTATCGAGACCCACCGCAGTGATCTGGTGCTTGAACGGTATCGCAAGCGTTAACGTTTCCAGCGCGGCTGTTTGCGACTGATCTCGTAAAAAGCAAAGAATGAGGTAGACGCTCAAACCCCATTCCGCTTTAGCTTCCTCGATCGCCCGCACGAATCCCGGCATAAACACCTCAAAACCGATCCCTCTTTGAAGATGGGTTTGGGGGTCGAACATGACTTCTGCATGCACAATATTTTCCGAGCTTGCTCGGCGAAGGTAAGCCCGCATCAGCAGATAAAAGTCGTCCTCCGTCACCAAGACGCTCGCACCCAGGTAATACAAATCAAGAAAACTTTGCAGGTCGTCAAAATGGTAGGCCTGCTGCACTGCCGAGAGGTTCTTATAGGGCAGCTGAACCTGGTTTCGCTCGGCAAGCATCAGCATCAGTTCAGGCTCTAAAGTGCCCTCGATATGAAGATGCAGCTCGACTTTGGGTAACCGCTCAATTAAATCTTTCATGGCAGGTCCTTTTGATCAACGGCACCGGGCAGTTGGTTTTCGTAAACAGCCCAACCCGCAATCAACTGATCCACCACGGTCGAGGCAACCTGATAGGCTGATTCGACCGCAATGGCAAGACCAGAGTAGCCTTTATTTTCTGCCAAAAGATTCTCGGCCGCCGTCACGCCAGGCGGTGGCATCGTGTAGTTACTGGCCGTTCTCAGTACCAGTAACCTAGACACGTCCACCCGCCCAACCCGATTGAGCCAGCTAAGCGACAAATAGGTACCAGTATCCTCCATCGCAGAGGAGACAAACTCGCCCTGCCCTTGCGTCCAATAATCGACCCATTGATTCGCCCAATCATTCATCAAAGCGCCGTGCCAAAAGGTTAGGGCCGCAACATGGTCCCCTTTCAAAACAAAGGGCGGGCGCTGCGCATTGATATGCTCAGTGTACAAAGCCCGATGCGCTTTCGCGTGGGCATCGGTATCCGGCAAGGTCAAGTTTTTCGTTTGCGCAAAGGCCCAATTCACCAAGCCCGTGTTGAGCTGATACATTTCTCCCGTTGGGGCAGGCTTGTCCACATCAAAGGGGCGCTTGGTATACCGCGCAAAATAACCGAAGGGCCAATCCTCCGGAATTTCACGGGCATCAATTTCGTGGGAAAGATCCCCATCGACCAAGTATTCGGCCCAGGCCGCGGAACCGATGGAGGCATCTTCCGGATCGATGCCTGCAATACCGGCAACCACCCAATAACTTTTGGTTAGATCAAAACGAGGGTCCATACCCAGGGCCATGATGGCCGCAGCGGATCGAGCGGTACCGATACCCGTGACCAACACTAGGAGTCCTTTTTCTGGATCCAAATATAAATCGCGATAGCCCATAAAAGGAAAGGTCTTGGATAAGTTACGGCGCTCCTTCCAGAGCTGAAACTCACCCGCGCGATCGCCCTCATCCGCGCCCACTTCGAACATGGTCACCACCACCACTTTGACCGGGATTGGCTCGGATGGCTCGGCGGCCGCACCCCAACTCATCAAAACAGCCAGCGCGATCACGCAACTTTGTTGTAATCTTTGTTTCGACACGTCGTTCTCTCCTTTTCAAAGCGCCAAACGGATCCTACTGAGCCGTTAACGCAAGCGGCCCGTTAAACCGGACCCATTTTAAGGTATCTGCTTTTTGTGAGCCTCACACCCTTCGGCCAATATTGTGTAAATCGCGATGCCGAACCCGCGCACCACACTCAATTCACAGCCAAAAAAAAGGGCGCTGAGCGCCCTTTTCTTGATCTTACCCAATCCTTAGAATCGATAAGACAATTTCGCCTGATAGTGCCGTGGCAATTCAGGTAGAACAACCGTCGTGCCAAACAGATCTGGGAAGTTCGCTCGGAAGTAACGCTCATCGGTCACGTTTTTCGCCGCAACAATCAACGACCAATCTTCTGCATCATAGCTCAAACTTAGATTGACCAGCGTGTAGGCCGGTAGGGTAACCGCGAAAGATTGACCAGAGGCCACTGAGTCGACGTCAACCACACTACCACTGACCGCCATGCCATTACCAAAGTCATAGCTTGCTGTGACCGACATGATGGTCTCTGGCATACCCGCTCGAACCCCTTTACTGGGCGCAACATCAATCAGACCGCCGACTTGACCACCCCACAGCAAGGTTGGGTCGATCAACGGCAAATCCGCTTGGCCTAGGAACGAGAATTCATTGCCCGCAGCAAGGGTTGCCAACATCAGGGCTTCCATATTGCTATACCCCAAGGTCATCAAGAATTTCTCGCTGACGACCCAACGCAATTCAAACTCCGTGCCGTCGGTTTTAACCGCTTGGTTCACCGTAATGGACTGTGCATTAAAGTCGGTACGTTCCATTTCGTAGGAAGACAGCGCAAAGTACAGACGATCATCGAGCAAGCTGCCTTTAATACCAAACTCCGTCAACTCGGAACTACCAAAGGCGTTATTGGTAAACACGTTGCCGACCTGAAGCTCCGCGCCCTGCCCTGCGATAACCGTGCTTTGCTCTGACGCCGTAACATAAGGCACAAGCCCCATTGGCGTTGCCCAGCTTAGACTCGCTGACCAAGACACCCCGTTTGGCTCATCGGACGCGCTGTTAACCGCGACATCAACACCACCTTCTGATGAGGTGAACGCTGAATCCGATTGCGTCTTGCCATCAGGCGTCGTGACTTCCATATCGATCGTGTCGTATCGCGCGCCTAACAACACAGACAAACCCGATTGGTGCGATAAATCGACCATGACACCAAAACCAAGATCAGTATATTCGCCGACATAGTACTCGCTGTACTCCGAGTCGATTCGCGTTGACAACACGCGACGATCTAGTGCCGTTGATGGGCCTGTCAGATCACGACGACTAAAGTACTCGTTGTAGTAGTCATCACCGTGCTCAAATTTCGTTTGACGAATCGAAGGCGAGATTTGGACCGAGGTGGTTAAAGCATCCCCTTCGAAAACGCGCGACAGGATAAGCTGCTCTTCAATGACAGACGCGTCATGGAATTGCGAAAACCCATAAGCATTTTCGTTCAAATTTTCATAATCTTCGTAGAACAACTTATTGGTCAATGTCCAATCATTCGCAAGCGAGATATCAACATCGAAATACAGCGTTGTAACCTCATTTTCTAACAGATCGTCTGCCGCGATCAGTGTTGACGACATGGGCAACTTTGCCGTACCAACGTTTTGTAAAACCAAGTTGGAATTCTCGTAGTCGTAACCGAACGAAGCGTCGCTGAGCGTGGCCAGGTCAATATCTTTCTGACCAAAAAATGCGTACAGCGCGAACGGATTAATATCCCCTGCGTAGTATTCATCATGAGAAATGAAACCATCCCCGGAGGTATCCAGCGGAATAGGCGTACCCGTGATGTACGTCCCAGTATCGATCAGGTCCTGCGTTAATCGATTCCAACCCGCATTTTGTGAGCCTTGATAGTCATGCAGCATGCCGCCGAACTGAATTCGGACCGTGTCGCTCAGATCCATATCAAAACTGGCTTGAACTAACGATTGATTCACGCCAGGCGCATTCGTATAAAAACTACCAGAATGCTCTACTTCGCCGTAAACGTAATAGCCTAGCGGCTTGCCGCCAAACTCCGCGGGCCCACCAACTTCCGCAGTCAAAACGCTACGATCCCAGCTGCCCCCTGAATAGGACAGTTCGCCTACGCGGTCTTCAATATAGCTTCCGGTCGCTTCGATTCGCGCTGATTTCGGATTGAAGTTTAGGTACCCGCCTATCTTCGAAGGGCCCATAATTGGCGACGCTGGCCCACGCACAATGTCGACTCGGTCGGATGCCCCAATTGGCGTTGGATAGTTGCCGGGGTTATCAAGGCGTCTAATGCCTCGAAAATAGGTCTCACCGGCTGTGCCGCGGACGTCCAAGGAGCCCGCAACGCCAAAAAATGATTGCGTGAAGGTACCCGGCGCCAGCACGACCAATTCGTCGATATCCTGCATATTGAAACGGTCCATCATTTCTTCACTGATGGTCGACGCAGAACGCGGCGTATCCAAGATTGACTTCTCGAATCCGAATATGGATTCAACCCGTTCGCCCGGCAAACTACCCAAATCGCCTTTGACAACGACTTCTTCCATGTCGGATTCGGCCCAGACTGGATTTAAACCCAGTGCACCAATGGACAGCATCAGCAGTCCTGCGACCTTTAAATTTTCCAATTTCATAAGGATCCTCATTGAGTTAAATCATTAAAACCAAAACAACACGCCTGCTTCTATGCTCAAACCACTATAACCATTTGTTTCAAGACAACCATTTAACCACTGAGGGTTTGCGCAGAGCGCCGGCCCACCTTAGGCGTCCTTTAAAAGCCAATCTTGTCGCTAAAACCGCTTTAAAACACTGTGGATTGCCTGAAAATCGCAAGTCTAATATCCCTTGCCCATCCAGCCAGACCCCAATTTCACTCCTCATTAACACATAGAACGCGATTAGAAGCCTACACTATTTTTACAGATTTCAAGCCGATGTGCACTATTCTCTTTCGCAAAGATCGTAATTTCTGCAAATAAAACCCCGTTTTGGGCTCCTTTTGAGCGCGCCGATCTGCTTCGGATCTTGAGTTTGCCAGTACTTTTCAAACGCTAAGAGGCGCGTATCCACAGCGTTCAACAGCCTTGATTTCGGCTCTGGGCCTAAAAAACTGTACTGAATCGAATTTTGGGTCAGCAACCGAAGTTCATCCCAACTCAGGTTGAACGACTTAACCGCCACAAAATATTCATCCGTCATCGTCGAATCCCACATGCCGCGGTCATCCGTCGCCAATGTTACCGGTACGCCAAGCCGCAGATACTCAGGAAAGGGATGCTGACTAAAATCTGAAACATACTCCAAGAGGAGATTGCTGATCAGATTGATCTCAACCAAATAAGGGCCATGCCGCATTTGAACGAGTGTTTGGGGATCACTGATCAAATTCAAACCGTGGCCAATCCGGTCGGCACCAAGCAGCAAAGTGTCCCGAACGTGGTAATTCGGCTCATCGACCTCGCCGGCATGAATAGAGAGCCGAACATTTGGATATTGTTGCCTTAAACCCCGAAGGGTTTCTAGAAACCTTAACGGATGACCTCGATCATCATCTTCGCGACCCACCATGTTAACGCCAACCCACTCGGGTTCGTCCGATACTATTTGATAAGCGCGCACCAGTTCTGCCTCCGCATTCGGCAGGAACCGCAAAATAGATTGCTGAAATCTTAGCGTGACATCGGTATCCACCACATCCGATTGGTTCAGCCGCGCGCGAAAAATCGATGCCGCCTGGGCGGAGGTTATCGCAAGTCCTGTTTGATCACGGTAGCCCATTAAGGTGATCTGGGGTTCCAAATAAACCAAACCCTCATCCGCAAACGCTTTGATATGCAGCGCCAGGGCCTCCGCCATGATCCAAGGATTTGCGATGACATCACCTAAACGCTGCCAATGCGTTTCAAAGAATTCATCCCGACCCTCAGACGGCTGATCCAGGCGAACACTGTTCATCCAAGCCTGCTGCTCGGCAGACTTCAATTGCGAGAGTTCCGTGAACAGGCTCTGCTCACAGGCTTCTAGCCGATCATATCGATACTGACTGATCGTTTGAAATAAGAGCTGCTCGTGCCCGGTGGCCGCACTAATTGGTGAACAATTACCCAATCGAAGCCGCGTAAAAAACACCTCGCCTTGGGCTGGCGCGCCAAGGGCGAGCTGCCACCACCATTCGGAAAAAATAGAACCGGATAGATGTTGATGGAGGTCCCCGCCTTTTGGCATGCTGTAGAGAAAATCATGAAGCTCAGCGTCGGTGGCTGACCTCTTGAAGGCTTCGAACCACTCGGAGAACCCTTCGTTTGCCTGCACGGGTTGCGACAAGACCCACCCCAGCAAAAAACTCCTCAGACCAAATCGAATCCAACAACGGACCATATGCGATCTCTTTTTTTATTGATTACCGTGGAATCAGCATTCTAGTCGTAGACGCAAGCGCTGGCTACAATACCGGCATCGATTCCTTCAACGAGGGATCAACTAACTGGGAGAAAAAACCGCATGCGTGATTTTGAAGGGTATGGCGCGCAGCCGCCGAGTGTAAACTGGCCCGGTACGGCGCGAATCGCAGTGCAGTTTGTCATCAATTATGAAGAAGGTGGCGAACGCACCGTACTCGATGGCGACCCCCACTCCGAGACATTTCTCTCAGAGATCATTGGCGCTGCCGCCTACCCAGACCGGCACCTATCGGTTGAGTCCCTTTACGAATATGGCTCGCGGGCCGGATTTTGGCGGCTGCATCGCCTATTTCAAGCCCATCAATTACCCGTCACCGTTTTTGGCGTTGCGCTCGCACTGTCTCGCAACCAAGCCGCAGTTGAAGCGATGCTCAAAGCGGACTGGGAGATCGCCTGCCATGGTTATCGCTGGCTCGATTATCAGCAGGTCCCGGAAGCCCTCGAGCGCGAACACATTGGGCGCGCCATCGAGCTGCATGAGCAATTAACAGGCGAGAAACCCCTCGGCTGGTATACCGGCCGGGATAGTCCCAACACGCGAAAACTCATTCTCGAGCACGATCATTTTTTGTATGACAGCGACTCGTACGCCGACGATTTACCCTACTGGCTACCGGGCCCGGGACGACCCCACTTGGTCATTCCCTATACTTTGGACGTCAACGATATGCGATTCAATGCGGTTCAGGGGTTTAACTCCGGGGATCAGTTTTATACCTACTTGAAAGATGCCTTCGACTGCCTTTACATGGAAGGTCAAGACATGCCCAAAATGCTTTCAATCGGCTTGCATCCCAGGATTATCGGCAAACCGGGCAGAATCCAAGCCTTAAAACGATTTCTGGACTATCTTACGCAGCACCCATCCGTTTGGGTGGCACGCCGAGTCGACATCGCCCGCCATTGGCATAATCACCATGCCCCGCGATAACTTAGCGCGCATTCGGTGCGCGGGTTTGACCGGGTAGTATCGCCTCCAGCAAGAGCCCTATGAATGCGCCGGTCGAAACTGGGAACGCTAAAACCTGAATCAACAGCGCCGGCAGCACGGTCCAGGTATCAACGCTGTCCGCGACCCAATAACCACCGATCAGCCCTCCTATAAAAATTGAACCGCAGCGCCAAGAACGGGCATTGCTTTTAAATACTTGTAAGCCTGCCCATGCCACTAAACCAAACAGAATAAACGTCACCGTGCTGATCACCGCTTTTGGAATTAATTGAATGACCTCTGCCAAGACGGGTATGAGGCCAAGCAGGCACAGTAACACTGCCGCATACAAGCCGATTGTCGGGCGAGACTCACCTGACAATCTGATTAAACCGTTATTTTGGCTAAAAGTTGTATTGGGAAAGGTTCCGAAGACGCTCGCCAAGCCAGAATTCACAGCGTCCCCCATCAGGCCGCCGCGAAGACGGTGCCAGTACACAGCATCCCCATAAGGATGGCCCGAGAGCGCATTGGTCGCAGTAAGATCCCCGATACTTTCCGTTGCCGAGACTAAAAAAATCGGAAACAAAATCACAACCACAGTCCAATCGATACCAAAACCAAAGGGCATTAACCTCGGCAGGAAATACGCTGCGGAGACGTTGAGCGATGCACCATTAACCCACCCGAAAAAGCTCGCCGCTAGAGTCCCAAAGACTAAACCGGCTAAAATCGAGACCATCCGCAACCGGGGCCAGGGCGCCAACCCGAGCAAGGCAACCAGCGTAATGCCACATACCCATAAGAACGGACCGGGCGCGGCGGCGCTGGTGTAGTTTTCAAAAAGGCTCCGCGCGGTTGTCTCCATCAGCGAGCCGCCAATCAGTACCAAGGTCAAGCCTGAGACGTTACTCGTGATAAGTTGCCTTAGGGTCTTTACAAAGGTCGTCAGCACGACCATCACGCCCGCGCAGACCAAAGCTGAGCCAAAAAGGATTCCGAGCGCGTCGTCACTCGGGTGAGCCTCTAAAAGCTCATGGTAGAGGAAAATGAGCGGTCCAACGAAGGCAAAGCTGGTGCCTTGAAGACT
>ERZ767114.959-NODE-959-length-14610-cov-3.153582_pt1 | contig 14610 bp, 15 predicted proteins | sample MGYA00374952_ERZ767114 | MGnify/ENA primary metagenome ERZ767114 (study PRJEB28939, sample SAMN06267156) | marine metagenome | isolation source: Columbia River Estuary | place: USA:Columbia River Estuary, USA | collected 2012-05-05 ...
GAACCCATATGTTCACTAAATCTGTTTACAAGGGTGTTTTGAATGAACCCTTATTCTCCCCTCAAACCGACATAAATTCAGGTTGGCGTCGGTGGAACCTTGATACCAACGTGAATGTAAAGTAACACATGGGCGAACCCGAGGGTGAAATTACAATTTCATCAAATGGTCCGTCATCTTTACCAACAAAATTAGCTTTAATCGTTTTAATTTTGCCAATCTGTTATTCGGCTCTGGCTGGAATAGATGTTGGTCAATTTACAAGCGAGCTTGATTGTGACAATCCAGAAAATGATAATCGATGTAATTCCAATAGGGACAGCTCCGGGCAATTCTGCTGTGTGATTATTCCCCTGTTCCTTTCCTTTGTTCTGTTCTCGGCTTCACTTTCAAGCAAAATACCTCCTTACGAAGAAGGCGAAGAAGAGTGAACATCAAGTTATCGAACGCTCCTAAGCGTGTACAACGGCCCCCTTGTAGCCGTATACAGCCACAAGGGTACTTCTTTGTACACCAGTACAAGAAAGCCGCAGTCTAGGCGATTGCTCAAGTACTTGGAATATTAGGATTCAAATCATGGTCAGGGGTAATACTCTCACTGAGTCGCCAAAAACAAAGGTGACGTTTACGATTGTAACAGCAGTTTTTGTTTTGCTTTTATGGATTGGATTTGCAACAGATTTGTTCCTCCACAAAGCGAGTACTGAATCCATTGTTAATTCAGATAAAATTCCAGATATCCTTCTCGGTTTATTCCGATTAGGAGCTGCATATCTTGCGTTTCATGCCATCGTATTTTGGATGGTAATAAGCCCGCGGCCTGGAATCATGTACAGCATTAATTTTCATACTGGAAATGTTGATCAACACGAAGTTAAGGGGCTTGAGCGCCTTGTAACATTCAGTAGTTGGCAACTTATTCTCTGTGGAATATTTTTCTTCCTAGCGGGTGTTGTAAGTTGGCTAACCTTTTTTGAAATGGAGATTCCTTCGTTCCTTAATCGCTTAATTCCACTGTTGTACTTCATGGCATTGAGCGCATCAAGTTTGACAGCAATCGTCGTTCGATATGTCATTATCCCTGCAGATTTCAAGAGTCGTAATCCACTCGGACATCTGTTCTTGAAACATGAACAAGTGATGCATAATTGGACGTTAATTCTTCTCTCAGTCGAACTCGTTCTCGGTTCGATTGAAGTGCTTCCAGAGGGTGTAATTCTTGGAGGATTCCTTGGTGGAATATACTTCTATTTCGCGTTTGTATGGGCACGATTCTTTGGCCAATACTTTGTTTATGATTTCATAGATCCAAGACCAAAAAGTGCACCATATGCGATTGTCGGGCTTGTTCTGGCTTTTGGTGTATTCTTCATGACCATGTATGCGCTGTATCTGGTCCTTGAATGGAATCAATGGGTTGGGATTCCCTTGGTTGCACTCTTTGTTCAGCGCTCTGTTCTGTTCAATCCACCTACGAATTGATTACTTCGGGCTGGTCATATCTTCAGGACGGACCCATGCATCGAATTGGTCGTTCGTAAGTAGGCCAAGTTCGAGAGCACTTTCTCGTAACGTGATTCCTTTCTCATGGGCATTCTTAGCAATCTTCGCAGACTTGTCGTAACCGATATGGTTGTTCAGAGCAGTTACCAACATGAGTGAACTGTCTAGGTGTTTTTGAATCATGTCTTCATTGGCCTCGAGCCCTTCGATGCAACGCTCTCCAAACGAGACACATGCGTCACTGAGCAAGCGAATACTGTGCAAAAGGTTGTGAATCATCATTGGCTTGAAAACGTTAAGCTCAAAGTTTCCTTGACTTCCTCCAATGGTAATCGCTGTATGATTGCCCATAACCTGACAACAGACCATCGTCATCGCTTCTGATTGTGTTGGATTGACCTTACCAGGCATGATACTACTTCCGGGTTCATTTGCTGGAAGAGACAGTTCTCCAAAGCCACATCTTGGACCAGATCCTAGCCAACGCACATCGTTCGCAATTTTCATCAAACTGACAGCAAGCGTATTCAGTGCTCCACTGGCTGCAACAATTGCATCATGTGCAGACAATTGTGCAAACTTGTTTTCTGCACTTACAAATGGTAACTCTGTCCGTTCTGCAATACGCTTAGCAACTTGTTCAGCAAATTTAGGATGTGAATTGAGTCCAGTTCCGACAGCAGTTCCACCGAGTGCAAGTTCAAACAGATCCTTCTGTGCGAATTCAATTCTTCGTAAATCAGCCTCAAGCATGTGAACGTAGCCACTGAATTCCTGTCCAAGTGTCAATGGAGTTGCATCCATAAGGTGGGTGCGTCCAATCTTTACGATATCTTTGAAGTCTTTCTGCTTCGCTCTTAATTTCCGTGTTAAGCCTCGAACTGATTTGAAGAGACGATGCTCAATCTCTTCAGCAGCAGCAATATGCATGGCTGTAGGGAATGTATCGTTGGATGATTGTCCTTTGTTGACGTGATCGTTAGGATGAACTGGAGATTTACTTCCAAGAACGCCACCCGCCATTTCGATGGCCCTGTTTGCAATGACTTCATTTGAATTCATATTGGTTTGAGTTCCTGAGCCCGTTTGCCAAATTCGAAGAGGGAAGTGAGCATCATGATCACCATTCATGACTTCTTCAGCAGTATCAATAACAAGTCCAGCGATCTCTGCATCGAGGACACCAAGGTCTCGATTCGTTCTTGCAGCAGCCGCTTTTAGAATTCCAAATGCCCGAATAAGGGGCTTAGGCATGACATCTTCACCAATGTCAAAATTAACCAAAGAACGTGCAGTTTGACAGCCGTAATATGTGTCGCCTGGGACTTTCATCTCCCCCATAGTGTCAGTTTCAATGCGAAATTCAACGTTTGATTTAGGAGCTTTAGGGCTCGGTGGAGTGTAGGTTTGAGAATACGTACTTTTTACGTCTAAGCGCCCTCGAATGGCTTGGACAATCCACGCACTACGCCCCATATTCTTCCCGCCACCAGTCCAGCGATCGAGTTCTTGAGCAACGTCTTCCGGTATACTAACAGATACGATTCGGCTTCTACCGATATTGTGTTTTCCCATAGAGTTTAACAATTGAATGATGTTATTAAACAAATGCTAAGGACATAGTAAGTGAATAACTGAACTCATAAACCTCCAATCAGTAGGCAATATATGGAAGAACAGACCAACGCCATGCCTAATCTAACAACGAATTACGGGCTTTTTCTCCTCTCTTGGGGATTAATTGCGACCTATCTCTCTGAAGCGCAATCCCTCACCTCATTCTTACCTTCTTTGCTTGGGCTTGCACTCCTTGTTTCTGGAGAAATGGCTAAGATACCTGAGAAAAAGAAACTCTGGATGCATGTTGCAGTTACCTTTGGCCTGATTGGAGCTCTCGGTGGAACTCGCTTCTTCATGGTCATGGCCGATGGACTCAACTACGCCAGTTCGTCAATGCTGATGCTTTTCCTAACAGGAACAGCATACACTGTTCTATGTGTACGCTCATTTATAGCTGCACGCAAAGCGCGTGAAGCGGCAGAAACAGAAGCCTGATCAGAACTTACGTCGAACCTTTGCACTCGGTGCAGAGGTATTGGTAACATCAAAGTCATCGTCTTCTTGTACCTCGATAGCAACATCGATTTGAACATCAGATGCGACGGCTTTGGTGCTTGCCTGCTTAGATTCGAGTTTGTCTATGGTCTTGACCAGCATGGAAAACTCCAATTCAAGATCCTCGAGAGAATCACTTAGTGACTCGATTTTGTCCGCCAATCGCTTCGCAAGTTTACGAGCTTTTGCCAATACACGTTCGGTTCCCATGACCGTATGGTCGCGTCAATGAATTATGAATGCATCGAATTATTGCAACAACAAGAATATCATTCAACGACGGTGCATCGAACAATTTGCTGAGGGACCTTAGGGCGGTCTCCTGGCAACTTTTGGCACCCTTCGATGTTCTTGACGACATCCATTCCTTCGACAACTTTTCCAAAGACTGCGTGATTGCCATTGAGCCAAGGTGTGGCAACGGTTGTGAGGAAGAATTGAGATCCACCGGTGTTCTTACCAGCGTTTGCCATTGAAAGAATTCCAGGAGTATCGTGCTTCAATGCGAGAGCAGATGCTTCGCAAGGAATCTTCCATCCAGGTCCACCAGTACCTGCGCCTCGAGCCATTGGGTCTTTTGAGTTTGGACATCCGCCTTGAATCATAAAGTCTTCAATGACTCGATGAAAGTGGAGTCCATCGTAGAATCCTTGGTTTACGAGTTTGACGAAATTTGCCACTGTATCGGGAGCACTTCCGTGAAAGAGTTCAATCATGATGTTTCCTGCTGAGGTTTCCATTTGCACTTGCATGGTTGGACCACAAGTCGATACTTCAAGAGCATTTGCTTCCTTTTTCAAGAAACCACGACTGCCTCAGAGTAAACTCTGAAGCCAAAGTTCACTTCATCGGATGGTAAAATACTGCATGTGACTTCATCTCCTGCGGTCAAAGAAAGTTCAGCAGAAGTTGTCGCAGAGAAAACACCGTTAACGTACCACCGAGTTTGTGAGATGTCATCATCATCTTGGGGGTCGAGATAATCATAGGTGCATGAGAGTGCATCTGAGGTTGTTGGCGTACTTGGGTTGATGGTCACATTGGTAACAACTGGCATATCAGTAAGATTTGACCAGAGAACGATGGGTGTAAGTAAAAACGCAGCTAATGCACTTTGACCATTCGGAGCAAGGGAACTCATGGTATCATTTCCTCCACCAAATCCAACGGTTGCACCATTCCATATTCCAAGATGTTCTTGAGTAAACACATCACCATCGCTTGGGTATCCATAGACACTCATATTCGATCCTAGATTTGCCCCAAGAATAGTCATTGTACCAATTCCATCCTCAGTCCATACAAATCCTGTTGGAGCGATTTCGACAAATCCATTCATGCCGATGAAAGCAAGCATTGCGCTAGCGCCCCCAGGAAGAAGGTGTTCAAAGGTATCATTTCCTCCACCGAAACTTACTGTTGCAGCGTTCCAAAGAGCAAGATGCCCACCGGTGAAAACATCTCCGGGGATAGGGTCTCCATAGACACTCATGTTTGAACCGAGATTCGCTCCAAGAATCGTCATGGTTTCGATACCTGTTGCAGTCCATATGTACCCGGTTGGTTTTGGCCCGATGATGCCTCCAGTTCCAATGTAGGCAGCCATGGCAGTATTGCCTCCTGGCAGGAGTGATTCAAAGGAATCATTTCCTCCGCCGAAATCAGTTGTTGCAGAGTTCCATATTGCGAGATGAGTTCCATTGAATTCGTCGCCAGAGGCAGGATCGTAGTAAACGCTCATATTCGCATTCATAGTTGACACGAGGTATGTCATTGTAGCAATACCCCCTTCAGTCCAAACATATCCGCTATGATTTCCATCGTCTGCAACAGTAAGTCCACTAAGTAAATCATCCAACCATTGTTGATATTCAAGTTCAGACCAATTTGGATCGAGGCCTTGTTTCTCAGCACACTCGATGTTATCTGGATGGTAAGGGTCGTGATCTGTTGAATTTCGTGAACCATACTTGAAATTGACCATAATACAATCGTGATATTCTCTTGACGTCCCATCGAACGTTGGATCAGGGTCAGCATACTGCAGATTCCATGAGACCATGCCGCCGTAGACAGAGATGAGAAGCATTGCAACAAAACAGGCTGGAATGAGCCACTTCGCATGCTCTCCCCCCATAACAAACGACATCGAAGGAAGTTCCTCGACAACAATTGTCTTTGATTTCGATTTGTTTCGCTTTCGTCGAGAAACAGTCCTACCAGTTTTCTTCATTTCTCCTTCCGTTCTTTGCTGACTTTCATCAAAAATATCTATTGAATCAGGGGATTGTGCATCACTCTCATCTTCCGTTTCTGGAAGAATAGTATCTTCTTCCTCAGACATTGTCAAACCTCCTGTTAGCATCAAAAATAAGCGCCGTAATCAAAGCGACTATAGCAAGTGGTAAGATCAGTTCAGTATGCGATTCTGGATTTAAAATCCCAATCAATGCCTGAAGTATAAACGCGCCTCCAACGATTAGATTCACAGTCCAAAAGAGGAGTTTGTCGTTTCCAGGATATTTCCAAGAGACATTGATTGTCTCTGCATCAGGTTCGAGCGCATCAATCAGTTTTTTCTCCCATCCAGTAGTTAGGACCAAACCACAGATGACGGCGAAGATGATATCATTATTGAACCAGCCAATAATTTGGAGAAGTTCCTGTAAAATTTCCGTGAATACAGCAGCGATTGCAACCAGTAGAGCGAGGCTGAGTAGGCGGAACAGTTTCTTTTCAGCATCGGTTTGAATACGAATTAGGCCGAATTTGACTGCGTGCATTAATGCAACACATGGATAAATCAGATTATCAGTAAATCCTGAAGTTAATCCATAAATTACTACAGAAAGTGATTCCATTTCCTCGGTGATAATCGTTTCATTCAATAAGCCATTGTTGTCATACCATGTATAGGATCCTGCACTTTCAGGAGTTCCCCTCATTGTGTTAAAAGCAGTGAGTTCAGTTTCAATTGTAATAAATCGAACGAGAATCATCATCCACATGAGGATGAAGTAGACTGCAAAAATACCAGGAACTCCGAAGCGACGCTTCTTGCGTATTGTAAGAACAAGGTGATACAATGAAGTAAGACCCAATGAAATCATCATGAATGAGAAAATCCCCATAATAATAGCAGTGATGATGTGAGTTGCTAGTAATCCATCATATCCATGTTCAACAACTGACCAATTCATGAAAAATGAATACCACCATGTGTGGGCGCTGCCATTGAAAAAGCCAGGGACAAGGAACACCATGAAATCACTCAGAATAACAACTGCACCTAACGCAAAGAAACCACTGCGTCGAAGCGCGATGTGCTTCTTCTCCTTCGATTTAGGATCTGGTAGGAATAAAAAGAGACGAATACCCATTGTAATACAAATCATTGAACATAACATGACAAAGAGAATCGAATAGTTTGAATTAAACCCATCTTCCAAAGCTCTTTGGTCTGCAATTCTGGTAAATAATGCAACTCCTGCAAATGCGACAACCATCCACGTACGTCTCAGGAACGGTATTGGAATGAGCAACATCAGAAGTGTTCCGATGATGATGAAATTAAACCAAGAAGCGGCATCTTCAGTCTTCATTACATCAACATTTGTACCAGAATACCTTAGCCAATCGAAAGATTCGTTGAAACTCATCTCGATATGGATGAGATAAATCAGAAGCCAGACAACAAGCCAAGCCCCAGTTCTTCTATCCCAAGGCACCTTTTCCTGTGTAATTTCCGTTTTGAATTCATGTTGCTCTATTGATTCTTCATTGTCTGATTTAAAGACTGAAGTCACCTTCGAAATGATTGAAAAAAAGCCTATGATGAGTCTGTTTCGCTGCTCTGTTGTCGGTATCAAAAACAAGAGCATGAATCCCAAAACCATGATGTTGAGGATGAGCCCAATCTCATCCAAATACTCGATACCAGTATCTGCCACAGTGTTACTTTTCCAACAGAGTATAAATTAGATTCGCCGTACTTTGGTAAAAAAGGAGGATTTTTTATTTTCATTTTTGAAACCACATATTCATCTATGAAATGCCGTTAGTTTGGTCATGGGCGAAATATTCGATATCGAATTTGAAACAATCACTGGTGAAACCACTTCTCTAAAGCAACTTGGAGGAACTGAGTTTCTGATCGTCAACGTTGCGAGCGCATGTGGATTTACTACGCAGTATGAAGGAATGCAATTTTTGTACGAATCGAAGAAAGACGATGGATTAGTCGTTGTTGGTTTCCCTTGCAACCAGTTCGGAGCACAAGAACCAGGAACGCACGACGAGATTCAAACATTCTGCAAAACGCAATTCGGCGTTACCTTCCCAATGATGGCGAAGATCGATGTGAATGGAGAAGGTCGTCATCCACTGTATGTCGAACTCTGCAAGGTTCTCGATGAAAATGGCGCTGAAGACATTAAGTGGAATTTTGGTAAGTTCATCGTTCGAGAAAATGGCTCCGTTGAGCGCTTTTCACACAGGGACGCACCGGCTGACTTACCTCTCTAAAACGGTTTTTTTATCGCTGTTTAGCCCCGATATTCAAAAGCGAAGATGCGCGAGAGTATGCTATGGTCAAACAACTCCCATGCGTTCCAATGGGCTGTTCGGCCTGTTGCCGTGAAACGACAATGCCGCTTACAATTTCAGAAGCGAAGCGTCTTTCGCGTCGTACGGGAATGACTGTTGAAACGTTTACCTGGGAGCATAATGGAGTTCTTACTCTGCTGAATGATGAGACGACTCGCGCATGCGTATTTCTTCTAACAGCTTCGTCAGACCCAAGTGCTGAAGGTATGTGTTCAGTGTATGAAGTGCGCCCAGAAGGATGCAGAAAATATCCGATCGTTTTGAATCCAAAAGACGAGGCAATACTCGATGATGGATGCCCCCACCGATCGCAGTTTCCTCAACCCAACGATGATGATGCAATTGCATTACTCAACCTTGAAGAACGCTTGATGCGTAAATGACGACGCGTCCTAAACTGCCATGGACGAAAACATACCATGCATCTTCATAGTTCCAATTACAATCCAATAGAAGTTGTTCAAGTTCAGACCATCCGAAGTGAATCAAATCAGGTCGTTGTTCAATGGGAAGGGCTGTGTCTAAGCACAATTCTCTTGCCTCACTCGGTAAGATGAGGACAAGCGAACCGTCCTCTATGACTGTTGAGCAACTGCGTAATGTCTGCTTGAGTAGTTCTTCATGATCTAGAGAGCCTTGCGAATTTCTCCCATAAGGAGGATCGAGAACAATCCCAGAAAAGGAGTGAGGGCCATCGCTTGGAATCGAGGCCTGAACATCCGTAGCATCTCCTTGGAAGAACACGCTTGCGGTTGATCCAGACCATTCGAGATTCTTCTTAGCACCTGCGATCATCTCCTCATCGAGATCGAGAGCAACAACATCTCTTCCACTTAATGCCGCTTCTATTGCAAATCCTCCTGTACCCGTCATAGGGTCGAGAGTTGCGCCCTTTTGCAATGGTCCACTGGCAAGGTTGACAGCCAATCTTGCAAGTCTTGGCTCTAAACTTACGGGTTTGAAGAATGGGCGTTGACTTGCACGACGCTCGACACTTTCATCCCCCTTTGGTCCACTGCCTTGTAACCAACCAAACGTGACTGAGGATGAACGTTCGTCAAGAAGAATTCCAAATCGTTGTTGAGGGTGTTCTAAGTCGATATGTGCATCCATAGCAGACAACAGTCCTCCGATACGTCCTGCAAACTCTGAACGTGAAACACCCTCGATGCCACGGCCATGCTTCCATGCAACAACAGCACACGACTCATCGTTCGGTGGATAAAGTTCCAAATGTGATTTGATGATTGTACGTATTGATTCAACATCAGTAAACGTGTGATTCTCTCCGTTCTTGAAGAGGGCTTCAATACCTGAAGAAATTGATACGTTCGCCATATCCTCTTCATTGAGTTGAAACTGCATTAATCGCGGTGAAGTGAAGCAGTGAATGGCTCTGTTTGGAAAGAGAGCCCGTACTTCGGCTTGAGCGAGAGCCGGATGCCAACCTCGCAAGGCCACAATATGCTCCCCCATACACTGCGCTTGGTGTGCTTGTTCTTCACGGCACCGCATACGAACCATGACATACCCTCGACGATAACAGAATGTTATGGGCTGTAATCTAAAGGACCTTACAACACCTGAAGAAATTAATCTTGCAGAACTTCGCGGTAAGCGTGTTGGAATTGATGCGTTTCTTACCGCCTTTCAATTTCTGACAACAATTCGAGATCGTTCTCCAACTGGTGATGGTGGGCCACTACGAGACTCGAAAGGACGTGTAGTTGCTCATTTGATGGGTATTCTGAACCGAACAACATCCATGCTTTCAATGGGTATCCAACCTATTTTCGTCTTCGATGGGCAATCTCCCGAATTGAAGGCAGATGAACTTGCAGCACGTCGAAAGCGTCGCTTAGAGGCGGAGGCAATCCACAAGCAAGCACTCGAAGATGGAGACTACCAGACGGCTCAAAAAATGGCGCAACGCATTGTTCATTACAGTGCTGAGATGATCGATGACACCAAAAAAATGCTCGACTTACTCGGCGTTCGCTGGGTGGATGCAGCGGCAGAAGGCGAAGGGCAAGCTGCGGTAATGGCAGTCAAAGGGCAACTCGATATTGTGGCAACTCAAGACTGGGATGCCCTTCTTTATGGAAGCCCAATCCTTGTTCGCAATCTTATGAGTCACGGCAGTAAACGACACGGCAGAACGGTAAAGGCTCAACAAATCAATTTGGAAGAACTCCTTACTACACACGAATTAACCCGTGAACAACTGGTTGATTTGGCCATTATGATCGGTACTGATTTCCATCCAGGATTGAAAGGAATTGGCCCAAAGACTGGAATTAAACTGATTAAATCGCTGGGAACGATTGAAGCAATTTGCGAAGAAAAGGGCAAAGAGATTCCTGAACGACTTGATGAAATCCGAGAGATTTTCCTTAATCATCCTGCGAGCGAAGTTGATGCAGAAGACCTCAAACCAGGTACAGTAGATGTCAAGGGATTAACTCAATTCTTACAAGATGAACGTGAGTTTAGTCAGAGAAGAATGGATGCTGCTTTCGATGCACTGCGTAAAGGAAACCTCATCAGAGATGGAGGCCAAACCTCCTTGTTTTCCTTCTAATGAATCACGCAGGATCAAGACCTGGCAGTATCTCCAGATCTGTTAATTCAACTTGGACGTCAAGTGTTGCTAATCCGCGTGCCAATCCTTCTGCCTGATGATTGGAACTGAATCGTTCGAAAATACGTTGTCTTCCAGCGTTTGACCACTGTTCACGATTACTTTCTTGGCCTGACTGTTCGATTGCTTCAACCCATTGCTGGATGGAATCTGGATTGTTGGGCCATGGTAGCCTACGACCATTCAGCCCATCCGTAATCGTGTGTGTGAAGCCCGCCTCATCAACAACGAGTGCTGGAGTGTTAACCATCACTGCCTCCATAGGAGTCAGGCCGAATCCTTCAGTTCTCGCAATTGCGATAAGAGCGTGAGCATTACGGACAAGAGAAACAATCTCTAATTCACCAATTCTAGGCATGATGATTAATTCAACACCCATCTCCGTTGCCTTCTTCTTCATTTCTTCAGTTTCTCCACCTCCAACGTGAACCAACGGCATTGAACTTGCATGAGCTACAGTAAGCGCTTCAAAACTTCCTTTCATGAAACAAGCACGACCAATGGTCAAAAGGTACGGTGTGGTTGGTCTAAGCTCGAAATGTCCCCAAGCCTCCAATTCATCTGTAGTTGGTTCAATCGGCCATGCATGAGGGTTAATCGCTGGCCAAAGTACACCCACTCCAGCCGGCCGTTTTTCCTCATCTCGGAATTCTGGTCTTCCGGCAATCCATGAGTTTAGTGTTGGCCATTTATGCGATGATGCAAGTTTCCGTGCGCTGGTTGGCGTATTTGCTGAAATGATTGTATTTGGCCGATTCCACAACATTCGATGCCACTTCTTGTCCCACCGACGAAGATAAGAAAGAGCCAAATTATTAATCCACATTGGACGTTTGAAAGAGCCATCCATATTTCGATGAGAGACGTCGTCATAGATTCCTTTGTTTCGCTCAAGAATGAAGGCATAAAGCGGAAGCGATCGAGGTATTAATTCGAGGATTTCTAATCCCCCTACGCTGATGATAACAAAAGCAGCATCGGCTTGTTGAAGTGGTTCTTTGAATGAAGGGAAAAGGCGTTTCCAAGCCTTTCGAGCAGAACGGCCTGAAGCCGCTGTTATCTCTTTGAGCCCCCCACGAGGCTCTTGCCAAGGCTGAGGAGGCGTGATCAACTCGATGTTGAGTTCTCTGCACGTTTCCACAAGCAAGTCTGGAGCGTTGAGTGTGACCATTGTGATGTCCCATCGTTTCGCATGATCGGGTAAAGCAACAATAAGATCACGTTGACCTCCTCCAAGCAAACCCATATTGCAATGAAAGATGATCAATCGTGGTAGAGTCACTTCTTCACCCGCCGATATATCTGAAGTAAATCTTCAGTAATTGTTGACCAAAGGTACGGCTTTGATGCTTCCTTTCCATTCGTAGACCAACGCGTAATTTGTTCCTCATTTGCTTTGAGAATGGTACTGATTGCTTCAAGCAGAGCATCCACATCACCTGGAAGAATCGAGAGACCAGCATCTGGTTCAGTCACTAATCGCCCCAAGTCGTTGACATCCGACATAACTGTAGGCGCTCCTGCATGCATTGCTTCGAGCAGAACCGTTGGGAGGCCTTCGAATCGAGAAGGGAGTAATACGGCCTTTGCATTCTCAAACAACCATCGCTTTTCGCTGTCTTCGACGCGACCAAGTTTGTGAATTGAATCGGGTTGTTTTGCGCTCGCAATACGTTGGTCTAACCATTCATTGAGTTCACCAGAGCCTGCGATTGCAAGACGTGCATTCGGTGCGCCTGTAGCACAGTACTTGTCCCATGCATCCATGAGAACATCCAACCCTTTCTGTTCACTTAATCTCCCTACAAAGACCATGATTGGATGTTGATCCGCATCGCTTGGAAGAAGAGTCGGGCGTACAGCATCCTCTGCAACAGGTTCGAAACCATTTGGCAAGATGTCGATTGGATCTTTGACGCCTCGCTGTTGGAGATGATTCGCATAATATGGAGTCAATGCGATACGTGCATTCGAAGTATTGAGTGTACGTCTTCCTTGCACAACCCATCGAAGTGATTTGAACGATTTTGCAATGATGCCTGTTTTGATGTAATCATTATGAAATGTTGTAACAACAGGAATCTTGAGCTTCTTTGCACGTTTCAATGAGCGTCGAATAAGAATTGGAAGGATATCATGGAGGTGAACGACATCAAAATCCATGTTCAATTTTTTAATTGCCACAACTGGATCAATACCAGCTAGAACCATCTTCGGAGGTAATCGAATGACTTCAACACCATCGCGGACGAATTGTTTTTCATCATGTTCAGGTATATCGGCGCACCAAACGGTCGCTTTATGACCTCTTTTGACCAGTTGCCGGGCGATGTGCTCAACGTGCTGATTCCCTCCTCCCAAGTGAGGCCAATACCAGACGTGAACGAGCAGAACGTTCAGAGAAGCATCCGCATCTGAAGGTTCCATGAAGTAAAATGGCATGTTACTGATACATTAGCCAATCCCTTTGTTGCCACAACAGAGGACTGTATTGATTCCTAGGCGGAGTTTTCAAGACACTTCACTGCCAGTACGGACCATGCGAGTCATGGCCCTGCTCATCACGGTCGTTTTGCTGGCTACTCCTGGGTGTACATACTTGGATGAATCTTCGGAGGAAGAGGTTGATGACACTGCTGAAATTCAATCATTGATTCAAGGATGCACAGACCCTGAGGCAGAGAATTACAATTCAGAAGCAGAGGAAGATGATGGTTCGTGCGTTTATTCAGAACCAGAACCGATACTTGGTTGTACAGATCCAGATGCAACGAATTACGATGAAACCGCCAATGAAGATGACGGAACATGCGAATACCTCGAAACAATTCCGTGCAATGGCATGGTCGTTCTCTGTCACAGAACCTATGATCAAGTAACATTCCCCGAAACGCACAACTCCTTTTCAACGCATGAAGATAATATCTACTATCCAGCTAGCAATCATCTCACGGGCTTTCAAGCGCAATGGAATGCAGGAATGCGGGCGTTCATGCTCGATACGCATTACATGACCACAGCAGATAAGAGCGAATCAAACGTGCGCTTTTGTCATGGAAATTCAAACGAAGCATTCAGTCCTTGCACCTACGGGGCTGTTGATCCACTCAACTGGTTGAGCAAATTAGAGAATGAGATGGAAGACGAAGATCGAGACATTGTCACGCTTCTTGTTGAAAATTATGTTGAACCGGACCATCTCAAGAAAGTATTGGATGATGCGGGCTTGGCTGATATGATGTATGTTCATGAGATGAATGCGGAGTGGCCTACGTTGATTGAACTGATCAATATGGATAAGCGGTTGGTTGTTTTCTGGGAACAATCTGGTGATTCTGAACACCCATACTTTCATGACTTCCTTGAATTTGGTTGGACCACTGATTACGCAAATGACGATACAGAATCAATGGATTGCGATCCCCACCGTGGCGATTCAAATCAGCCTGTTTATCACATGAATAATTGGTTGAAGAATCAAGCAGGTCTGTCAGATTCACAGCGAGCTGCAGAAGCCAATGATGTTGATTTCATGGTCGAGAGAGCCATCGAGTGCATCGAACAACATGGGAAGCGTCCGACCTTCATTGCCGTTGATTGGTGGGAAGAAGGCGATGTTGTTGAAGCGGCTAGACTGGTCAATATGATCGAAGACTAGTCGTTGTTTTGAACGTTCATGAATCGAAGCGGACTTGCTAATGTCGTCACTCCATTCTCGTTGAGCAAAGCGCCTCTTGCTTCGCTCT
>ERZ767114.961-NODE-961-length-14587-cov-11.329841_pt1 | contig 14587 bp, 13 predicted proteins | sample MGYA00374952_ERZ767114 | MGnify/ENA primary metagenome ERZ767114 (study PRJEB28939, sample SAMN06267156) | marine metagenome | isolation source: Columbia River Estuary | place: USA:Columbia River Estuary, USA | collected 2012-05-05 ...
ATTATTTTGTTATCCTCGTTTTCTTTTTTCATATCATTGTTAATCACTTTAACTTTTCAATCATAATATTGGCTAACGTGTTTGTGTATGATTAGTGGCGTGTTCAAGCACCTAATTTAGCAAATACAAACCAAATAGAAAATCCGCGAGGATTTTCGTAAGTAAGCTAGAACTAGCCATTAATTATACACGGTGTTGCCATACGTTTTTTATCCTTTTTTCATTATCAGCATACTGTACGAATAACGTCCATTCGGCAGTCGGTTTAAAAAGTTCTGAAATTGTTCTTTCAAATCAAATTCTTTGTTGATTATCGAAATCAGTTTTCTTGCTTTTATAACTTCAGCTGGTAATTTTACTTTATTTTGATTGTAATAATAGTCAGATTCTAATTCCCAATAAGATGCAGTATTTATTTCTCCATCTTTAATTGCTTTAAAAAAAGTGGTTGTTCCATCTAATCCGCTAATACAGTTTTCCACTTCGTTGCAGTCTTTTAGATTTCCAAATCCTTTGTTATTTAGTTCCGAAATCAGTTTTTCCACCATAGAATTCGGAATCGCAATTTTTTGAATTATGCTATCTTTTCTAATTTCCTTTCTATTCGTAGTCCAAACCGAATGAGTAAGAGTTCCGTTAAATTCCCCATTTTTGAAATCAATCAATTCTACATTTTGATAATCCTCAATTTGAACGCGATAAATTCGGTCGTGTTTCTTTGAGTCAAATTCGGTCAATCCAAATCGTTTTTCAGATTCAGATTGAGAGAAGCAGAAATTAATTCCAATTCCTAAAAATATTAATATGTAAATCGTTTTTCTCAAATGGATGGCAACGGTTTTTGGTATGGAAAGTTGCGTTTTTGAAAACGTAATTTTCCGATGTATAAATTTAAGTAATTTATGTTTTAGAAACATTCTATTTTATTGAATTTAGCAATTTTTTATACCAGTTGTTGTGCGCTGGCTTTTAATCTATCGTTGAATAGAAGATTTATCAATTTAGTTGAATATTGTAAGCTCTTTGGCAAACTTTTGGTGAAGCGTGGCTCGTGTGAGTTTGCCAATGTGCTTACTTTTAGGAGTTCAATTTCTTACAAACTTTCCTAATGATTCTAATAGTCTCGGATTGTCTTATAATGCGATTTATTATATTACGTCTTTGTTGTGATATGTATTATTAGTCAATAATTCCCTCATTTCTCCAAATTACGGGGTAAATTACAAACTCTTTATTAGACATGATTTCAATGAGATAAGTATAAAACACTCCATTCTTATTTTTAACAGGAGGAACACCTCCAAATCTTTTCTGATAGTATTCCCATTCTTTATTATTTATTTCATCTAAAGATGAAGTTTTATAATTTTTAAGTTTTGATATACAAAGTGTATCTGTTTTTTTCTTAAAATCATACCATACCCCATCATTTTTAATATTAAAATAAATTACTTTTCCAAATTCTTTATGATTCAGCATTTTTTTTGAGTGTAGGCTTTTTTCATATTTAATATAAATAGTCTCTTTAGGAAATTTTTGCAATTCTTTTTTTTGACCAAAAGTTAAAATGGGTAAGAAAAAGAATATAACTATTGTTAACTTAATCGCATCCATTTGGAAATGTATTTTTAATATTAATTAAAGTACTATTCACTAAATCTTTGTTGTCATAATTTTGCCAACTTACAATGTCAGATTGCTTTAAACCTAACCAAGATAAAGCCTCTAGTTCATCAGCGGATAAATTTGAATCAAAACTTACTAAAACATCTTTTATTGTATTTCTGTAATGTTCAGCCATTTGTTGATGCTGCCAATCTTTAATTTCGCTTCCTTTTGGCACTTTCCATTTATATCTTTTAAAATAATCATAAATACCCTCATACTTATTTTCTAAGGATTCTATAAATAGTTTGAATTCATCGTTCGTCCAATCTGTCCAATCAAGATTTATCGATTGATCTATTTCAGCTGCTTTAAGAGCATCTAGCATTTTTCTATACATTTCAGCATGTATCATCTCGTGAATTATTGCGACTGCTTTATAAGCATCAGGTTTTTTCTCTATACTCGATGTTAATGAAGAATCCGTATTAAAAACTATTTCTATCAAATTACTTGCCAAAGGTGGTTTTGTTATAGCCATAGCATTTAAATAATTTTGATACTCTGGGTTTTGGCTAAAGTTATCATCTGAACTTAATTTCAAATCTGCAATGTTAAACTCTGGTTCAAACTTTTTGAGATAATTATTGAAAGCAGTTGATTTACCCATTTTTTCGTAAACTGCATATATACAAGGGTTATTTTCAAATGTTAAATCAATGATAATTTGGTCAGGTTTTGGCGTTTCCACACAAATTCCATTTTCATCTTCAGTAAATTCTGGAGGGCATTTACAAACATCATTTACCATTATTTTTCCACTACCAGATGGACATCTTTCATCCTCTAGTTGAATTGGCGAGGTTATAACATCTCCTCCTCCAGAAGTTCCACCACCACCTCCGCTACCAACATTGCTTCCACTTGAGTCTGGCTCTTCTTGACAATATTGTGTAAATTTAGTATACAATCTATCATCATTTGCAAAATAGCAAGTAGGACCAGCTATATGATCTTCTTTATAATTACACCACGTTTCTTCAACTGTGATACAAAGTTCTTTGTAAGCTAAATCTATGTCAGCTAGATTTAAACGAGTTACAATCCTTTCTCCTTCAAAATGAAAGGAATTGTGTTCTTCAAATTGTGTAACTGGATTTGTAGGTATGTATTTTATGATAAAAGCTCTTGTAGTACTCCCCTCATTTTCTTCAATTATTAAATTTTCAAAATAATTAAGCGTGTCATTAGGCCTTTTAATAAAGAATGTATATGATTTATAATTATCTACAATGACTTCCCTCACATTCGAAGAGTCAATTGTAAAATTATATAAATCTTGCTCTGAAGATGATTTTAATGATTGTTTGTCTTTCTTTTGTTTTGTATTTAGTTTCTCAAAACTATCGATAATTGTTGAGTTTGTATTTAATTCACTTAAGTGGTATTGTTTAATTATAATGTTTCCTTGAACTTCAGGATTATTTACAATTTCATTTTCTTTTTCACAATTTGTTAAAACAAGTAGAATTCCCAATAATAAAACTCCAAATTTCCATAGTTTGTTTTTAAATTTTCTTTTTCTCATAGTATTTAAATTTATTTATTAATATGTATCTAAAATATTACAATTTATCATTAAATAAGTGTTATAGTATTGCCTTACAGTAGGTTAGGCGTGATCCTGCTTATTAAATAAATTGTAAATATTTAAGATTTTTAGCTCTTTTTTTTTGTGAAATTAAAAAAATATAATTGATTTTTCAAATTCTTTAAATCTTTTTCTCAAAAAGCGTTGGAAGAGAAAGCTCTTTTAATTTTGCGAGGAACGAGCAAAATTGAATGTGCTTTTACTAGCTGTTGGCTTTTCGGTATGCTTGCGTACAACGGTTTAGTATAACGAAAGTAGCGAGTTTGAAAGCGCAATTTTCCGATGATTAAATTTAGTATTTTTTTGATTTAGAAACATTCTATTTTACTGAATTAAGCAATTTTGGTTATACATTGTTAAGTAAAGTGGTTTTGAGTTCAAATTAATCTGTTTTGTAATAAATCTAACCGATTCAATTTTCAAATCCTCTGTGATTGTCAAAATCTGGAATTTGTCTGGTTAGTTTCAAATTTTCAAATTTACTTTTTGTTACGATCCACTAATTATTCGTTTCAATGCTTAAATCCGACGTTTTGCTCAATTTTTCACGTTTCAACTAATAATCCGTTGTTGTGCTAAAATCATTTAGCTCCGCTGAGTTTTTTGCGTTTCAACTTTTTATTTTTCGATTCATTGCTAAAATCTGACCGATTCAATTTCAAAATCATTTTTTTCGTGTCTTAGACAGTCAAACCAATCAAGCTTAAAATACTTAAATTATGGATTTCAGAATGAAATCCGCCATTTTACTTAACGGTTTAGAGCATGAAAAGTTGCGGGTTTGAAAACGCAATTTTCATTGTTTAAATTTATGTTTTTTATTTGTTCTAAATATCATATTTAGTTAGGAATAAGCAATTTTTTATGCGCATTGTTGGCAACTGGCACTTATTTATATAATTCTCTATCCATCAAATATCCAATATTAAACATATAATTATCCATTTGAATTTTTGTCTGTCTTAAATATTCTTCCTTCCAAGATTTAAACTCTTTTGAATTTAAAATAGACAATTCTTTGTCTGTAAATTCACTTTCACAAAGTACTCCATCTTTAGAATTTTTCGTAGAACAGTATGCTTTTATATCTAACTCAAAAAAGATTCTATTTTTTCCTGTTTTTAATCCTTCATCAAATTCAGGGACGTTATGTTTTTTTCTTAAATATGAATCAATTTTCTTGCTTTTTTCTTCTACTTTTTTCTTGTTCTCTTTTTCTTTTTTTTCAACCCAAACAGGTTCGGTTTTTTTGATTTTCTCAACCTCCGACAGAACATTTCTATAAGTGCTTTTATATCTTTTTCTTTTAATTTGTTCTTGTGCTTTTTTAATTAATTCAGGGTTTGACTTTTTAGTTTCATTAATTAAATATTTATCAGTTTCATTAGATTTATGAACTTGTTGTGCCTTTCCAATTTTATTTGGTCCAGATATAAAAGTTACACCTCCATATTTTTCTCCTAAATGAAAAATTAACGCCCAAACTAAAATTACAATTACTATTATTAATATGATTCCTAAAATATTTTCCATAATATTCTCTTTTTTCAGCTTGTTGCCAACGTTCGGGCTATGATTTCGGCGTGGATAATTCCGTTAGGAATTGTCCGCTAAGAAATCAGGTTATTGATTATATTAATTTTCATATTTGTACTAAACCCACGCTGAATTATAGCCATTGTTACTGGCTGGTTTTGTTTTTTATAGTTACAAGTTTGTATTCTATTTCACTATTTTCATTGTATGTAATAGTGTCAAAATTTAATATTTCTCTTTTTAGCAAAAACTGATTTTTGCTAATCCATTTTATATCGATAGGACACCACTTGGTTTCTCTGAGAAACTCTTTTTTTAAACTGTCTTTGGAAATTGAATATAACCCAATACCAGTAAAGTTATAATTTGCGATTAAGTCACAATCTATTGTAATTAATTTTTTATTGTCAGGTGATATATATGGTTCTCCTAAAATGTAGGTTTTAAACCCATTTTTACGGTTAACAAGCATCCAGGAATTTCCTTCACTATATTGAACCCTTAGTAAATAATAGTCAATATTTTCAAAATAGTGTTCAAAATTATAACCTTCATCTTTTAAGTTATCCCAATATGGAAAAGGTACAATATTTCCGTTTGACAATTTTAGAATTAATGTGGAATCGTTTGTATAGAAATATTTACTATATTTTTCGGAAAGATATTCTTGGATTTTAAATGCACTTCTATGAGAGTTATCAATTGTTTTAGTTAATTCAATACGAGTATTTAAGTCACCATAATTATCAGATTTTTCAAAGCTATCTCCATTTTCAAAGTATAATATATAATCGCCAGACACTAGAGTATCAATTTTTTGACTTAAAACATGTTTGTTTAATTTCTTAAACGATTTCTGTCCGCAAGAGAGAATAATTAAAAATATTAATATTAATGTAAATGGTTTCATTTTAAAACTTGCCAGTAACGGGCTTTTATAAGATTTGTGCGACTGGAAAATCGGAGATTTTTCTGCCGGAGCAAATCGTTTGTTGAATGTTTGTCGTTTGTGCTAAATCAAATTTAAGCATAAATTTTATGAGTTGTTAGCCACAGTATTTTTTCTTTAGTTCTTGAGCTTCCTCATAAGTGTTGTAACCAATCAAGAGTAGTCCTTCTGTACAATTAACTTTCTTTTCTCTCAATTGTTTTCCTACATATTCTCGATATTCCTCAAAATTTTTATATTGTTTTGGAATCAACTTGATTGATTTTTTCCCATCTATATTTCTCAATTTTTCACTGATTACTATATTATAAATATTTCTCTCAAGTACATTTTGATGTGATTTATCCTCAAGTTTGAAATTAAAAGTTCTCGTTTTAGATTTATGAGTAATTGTCAAAGTATTGCTAATTCCTAAACTTCTTTTTTCTGTTGGACTCCGATGGCCAAAATTGATTTTTTCATTATAATAAGCGTTTATCGATAAATCGAAATCAGTTAATTCCTCGTATTTTATTTTCTCTGTATAGTTTATTATTAATTCATCTTTCTCGAGTTCAACAAAACCTTTTTTTAAGTTCTTGATTTTCTCAAAATCATAATATTGATAAAAATAAGTAAAGAATATTGTCAGCATTCCAATCATCATAATTGAAGCTAAAATTCCTTTTCCAGAATCAGTGTGAAATATTTCGTTGTATATATATGAAAAAATCAATCCAATAATCATTAAACATAATCCTGAAAGAAAAATCATTTGTGTGTTTGAGGTTTCTCTCTTTATAATCTGATGAATATAAGCTTTGAATGTCATTCGGTCTATTGTGGCTAACGGGCTTTTATAAGATTTGTGCGACGTAAAAATCGGAGATTTTTCAGGCGAAGCAAATTGCTTGTTGAATGTTAGTCGGTTTTTACTAGTTTAAATTTAAGCATAAATTATATTTGGTGTTGCTCGTTTTTGCTTTTTTACATCACTACATGTATGATTTCTTATAAAAACCGTTCCAATTTTCAATCAGGATATTGATTGATAAATTCCGATGTATTTTCAATTGATGAAAATATTTTCTTTGTTCCGTTTATGCATTTTTTTTTTAAAAGTATGAGGAATTTCTTTAAAAATATATAATTTCTCTCTCTGTGACATAAATGGCTGCCTTATTTTTACAGTTTACATTTTTAATCCAATTGCCACTATTATCATAAACATAAATTTGAGAATATGTAGTATAGACTATTCCGTTTAAATTATAAACATTATACTCTAACTCGTTATTATTGTCGTCATATTTAAAAGTACGATGAGACGTTATTTTTCCTTCAAAATCGAAAACCTTCTCTTCAATGAGATTTCCATTATTATCGTATTCATTTTTAATAATAGTTTGTAATTCTCCTTTTTTATCATAACTTTTCACTTCAACCCAATTACCATTAGAATCATATTTATAAGTAAGTTTGTAAATTAATTTTCCATTTTTTTTATTATGATTCCTTTCCATTATTTTTCCTTCGTTGTTATACTTGTAAGTGGTTTTATATCTTAAACTTATGAGTCCATTTTCCTGGATCTTCTTTCCTTGTAAATCATATTTGTATTTGGTTTTTTGGTATAGTTTTCCATCAGCATCATATTCATTGTCTTCTATTTTATTCCCTTTATCATCGTACTTGTATTTAAATTTAGAATGAATGCTTCCATTTGAGAGATACCAATTCCATTCTATGGTATGCCCTTTATCATCACGCTTTCCTGAATTTTTAGAGACTAAACTGCCATCAGCATTGAAATTATTCATTTCCAATAAAATTCCTTCGTGGCTATATATATAGGTGTATTTCGAAAATAAACTGCTATCGGCATTATACATGCTTTCTTCAACTTTTAGTCCGTTTTCATCAAACATATAATATCGATGTCTTCTTGAAGTTATGCTTATTTTTTCGTTAATGACTTCATATTGAATTTCTCTCAAAGACTTAACATGTCCATAAAGGTTCATTTTTTCTAGATCATTTTTTTGGATTTCTTTTTCTTGAGAATAGTTAAAAGAAATGAATGCAGGAGAGAGTATTAGAAAAATGGTCAATATTTTATAAATCTTTATCATGATACCTTATTTTAATTTGATATCTAACAAGCTTATCTATAAAAATAGATTCTAATTGTTTAATATGAACTGACTAATATCATTTTATGACTTTTTTTAAAGTCATAAATTAATTCATCATTCCAAAAGATTGATTTTATTACTAATATTTAATTTTTTAGTTATGAAAAATTTGATATGGATATTAGCAGTGGTGTCATTATTCATATGTGGTTGTGAAACACCAAGAGGACCGGGAGACTGCCCAAGTAGGGTGTCATTGACGGTCCAAATCAAAGAACAGCCTATTTTTTCTTGGGATCCACCTTGTGATGTGGATGGTTTTATTGTCTATCGTCATGCTGTATCAGTTAGCGGCATCAATTATTTAGATGTTATATGGGCGAGTGATATCACTCAAGATAACCCAATATCCCCACCTCTATTATATGGTGTAAATCCAGCAGGTGTAGACATAACAGTACCAGCTGTGCAATTAATTGAAGGAGATAAATATAAAGTAAAGGTTTTAAGGTATATAAATGAAATGCCAGGTTTTGATGTTATTGGTGAAACAGACTTTATATATGCCCCATAGAAGATTAACAATGCGTGCAAAATTATTATTGCTGCTTATGAAAAAGTCAATTTTATACACGGTCATAATCCTGTTAATTTTTAGCTGCTCTTCATATAAGAAAAAAAATGATTTAGAAGGGCAAAATATTTTTAAAAATACTAAACCCTTTTTTAAAAAGAAGAGTGCTTTAGAAACGAAAAATCTGTTTGGAAAAGTTAAATCATATAAGGAGTTCTCTTATAAAGCAGTTGAGATATCAGGAGAAATCATTAAAGGAGATAGAAAACGACAATATTCTTCTAGCTATGATAGTTATATTAAGTACGATGAAAATGGTAATATGATTGAATGGACTAATTATAATTCTGATGGGAGTTTATACATTAAGGGCAGTAATAAATTAGACGAAAAAGGAAATTGTATTGAATCTGTTATAAATTATGCCAATGGGAATTTACATTCTAAGATTATATCTAAATATGATGATAATGATAATATAATTGAAGATATTTATTATAGAGCAAGTGGGGCTTTATTTTTTAATAAAACGTATGAATATGATGATTATGGCTATTTAATTGAAGATAATGAATATAACAGTGAAGGAAAATTAGATTTTAAAAAAACCTATAAATATGACGATAAAGGCAATTTAATCGAAACAAAACATTTTTTTTCATCAAAGCGACACTGGTCATATAGAGAAATTTTTAAATACGACTCTAACGGCAACACAATTGAATTAAATAATTATAACTGGGATAAAACTTTGAATTTCAAGACTCTCTTCAAATTCGATGAAAAAGGGAATAAAACGGAAGAGAGTCGATATGACATAAATGGAAATTTAGTCTTGGATGTTAACTATAAATATGACTATGATGATAAAGGGAATTGGATAAGGAAAATTAAATTTGAAAATGAAATACCTGAGTACATACTAGAAAGGGAAATAGAGTATTATGAAAAATTACTTGGAACCTCTAATTAAGATCAACAGCCTTACAGAAATGTGAGGCCTTTTTTGTTATATTAATTTAAATACAAAAAATAATAATTGCCATCTTAGCCTTTTGAATACAAAACCTGTGACTTGCTTTCTGTATCTTTTAAGGTTTATTTTTAAAGAAAAAAGACTTCCGCTAGTATAATATAAAATGGAAATATCAATACAAATAAAATCATTAGCAATTACTAGCAACGTGTTTGTATATGGTTTGTTGCGTGTTTTAAGCAACTAATTTAGTAATAATTACCGACCAAGAAAGTCCGAGAGAACTTTCGTAAGTAAGCAAAAACTAGCAATAAATTATATACGGTGTTGCCAGTAGTTTTTATTCCGTTGTTTCTTGTCTTTGTTCAATTTCGTTATAAAATTCGTAAAAATATTTGCTGTAAATTTCACCAAATCTTATAGAATTTAGGCAACCTTTTATATCAATTATTATATTGTTATAATATTTTAGTCCGTCGTTAAAGATATCTTCTTCGTTTTTGAAAATTATGAAATTGGTTTTATCCCAATTTTCGGTTTTTGTATAACTCGATGAAGAAGTATAAATTTGATTTTCTTTATATTTCAATAACCAGTTTATAAGTTTTTTGTGCTCTGAGATTTGAAAATTGTTCAATTCAGTCAATGCTTTTTCTGCCAAAGAATTATCTTTTTTTACAAATAAAATATTTTCTGTACTGTAATAGGTTGAAAGGAAAGAGGAAACGAAACTGTAATCGAGATTCATATATTTTACCGAATTAAATAATTCAGACCATTTATTTTTCCAATTTTCAATTATTTCTAAATCTATTATTTGATTTTCAAATTCTTTAAATTCAAGTTCTGCTTTTTCAATTCCCCTTTGTTGTGATAAGTGTAATGAAGTAGGGATGTAAGACGACTTTATGTCTTTTTTAAAACAAAGAAAAATATTTTTCTCTTTTATTATTTCTTCTTCATTTTCAAAAATTGAACATTGGGTTATATCTGTTATTTTATTGTTTTTTTCTTCGATTATTAAATCAAGATAATCGTTATTTTTTGTTGAAAATGTAAATCCAGAACAACCTTTGTAACATTTTTGACAAGTTCCTTTAGAAATTCTATTAAATTTTGTTATTCCTTGTTTTTTTAACTGTTCAAATTTGTTTGATAATTCTTTAATAAACAAATCTTTAGGAACATCTAAATATGAATTTTCATTGTCTAATATAACATCCAATAAATCAATATTCATTTCTGAAATTATGTTGATTACATCTTCTTTTTTATTCATTTTTTTTAGTGATTAATAATATTTTCACAAAAGATTCAGGTTCATACAAATTATAGTCTAATTGACGTGCGTTTATTTTTTTGTTAACAATTTTAAAATCAAATAGATTTTTATCTATAACGAAAGTTTCATTTATTAGCAATATTGGACTGATAATTCTTTCTAAATATATGTAGTTAATATTGTTTAAACTATTAGAAAAGTCTAAACAAGAATAAAATTCACTCATCAAAGTGTCATTATTTAGTATAGGTGAATATGGCTCTAAATAATATGGTGCATAATGAAGAAATTCAATTCTTGTTAAAAAAATATGATTAGAACATTCAAAATAATTCTGTAATAAATAATCTCTTTTTTCATTTTTATCTTGAGAATTTCCAGAAACAATATTATGAATATACTTACCTCTAAAATTATCTTTGAACATCTTTGAAGCAGTTTCATTATTCCATCTTTCTTGTTTTTGCAAGTTGATTTTATTATTTATGTTTGATATTTTCAAATACTTTTCATTATTAGTAAATCGATAGATGAATTCGGCTATATAAATTAAACATTCATATGGTTGTGATAATATTTGTTGTTCGCAAAATCGAATAATAGCCCAATTGGATTTTTTTAAAAAACTATTTTTATCCTTATCATATGTGGTATCTAAACTATGTGAGTTGTAAACAATGTGATTCGGTTCGTCTATTTCAATTGCAATTGCTATATGCTCATTTAAAAATACAATATCTGGATAATAATTAATTTCGTTACCTCCGGAACTGTCTTTTAAATAATAATTTCCTAGTTTGATATCATTCTGGAAATAAATGAAAAGGACTTTTGAGAAAAATATTTCAGTTTGAGTTTTGTTTTTGTCTTTAAAAGATAATAATGGTTTGTTATAAGATTTAAAAACTTGTTTATATAAATCTTTCTTATAGTTTGTTATGTTTAAATTATTTGCGAAAACTTTCTTTTTTTTTACTTCTTTGAGTTTGTTTTTTATTTGAACATCTAATTTTTCTTTTTGATATTCATTAAGGTTTTCTGAATAATAAGTGTCTTTCCAAATCCATATGCTATTATAAATTTCATGCACAAAGGCAACAATTAATATTATAATAAAAAAGAAAATATAAATACCAAATGAGAATTCATTCAGTGGTTTGAATGCATAAACTATAAATAGTATTCCTGAAATTAATAAAACAATAATTAATGATACTTTTAATAAACTCTTTCTTCGGAAGGATTTTTTTTTTGGTTTTTTAGGGTTTTCCAATAAAATAAATTCATCAAATTCATTATTGATAGTTCTAGTAATTTTATGAGGAATTATTTGATACGGATAATATTTTGACAATTCGATTTTGTTATTTATGATTAATTAAATTGGTCTGTTTCTTTAATTACTGGCAACGGTTTTTTATATGATTTGTGCGACTGGAAAATCGGAGATTTTTCGGTTGTAGCAAATCGTTAGTTGAATGTTTGTCGTTTGTACTAGTTTAAATTTAAGCATAAATTATATGAGGTGTTGTAGCACGTTTTTTTAATCAATCTTTTCTCGTATCGTTAGATATTTGTTTTTACCAATCGTCATATAATATAATGGATATAAAAATCCAATTCCTCCTAAAAGTATTAAAAAATTAGACTCAATTTTAAATAAGAATTTTATCAAAAAAAATAATAACATAATTCCTAAACCAATTGGCATAATAATATTTCCATACTTAAATCCACTTATCTCAATTTCCTTGGATTCGTTCTCAGTAATATTAAATTCAATTTTCTGACTTTTGCACCAGTCAATTTTTCCATTAATTTTATAAATTCCAGGTTCTATTTCAAACTCTTTTTTTTCTCCGTCATCAATTACACCAATCTTTTTATCATTCAGATAAATTCCAAATTCTCTTGCTTTATTATTCCATTCAGAAGTTCTTGTGATTATCAATTTTGTCATCTTTTCATAGTTTTTTCGGTAATGTGCTACAACGTGTTTGTGTATGATTAGTGGCGTGTTTAAGCACCTAATTTAGCAAATAAAAACCGAATAGAAAATCCGCGAGGATTTTCGTAAGTAGGCTAGAACTAGCAATTAATTATACACGTTGTTAGCCTTTCGTTTTTTTGTCTTTAAAATTAGTATTCCAAAAATAGATTTTTAAAAATTTATACTATATTTTAAGACTGGTAATAGTCCATTAAGCTCTATCGTAGTTTTTGTAATCTTATTTGTTGCATCATCATAAAAATAATCAGGAACAGTTTTATTAAGCCTATTCGTTACATTTTGAATATTGAGACCTAAACTATGTGTGGATTTCTTCTTATTCCATTGATAGTTTATACCTAAGTCAAGACGATAATAATCTTTTACTTTTTCTGTATATGGTATGGTAGAAAAAATTTCCGTTTGATTAGCAATTGAAGCGGCTTCGTCTATAGCTGTAAATCGTTGTCCTCCCGTAAGGTTAAATTTCGCATTAACTCCCAAGGTTTTATTACTTTTATTTCCAATTTTAAATTCTTTTCCTGCCAAGAAATTGAACACATAATTTCCATTAAATCGCGTGTTGTAATAACTAGAATTCCCAATTTTATATTTAGAATCGTATAATGACAATGTAGTTAAGTAATAGAATCCTTTATTTAAAAAGCGTTCTAGCGTAAATTCTATTCCATAGTTTTTGCCTTTCCCATCATTAGTTAATGGTATATCTGTAATATTAAAAACATCGAATAGTTGGGCATTTATTACATTATAGCCTGTTTGTCCAGTGTTATCTACAGGTAGATTAAACAGGTTTTGGTAATAGGCTTCTGCTTTAAAATGCGTGTTTTTACTTAATCGCCAGCTATATCCCAACACATAATGCAATGCTTTTGATAATCCTAAATTTGTATTCAAAAATTGAGTGTTAGCGTCTGCTTTCACAAGATAGGTAGACAAGCGTTCGGCTCTACTGTGCAAACCTGCACCAAAGCTTAAAGAGTGTTTGTTGTTTAATTTATAATTAAGTCCTAAACGAGGTTCTACAGCACTACTATTTGTTTTAGCAAAATGTAAAAAGTGCAATCCTGAATTCAATGTTAATTTGTCTGTTGCTCTATATTTCCATTGAAAATAACTCTGAAAAACATTACTATTTCCATCTACTTTATCGTTGGTTGGAACTAGATGCCCTTCTGCGTTCGTTCCTGTGTGATAAGAAATCGTTTTTTCTTTAAGATGACTCAAAGTCAATCCAGTACGAATGGTGTGTTTTGCGTTAAACTTATGATTTATAAAGGAAGATAAACGGAAAGCTTCAATTTTTGAATCAAATTCACTACCGCTTAATGGGTTTATAACGCCATTATTTTTTGTTTCCTCTTTAAGATTTGCATCGTCTGAAGAGTAAGAAATATTTGTTTTTAAATAGGTTCTATCTTTTAAAAATATGCGATGTCCTATACCTGTAATAAAAGTACTTACATCATTGTTAGAATTAGTTTCAAAAACACCTGTTGTTTGCGTACCTTGCTCTTCACTTTCAGAATCTGTTTCTGATGACTTTATGGTATTTTTACCATATAATCCATATACATTAAAGGTTTCCATTTTGGAAGTAGGAAGATTGATATTGTAATTTAAATCTTGATAATTTAAGTTGCCACCCTCGCTTAAATTAATACCTATACTTTTTAAAATACTTGGGGTAGAATATCTGTAATTTAATAAATAAGATGCCTCACTTTTTTTACTAAAATAGCCTTCTGTAGCAATTCCAAGTCCTAAAAAACCTGCATCAATTGTTGTTTCTCTTTTCTTATTATTTCCTTTTCGGAATCGTAAATCAAAAACACCTGCTAAACCATTACCATATTCGGCAGGAAAAGCCGAAGTGAAAAAATCGGTCT
>ERZ767114.962-NODE-962-length-14582-cov-6.206894_pt1 | contig 14582 bp, 13 predicted proteins | sample MGYA00374952_ERZ767114 | MGnify/ENA primary metagenome ERZ767114 (study PRJEB28939, sample SAMN06267156) | marine metagenome | isolation source: Columbia River Estuary | place: USA:Columbia River Estuary, USA | collected 2012-05-05 ...
AATGCGGGGTCAACGATTTCGGTGATGATTTTCTCTGGCGTGTCGTGTGCAACACCTTCAATGTCCATACCGCCTTCGCTGGACACGATCATGGCCACACGTTGTGAGGCACGGTCGGTGACGGCGGAGATGTAATATTCTTTTTTGATGTCGGCGCCATCTTCAATGAGGAGGCGACGAACCTTCTGACCTTCTGGGCCAGTTTGGTGCGTGATCAACTGCATGCCCAGAATTTCTGTGGCCAGTTGTTTCACTTCATCAATAGAGCGAGCCAGCTTCACGCCGCCGCCCTTGCCGCGGCCGCCCGCGTGAATTTGTGCTTTGACCACCCACACTGGGCCGCCCAATTTTTGAGCGGCTTCCACCGCTTCTTGCACTGTAAAGGCCGGAATGCCGCGGGGCACTGGCACACCAAATTGACGCAAGATTTCCTTGCCTTGGTACTCGTGGATCTTCATGAGGTTTCTCTCAGAGGGTGGTTATTTTCACCAGCCAGTCAGGGTGATTTGCCCTAAACAAGCACTGGACACTTCAGCCGGCGACTGTATCATGTTGCAACGCACCAATCTTGAGCCGAGTCACTTACATTGACATGACGGCGTCACGAAATTTCTTGGGAGAGCCCTGAATGGCCAAAATATTCATCGATGGCGAAGCTGGAACCACAGGACTGTTGATCCGTGAGCGTCTGTTGGCCATGCCTGAAGTCAATCTGGTGAGCATTGCGCCTGAAAAACGAAAAGACCCAGAGGCCAAGCGCGAACTGATGGCCCAAGTCGACTTGGTCATTTTGTGCCTGCACGATGATGCGGCCCGAGAGTCTGTGGCGATGGTCGACGCTTTGTCTGGCCACAAACCCCGCATCATTGATGCCTCCACAGCCCACCGTGTGGACGACCGTTGGGTGTTTGGTTTTCCTGAAATGCGACCTGGTCAGCGCGATGCAGTGGTGAAGGCGCAACGCGTTAGCAATCCAGGTTGCTATGCCTCTGGTGCTATTGCCGTCTTGGCGCCCTTGGTCAGTGCAGGTGTCCTACCGCCTGAATTTTCTGTGGTTTTACCTTCAGTGAGTGGTTACTCTGGCGGCGGCAGAACCATGATTGAAGACTACGAAGCGGCGCGAGCCCCCTTGCACGAAGCCTATGCCTTGAGCCTGCAGCACAAGCATGTGCCAGAAATTATGAAATACAGCGGCCTCACCCGTCGCCCCATTTTCTTGCCCGCTGTTGGCAATTTCAGGCAAGGTATGTTGGTCGAGCTGCCCTTGTTTTTAGACGAGCTGCCCGGCAAGCCCAAAGTGGCCGATGTTCATGAAACGCTAAGAGCGCACTATCTCAAAAGCCAAAATGAAGGCGGTTGGGTGAGCGTGGTACCTGCCGAAGAAAATGGCAAGCTAGGTGCCACGGGCAACAACGATTCCAACAAGTTAGAAATCCGCGTCTTCGGTAACGAGACCCAGAGGCAGGCCGTGGTCATTTCCCGCCTAGACAACTTGGGCAAAGGCGCCAGCGGCGCTGCCGTCCAAAACCTGAAGCTGATGCTGGGGCTATAAAGCTTGGCTCGAAACTAGGCGTCTGAAAAGAAAGAGGGCTAGCTTTCGAGGTCTTCTTCAGGGGCTCCTGATAGCTTGACCACTTTGCGAACGACTTCTGAAGAGAATCCGCGCGTGAGTAAAAAGCGGTAATGTTTAGCGCGTTCATTTGCGGTGGTTGCAGGCGTGCCAAACTTTTTTTGCCAAATGTTTTGCGCCCGAGAAAATTCCGATTCTTTTAAATCGAGCATGGCCTGCGCTACGGCGTCAGGCGCCAAGCCCTTGGCCTGGAGCTCTTGCTTGATGCGGCCATTGCCCAGCTTTGGGGCACGGTGATTGACGACAGACTCTAGAACGCGAGTTTCATCGATGAAGCCTTTGGCTTGAAGATCGTCAAGGACTTGTGCCAATTCGCCAGAAACTTCTTCATGTGAGGACAGCTTGCGAACCAGCTCAGCCCGGGAGTGCTCGCGCTGCGACAAAAGCCGCAGCGCACGTCCTTTGAGGGACAACTTAAACCCAGGCTGAGCCATTGATCAAGGAGTGCAACTGTCAAACAGAATGAAGGGCAGACTTACTTAGGCCGCGTTAACCGCTTCGGCCAACAAAGGAATGCCCAAAGATTCGCGAACTTTATTTTCAATCTCGGCGGCCAGTTCTGCGTTTTCGCGCAGGAACTCACGTGCGTTATCGCGGCCTTGGCCGATTTTTTCGCCGTTGTAGGCATACCAAGCACCGGACTTGTCGATGATTTTGGCTTCAACGCCCATGTCGATGATCTCGCCATGGCGGCTGATGCCTTCGCCAAACAAAATGTCGAATTCGGCTGTTTTGAAGGGCGGCGCCACTTTGTTTTTAACCACCTTGACCTTGGTCTCGTTGCCAATGGCCTCGTCGCCGCGCTTGATGGTGCCGGTGCGGCGAATGTCTAAGCGAACAGACGCGTAGAACTTGAGGGCATTGCCGCCGGTGGTGGTTTCGGGGGAGCCGAACATGACGCCAATCTTCATGCGGATTTGGTTGATGAAAATAACCATGCAATTGGTTTTCTTGATGGTGGCGGTGAGCTTGCGCAAAGCTTGGCTCATGAGGCGGGCTTGGAGACCCGGCAGTGAGTCGCCCATGTCGCCTTCGAGCTCTGCTTTGGGGGTGAGCGCGGCCACGGAGTCAATGACCACTAAATCAACCGCGCCTGAGCGCACCAAGCTGTCGACAATCTCGAGGGCTTGTTCGCCGGTGTCGGGCTGGCTGATGAGCAGGTCTTGCAGGTTGACGCCTAGTTTTTGAGCGTATTGGATGTCAAGGGCATGTTCGGCATCAACGAAGGCGCATTGGCCGCCCACTTTCTGCATTTCGGCAATCACTTGCAAGGTGAGTGTGGTTTTGCCAGAGGATTCTGGGCCGTATATTTCAACCACGCGGCCGCGAGGCAAACCGCCAACGCCCAAGGCAATGTCCAGGCCCAAAGAGCCGGTAGACACCACTTGGATGTCTTCGATGACTTCGCCTTCACCCAAACGCATGATGGTGCCTTTGCCGAATTGTTTTTCAATTTGGGCCAGGGCTGCTTGCAGGGCTTTGGTTCTGTCGCTGTTTTGCTCGCTCATGAAAATCTCCTTGAGAATCAACGGGTTAAAAATTTTGCATTCAGAATGTTGATCAAAGACTGGATGCTTGAACAGTACTGTAACGGCATTGTCTCAGCCAGTAAATAGATTTTTTAGTCAGTTTGCTTTACTATTGGGAAATGCCAGTCAATGACAGTTCAGCGCTGAATTTAGAGCCCAAAGATGCGCTGACTGCCGTTTTGGACGACCGCTGGCGCGAGACCCATTTGGGTCGCCTATTGGGTCATGCGATGCGCAGATTTGACGCGCGCGTTTTGAGCCTGATGGCCAACAACGACCAAGTGCCATTGGCGCTTTCCAACTTGGCGGCCAGAGATCAAATCAGTGCAGCGCACATTCACATCACGCGCCACTTGTCGCTGCAGGGTTCAAGGCTCACAGAACTGGCGCAAGCGGCTGGCATGAGCAAGCAAGCCATGGGCAATTTGGTGAACCAATGCGAAGCATGGGGTTTGGTTAAAAGAGAAAGTGACTCAAGAGATGCAAGGGCCAGGCAGGTCGTTTTTACACAAGCAGGCTTGGCATGGTTGGCCGCATTTCAAATGGCTGTGGCACAGGCGGAAGAAGAGTTCAAGGCCTCGGTGGGCAAAGAAATTGCAACGGTCGTCGCGCTTGGGTTAGAAGCCTATTGCATGTGAAGCGGTTGCCGACTGAAAAGGCACACGAAAGCAAACTACGCGCTTGAAGAAAGATTCGACTGCAAAGACCCAGAGTCGCCTAAAATTTGTCCCTGACCCTCACAGGGCCTCGCAAAGCCGTTCAATGGCAAAAGCAGGAGACGAAGATGCGTATTTTGATTGCAGAAGACGATCAGGTATTGGCCGATGGCTTGTTGAGAACCTTGCGCAGCAGCGGCGCCGCAGTGGACCATGTGGCCAGCGGTTCAGAGGCCGATGCGGCCCTCATGACCAACAGTGAATTTGATTTGCTCATTTTGGATTTGGGCTTGCCCAAAATGCACGGCTTAGAGGTTTTGAAAAAGTTGCGCTCACGGGGTTCTACGCTACCCGTTTTGATTCTGACTGCAGCCGACAGCGTGGAAGAGCGCGTCAAAGGTTTGGACTATGGCGCAGACGATTACATGGCCAAGCCCTTTAGCTTGCAAGAACTTGAAGCGCGCGTGCGAGCACTGACACGCCGCGGTATGGGTGGGGCCAGTTCACAAATCAAACATGGGCCCTTGATCTACGACCAATCAGGGCGAGTGGCCACCATCGACGGCAAGATGGTGGAGTTGTCAGCGCGTGAATTGGGCTTGCTTGAAGTCTTGCTGCAGCGCGCGGGACGTTTGGTCAGCAAAGACCAATTGGTCGAGCGATTGTGCGAGTGGGGCGAAGAGGTGAGCAACAACGCCATCGAGGTTTACATCCATCGCTTGCGCAAAAAAATTGAAAAGGGTCCTATTCGCATTGCAACCGTGCGGGGACTGGGTTATTGCCTTGAAAAAATTCCAGGATAACGGTGCCGTGAACACCGTGGGTGAATGAGCCGTAAAAATTGGCAAGTGTCTTTTTTTCGCCGCGAGCAACGCTCGTTGTTTGGCGAAATTTTGGATTGGATGCTCACCCCACTTCTGCTGTTATGGCCAGTGAGTTTGGCGCTCACTTGGTTGGTGGCTCAGGGGCTTGCCAACAAACCGTTTGACCGCGCTTTGGTTTACAACGTCCAAGCGCTTGCGCAGTTGGTCAAGCTAAGCCCCGATCAACAACGCATTCAATTTAACTTGCCCCAGCCCGCCAGCGAATTGCTGCGCGCCGATGATGCCGACTTGGTTTACTACCAAGTCATTGGACCCAAAGGCGAGTTGCTCGGTGGCGATCGCGATTTGCCGCAACCTCAAGACGAGGAAAAACTGGGCAGCTACGATGTCAAAATTCGCGACGATGAAATGCGCAGCCTCGAGGTTCGGGTGGCCTACACATGGGTTCAGTTAACTTCTGAAAAATCGACCTCAGAATTAGGCTCTGTCCTTGTTCAAGTGGCTGAAACCCGAGAAAAAAGATCAGTCTTGGCCACTGAAATTATCAAAGGCGTCATGCTGCCTCAGTTTGCAATTTTGCCCCTGGCTGTTTTGCTGGTTTGGTTGGCCTTGGTCCGCGGCATCAAGCCGCTGTCGGAATTGGAAGAACGCATACGCGCTAGAAAATCAGATGACCTGAGTCCTTTGGATGAAAAAACAGTGCCATTGGAAGTGGCCCCCCTGGTGTCCTCAGTGAATGATTTGTTGCGTCGATTAAAAGAGTCGATAGGCATTCAAAAAAGATTTTTAGCCGACGCTGCGCACCAATTGAAAACACCCCTTGCAGGTTTGCGCATGCAAGCTGACTTGGCGCAAAGAAAAGAGGCTGGAGAAGAAGAGTTAAAACAGTCGCTGCAACAAATTGGTCGTGCGAGTGTGCAAGCCACGCACACCGTCAATCAACTGTTGTCACTGGCTCGGGCAGAAGGCGCTGGGTCCATAGACTTGCAATCGTGTGACATGGCGGCCTTGATCAGCGAGGTGCTCAATGACTCATTGCCACACGCCATGGAAAAGGGCTTGGACCTGGGTTATGACGGCGTCGACACGGACAAAAAACGGCGCTTTTTGACCTTGCAAGGCAACCCGACGCTGCTCAAAGAGATGATTCGAAATTTGGTTGACAACGCCATTCATTACACCCCGAGCACCCATGAGCGAATAGGCGTCATTACTGTGCGCCTCCTGGTGGACCCCTACAGTCAAGCCTTGGCCGTGCAAGTGGAAGACAACGGCCCTGGCATCAGCGCGGCCGAAAGAGAGCGGGTGTTTGAACCCTTTTATCGAGCCTTAGGAACCAATGTAGATGGCTCTGGCTTGGGCTTGCCCATTGTGCGAGAAATTGCAAAGCGCCATGGCGCCACTGTGACGGTTGAAATGGCACACCCCGGGCAGACGCCCCCTGGCGCTTGTTTCACCATTCGCTTTTCGCGCTAACTTTGCGCTCAAAGCAAAAAAGACTTTAGCCTTTGAACAAGTTCAACTGAAGCCGTTCACGCTCGATCACCACAGAGACAGCTTGGTCAGCCGCAACCCTTTGAACGTGTGCCCACAATAAAGCGTAAGTGCTAGGGTTGATGCCGGCGATAGAACCCCATCGAGTGAGCGTCAGCGCATAGGCATCCAGCGGTCCAAGTTGATCGCCCGATAACCATGCAGAAGGTGCTTTGGCGCTCACGAAACTTTCCAATTCAGACAGCAAGCCTTTGTAAGTCTGCGTGTTGAACGCTTTCAAGTTGGCTTGAACGTCTGCTTGGTCGCTGAACTTTTGCGGCATGAAGATGTGTGTGAAAGTGGGATGAACGGTGTTGTTCATCCAGGCCAAAGTTTCAATGGCCTTGGCCCGAGCCAAGGGCGATGTCGGCAAAAACTGCGCGTCTGGAAACTTTTGATCGAGGTGCAAAACGATGGCCAAAATTTGTGTCACCACCTGGCCATCGTCAACCAGCACCGGAACCTGACCGCGAGGATTGATGGCCTGATAGTCGGCTTCGTGTTGCTCACCTTTGTGCAACTTGACCATGATGGGCTCGTACTCGGCGCCTGCCCGTTGCAGCATGCAATGGGGCACAAATGAACAAGCGCCTGGCGCAAAATAAAGTTTCAAGCTCATGAGATTTTCCTCGTGATGATCACGTTGTCGGGCTGGATCTGTTGCAAAGTGCGCGAGGGTTCACGCGCACTTTCAGGCGCAAAACCCCAAGCTTCAAAGAGGCCTTCGCGCCAACCATACAACAGCGCATTTGAAAGCATCAAGGCCAGAATCAACCAGCGCAGCTTCAAGTGTTTCATTTTGGCCGAACACTCACTTCTGCGCTACTGACTTTCACTCGACCTTCGGGCGTGTCAATTTGCATGGCGCCTTGATCGTCCACGCCAGCACACAAACCGAACAGCCCATCGCTGGTTGTGACGTCCAAACCGCAAAGTGCGTCGCGCGCATTGAAGCGTTCTTGTAAGGGGCTGAAGCCGTTTGCTTCAAAGCTTCTCAAAGCGTCTAGCAAGGGCTTCACAACGCGTTCTAAAGCCAAGGGCGCGCTGACGCCTTGCCAAAACTCAGAGAGAGCCGCAGGAGGCGTTCGGAGGTCTTCGTTGGCGGGCAGTTGGATGTTCAAGCCGATGCCGATCACGGCATAGCTTTGGTCGCCTTGGCTGGCGGCCTCAATCAAGATGCCGCCGAGCTTTCTTTGATGGCACCACAAGTCATTGGGCCATTTGAGTTGGATGTCCTCACCAAGCGACTCAGCCAAGCTGAGCCCGACAGCCAGCGAAAGACCGGACCAATTGCTGGGGTGGTAGGGCAAGCCGATGGAAAAAGTGAGTGCATGCCCTGGCTCGCCAACCCAAGCGCGCCCTTGACGTCCGCGCCCTGCCGATTGGCGCTCTGCAAGCAACAAAATAGGATCCTGGCAGCCTTGTCGGGCGCGCCGCATCAACTCGCTGTTGGTGGAGTCAATCTCGGGCAGGATCTCGATGCTGAATCCTGGCCATTGCGGCACCACGGTCTGCCAGATGGCTTCCGCGGGCCAGCGTTGATGGGGAGCCCCAGAGTTCAAGGTCACCTCAATTCAGTTCAGTACCGATCAGGCCGCTTTTTTCTTCACAATCTTCAGCTCTTTTTTGAGCTTCTTGATTTTCTTTTCAATCTTTTTGATTTGGCTGGGAATCTTGGGTGTGGCGGGTCTGCGTTTGGGGGCCAGCAAGGTTTTGCGGCAATTGACACTGCCACACCAGCAGGGGTATTCCGCCTTCAGTTTAGGCGTGTAGGGCTCGTCAATGATCAAGCCATAGTCGTAATTGAGCTCTTCCCCGGCCTTGATGTTGCGCAGGGCCTTGATGTAGATGCGGTCATTTTCTTCATCGGCCTCGCAATTAGGGTTGCAGCTGTGATTGATCCACCTCGAAGAGTTGCCGCCGTGCAAAGCGTCAATGACCCTGTCTTCGTTCACATGGAAATAGAAGGTGTGGTTGGGGTCTGCGGGGTCGTGTGGGTGGCGGTCTTGCGCTTCATCCCAGCTGATGATCTCACCCACATACTCATACAAGGTCTCGCCTTCTGCAATGTCGATGAGTGCAAATACACCTTTGCCGTGCACACCAGAGCGACGCACCTGCACCCGACGGCCTGCCGCAGAAGAGGTCAATGACTTGACCTTGGCAGCGGGCTTTAAATTTGATTTTGTCGACAGATGAGTTTTTTTGACCACGGCGTGAAAAATTTGTTATTGTGAAAACATGTGGGCGCGCGTGTGCGCGTGCCCGTGTGTGTACACGTGCGCATGCGCGCACGCGAGACCGGATTGTATGAGATGAAAACATTGGTAATTGCAGAGAAGCCTTCAGTGGCTCAAGATATCGTTCGCGCTTTAACGCCGATCGCAGGTAAATTTGAGAAACACGAGGACCACTTTGAGAGTGAAACCTATGTGGTCACCAGCGCGGTGGGCCACTTGGTGGAAATCCAGGCCCCGGAGAAATTTGACGTGAAACGCGGCAAATGGAGCTTTGCCCATTTGCCCGTCATTCCGCCCTACTTCGACTTAAAGCCGGTCGACAAAACCAAAACGCGCCTGAACGCGGTGGTGAAGCAAGCCAAGCGCAAAGACGTGAACGCCTTGATCAACGCCTGCGATGCGGGGCGTGAGGGCGAGCTCATCTTTCGGTTGATTGAGCAATATGCAGGCACGCAAAAGGCGGGGCAGACCATTCCGTTGGGTAAGCCTGTGCAACGCCTGTGGCTTCAGAGCATGACGCCGCAAGCCATTCGCGACGGTTTTGACAAGCTGCGCTCTAACCAACAAATGCAAGGCTTGGCCGATGCGGCGCGCAGCCGTTCTGAGGCCGATTGGCTGGTGGGCATCAATGGCACCCGTGCCATGACCGCTTTCAATTCGCGCGATGGCGGCTTCTTTTTAACCACGGTGGGCCGCGTACAAACGCCCACCTTGGCAGTGGTGGTGGTGCGCGAAGAGCAAATTCGCCAGTTCATCAGCCGCGATTATTGGGAAGTGCATGCGCAGTTCGATGCCGCCGCGGGCACCTACCCAGGTAAGTGGTTCAACACCGCATGGAAAAAAGATGCCGAGGACGCAGAGAAAAAAGCCGATCGTGTGTGGACAGCAGCGGAGGCGCAAGCCATTGTGCAGGCCGTCAAAGGCGCCAAAGCCAGCGTCACAGAAGAGGCCAAGCCCACCTCTCAGGCCAGCCCCCAGTTGTTTGACTTGACCTCTTTGCAGCGCGAAGCCAACGGCAAGTTCGGCTTCTCTGCCAAAACCACCTTGTCGCTGGCGCAGTCTTTGTACGAGCGCCACAAGGCCCTCACCTACCCGCGTACCGATTCACGTGCATTGCCTGAAGATTACTTGCCGGTGGCCAAGGACACCTTCAACATGTTGGCCGACAGTGGCATGAAGCGTTTGGCACCGCATGCCCTCACGGCCCTGAACAACGGCTATATCAAGCCCAGCAAGCGAATTTTTGACAATGCCAAGGTCAGTGATCACTTTGCGATCATTCCCACCTTGCAGGCCCCTTCTGGCTTGTCTGATGCGGAGCAAAAACTGTACGACTTGGTGGTGCGCCGCTTCATGGCGGTGTTTTTCCCCAGCGCCGAGTACATGGTGACCACGCGCATCAGCACGGCAGCCGGTCACAGCTTTAAAACCGAAGGCAAAGTCTTGGTCAAGCCAGGGTGGTTGGCCATCTATGGCAAAGAAGCCGCCGACGAAGTGGACGATGCCAAAGAAGGTGACAAAGGACAAAACTTGGTGGCCGTTGCGCCAGGTGAGCAAGTGGGTGTGGGCTCGGTTGAAAGCAAGCCCCTCAAAACACGGCCACCCGCGCGCTATTCAGAAGCTACCTTGCTGGGTGCCATGGAAGGCGCAGGCAAGATGGTCGACGACGACGAGTTGCGCGAAGCCATGCAAGAAAAAGGTTTGGGCACGCCTGCTACACGCGCGGCCATCATTGAGGGCCTCATCAACGAAAAATACATTTTGCGCGATGGCCGCGAAATGATTCCAACTGCCAAAGCGTTCCAGTTAATGACTTTATTGCGCGGCTTGGGTGTGGAAGAGTTGTCCAAACCCGAACTCACAGGTGATTGGGAATACAAGCTGTCGCAAATGGAGCACGGCAAACTCAGCCGCGAAGACTTCATGCGCCAAATTGCCGACATGACCGAGCGCATCGTTAAGAAAGCCAAAGAATACGACCGCGACACCATTCCCGGTGACTACGCCACCTTGAGCACACCCTGCCCCACGTGCGGCGGCATCGTGAGAGAAAACTATCGTCGGTATGCCTGCGTGGGCAAAGATGCGGCTGCCGATGACACGGCCGCAGCAGGTTGTGGCTTCTCATTTGGCAAAACACCTGCAGGTCGTACCTTTGAGCAGGTTGAAGTTGAACAATTTTTGCGCGACAAAAAGATTGGCCCATTAGAAGGCTTCCGCTCTAAAGCCGGTTGGCCATTCACTTCAGAAATTGCCTTGAAGTACAACGAAGAAGAAAAAAACTGGAAGCTCGAGTTTGATTTTGGCAATGACAAAAAGAACGAAGAGACGGGCGAGATCGTTGATTTTGCAGGCAGTGAATCTTTGGGGGCTTGCCCCAAATGCGGTGGTGCTGTGCATGAGCACGGCAGCAACTACGTGTGCGAAAAAGCCGTGCCCACAGAAGGCCAACCCACACCCACCTGCAATTTCAAGAGCGGCAAAATTGTGTTGCAGCAAGTGGTGGAGCGCGAGCAAATTGCCAAGCTGCTCAGTGCGGGCAAAACAGACTTGCTAGAAAAGTTTGTGAGCAACAAAACGCGCCGCGGCTTCAAAGCCTTCTTGGCATGGAATGCCGAAGAAGACAAAGTGGTGTTTGAGTTTGAACCCCGCAAAAGCAAGTTTCCACCGCGCAAGACGCCAGCGAAATATGCAGCAGGTGCAAAAACGCCGGCTGGTAAAGCTGCCGGTAAGACAGCAGCTAAAACCGCTAAAGCCCCTGCCAAAAAAGTCGCTGCCAAGAAAACAGCTGCTGCCAAAACACCGCGCAAAGCCGCTGTGGGCAACCTCACACCCAGTGCCGATTTGGCCGCGGTGATTGGTACCGACAAAGTGGCGCGCACAGAAGTGGTGAAGAAGTTATGGGACTACATCAAGGCGCAAGGCTTGCAAGACCCCATCAACAAGCGCGCCATCAATGCCGATGCCAAACTGAAGCCCGTGTTTGGCAAAGACCAAATCACCATGTTTGAATTGGCGGGGTTGATCGGCAAGCACCTGAGTTGATTCTTTGCGTCGAGTGACATCGGCGCAAGTTTTTATCAGGCGAAAAAAAGCCCAGCCAGAAATGGTTGGACTTTTTCCATTCACGCCGAAGCGTGATGGGGGTGTGAGTGCATTACTTAGAAATAACGCGAACCATTTCCAAGCACTTGTTGGAGTAGCCCCACTCGTTGTCATACCAGCTGACAATTTTCACGAAAGTGCTGTCTAAGGCCAAACCTGCATCGGCGTCAAACACGCTGGTGCAAGGCTCGCCGCGGAAATCACTGGCCACCACTTTGTCTTCGGTGTAACCCAGCACGCCTTTCAAGGCACCTTGTGATTGGGCTTTCATCTCTGCGCAAATTTCTGCGTAGGTGGCCTCAGAGTTCAACTCAACCGTGAGGTCAACCACGGACACATCGGATGTGGGCACGCGGAAAGACATGCCCGTGAGTTTTTTGTTCAAGGCAGGAATGACCACGCCCACAGCCTTGGCAGCACCCGTGCTGGAAGGAATGATGTTTTCCAAAATACCGCGGCCGCCGCGCCAGTCTTTGTTGCTAGGACTGTCCACTGTTTTTTGCGTGGCGGTGGCAGCGTGAACGGTGGTCATCAAACCGCGCTTGATGCCCCACTTGTCGTTCAACACTTTGGCCACAGGTGCCAAGCAGTTGGTGGTGCAAGAGGCGTTGGACACAATGGCTTGGCCGGCATACGTGGCGTGGTTCACGCCAAACACGAACATGGGTGTGTCGTCTTTAGAGGGTGCAGACATGAGCACTTTTTTAGCGCCAGCAGCCAAGTGTTTTTCGGCAGAGGCTTTGTCTAGGAACAAGCCGGTGGCTTCGATCACGATGTCGGCGCCGACTTCGTTCCACTTAAGCGCGGAAGGATCGCGCTCTTGTGTCAAACGAATTTTGCGGCCATTCACGATCAGTTGATTGCCTTCCACAGACACCTCGCCTTTGAAGCGGCCGTGAACGCTGTCGTACTTGAGCATGTAGGCCAAGTAGTCGGGCTCGAGCAAGTCGTTGATACCAACCACTTCGATGTCAGAAAAATTTTGAACGGCGGCACGGAACACCATGCGGCCGATACGTCCGAAACCATTGATACCTACTTTGATCGCCATGATCGATTTCCTTTAAAGTTAGTTTTGAATTTGTTTCAAATGCAGCGTGAAGTGAAATTTATTTTTTCTGCAATGCCGCTTGCACGGTCTCGGCCACGTTCTCTGCCGTGAAACCAAAGTGTTTGAAGAGCACGGGTGCAGGTGCAGACTCGCCGTACGTGTCGATACCCACCACGGCAGCAACCCCATATTTCCACCAGCCATCGGTGCTGCCCATCTCAACCGCCACACGTGGCAAGCCGGCTGGCAAGACTTCAGATTTGTAACTGCTGGTTTGACGATCGAAGGTGGTGGTGCTGGGCATGGAGACCACACGCACACCAATTTTCTTCGCTGCCAACAACTCTTGTGCCTTCAAAGCCAATTGAACTTCAGAGCCAGTGGCAATGATCACGGCCTTGGCTTTCTTGATGCCTACGCGAGAGGGTTCAGCCAACACATAAGCACCGCGGCTGATCTCGCCCAAATCTGACTTGGGTGAATAAGGCAAGTTTTGGCGAGACAACAACAAAGCAGTGGGGCGGTCTTTGTTTTCCAAAGCGACAGCCCATGCCACAGTGGTTTCTGCCGTATCAGCAGGACGCCAAACATCAAGACCAGGAATCAAACGCAAGCTGGCAGCATGTTCAACGGACTGGTGTGTGGGGCCATCTTCGCCCAAACCAATGGAGTCGTGTGTGAACACATGGATCACACGCTGCTTCATGAGCGCGGCCATGCGAATGGCGTTGCGAGAATAGTCACTGAACGTGAGGAAGGTGCCGCCGTAAGGGATGAAGCCGCCATGCAATGTCACGCCGTTCATGATGGCGGCCATGCCAAATTCGCGCACACCGTAGTTGATATGACGGCCGATTTGCCCTTTGTCATTTTTCAGCACATCGCCTGCCAAGTTGATGCGCAAAGCGGGCGTGGAAGATGTGTTGGTGAGGTTCGAGCCCGTGAGGTCGGCAGAGCCGCCCAACATTTCAGGCAAAGCTGCAGTGAAGGCTTCCAAGGCCAATTGGCTGGCCTTGCGGCTGGCCACAGTTTCCGCTTTGGTGTGCGCTGCAATGACCGCATCGACAGCAGTTTGTGCAAAGTTCTTGGGCAACTCGCCTTTCATGCGGCGCACAAATTCTTTGGCCAAGGTGGGGTGTGCTGCTTTGTAGGCTGCAAAAGCTTTGTTCCACGCAGCCTCGCGGGCCGCGCCACTTTGCTTGGCATCCCAGTGGGCATAAACATCTTTTGGAATGACGAAAGGCTCGTGCGACCAACCCAATGCTTCGCGGGTGAGTTTGATTTCTTCGGCGCCCAAAGGTTCGCCGTGTGCTTTGGACGTGTTGGCGCGGTTGGGGCTGCCTTTGCCGATGGCCGTTTTGCAAACGATCAGTGTGGGTTTGTCAGGGCTGTTTTTGGCATCTGCAATGGCTTTTGCCACAGCCGCAGCATTGTGGCCATCAACAGCATCAATCACGTTCCATCCGTACGCGGCAAAACGTTGCGGCGTGTTGTCAATGAACCATGGGGCCACTTGACCGTCAATGGAGATGCCGTTGTCGTCGTACATGGCGATCAATTTGTTGAGCTTCCAGGCGCCAGCCAACGCGCATGCTTCGTGGCTGATGCCTTCCATCAAGCAACCATCGCCCATGAACACATAGGTGTGATGGTCAACGATGGTGTGTTCAGCTTGGTTAAATTCTGCGGCCAATAATTTTTCGGCCAAAGCCATGCCCACCGCGTTGGTGATGCCTTGTCCCAAAGGACCGGTGGTGGTTTCAACGCCGGGTGTGATGCCCACTTCGGGGTGACCGGCGGTTTTGCTGTGCAGCTGGCGGAAGTTTTTCAACTCAGTCATGGGCAAGGGATAGCCTGTGAGGTGAAGCAATGCATAAATGATCATCGAGCCGTGGCCATTGGACAAAACAAAGCGGTCGCGGTTGGCCCAATGCGGGTTTTTCGGGTTGTGTTGCAAGTGCTCGCCCCACAAAGCCACGGCCATGTCGGCCATGCCCATCGGCGCGCCTGGGTG
>ERZ767114.963-NODE-963-length-14573-cov-4.684810_pt1 | contig 14573 bp, 6 predicted proteins | sample MGYA00374952_ERZ767114 | MGnify/ENA primary metagenome ERZ767114 (study PRJEB28939, sample SAMN06267156) | marine metagenome | isolation source: Columbia River Estuary | place: USA:Columbia River Estuary, USA | collected 2012-05-05 ...
TTTATACGAATAAGGATATTCTCGGGAAGTTGTTCAAGAAATACTTTTAGATTATTTCTGACCAAATAAGAATTATCAGTTGTAGATATTTTCACATAATCCTTTTTTGCTTCAATTAAGGAAATGCTATTAATTTCAATATTATGATCAGTACGGCCAGACCTAATTAATATATGGCTTGATAATGTATTATCATTGGAGCTAAAGTTTGTTTGATTCTCTTTTTTGTTTAATTTATAAGTGAAATTTTTATAAATTAAAATAGCTAGCACTATAATTAGGATTAAAGTAATTGATAATAGTAGGTAAAAGTTTGCTCTATAATCATTGTCGAGGTTAATTCCTATAATTTCATACAATTTTGATTTTTGGATAGCATTACCATCATAATCAATAAAACTGTAATTTATTGATTTAAAAGGATTTGAAATCTCTTTACAATTCGTATTCAGTATTTATTTTATATTTTCATAATTATTTAATCATAAATCATTATCATATTCCTAAATTAAAACTTTATTAAAACTTGATATATTAAATGGATTCAATTACAATACTGATTCACAAAACTACTTTTTATTTGTGTATTTCATTATTACCCTTAATTATTTATGGACAAAAGACCATCTTAACAGAAAATGTAGAGTCATTTCCAACTTACACATTTTCAGATCCAAATCCGCTTCCCGCATTTTTATATAACCCTAAAATTTATCCTTATCACAAATTTCAGGGTTATGCGATTGAAAAATCGAAACAACCCTTAAAGCAAATCACTCTAGAAAACCCTTGGATTAAGGTTCAAGTATTTCCAGAGGTAGGAGGAAAAGTATGGGGAGCAACGGACAAAAGCAATGAAAATGAGTTTATTTATAGAAACAAAGTCGCAAAATTTAGAAATATTGCCATGCGCGGCCCTTGGACCTCAGGTGGCATTGAGTTTAACTTTGGTGTCATTGGGCATCATCCAGGAACTGGAACACCAGTGGATTATAAAACTGAGGAACTTCCAAATGGAGACCTTATGTGTACTGTAGGAGGTATTGATTTACCTTCAAGAACTCAATGGCGTGTTAAAATCATCCTACCTAAGGACCAAAGTGCATTTACCACTCAGGCCATTTGGTATAATCCTACGGATATTGAGCAAGCTTATTATAACTGGATGACTGCTGCTGCTGCTGCTCGAGAAGACTTAATTTTTTACACCCCTGGAAATCAATACCTTACACATGGAGGTGCTGCTAAGGCGTGGCCTATCGATTCTTTAAACAGAGATTTATCTCGATACAAACAAAATAACTTTGGTCCCAGTAAATCTTACCACGTAGTAGGGGAATATAATGACTTTTTTGGGGGGTATTATCAGCAAAGTAACACTGGGTTTGGGCATTGGAGCAGATACGATGAAACCCCAGGAAAAAAATTATGGTTATGGAATCTTTCGAGAGCTGGAGGAATATGGGAAGACTTACTTACCGACACAGACGGTCAGTACATTGAATATCAAGCAGGAAGACTCTATGTACAATATTTTCCTGGTGAAGAAAATCCCATTAGCCAAGCAACTTTTGATCCTCATCTAACAGACCAATGGACCGAAGTATGGTTTCCCGTCAAACAGATAGGTGGAATCAAAGAAGCTTCTCAATGGGGTGCCATGAATGTTGTGGAAACAGACACTATATTGAAAATAAAAATAAATGCTTTTAAAGCCACTACCTCAACTGTAGTTCTCAAGGCTTCAAAGAAAACCGAACAAAGAAGAATTCAAACAGAACCCAACGGGGTTTATAGTCTTTCATTTACAAAGCCCTCAAAAGCATACACCATTGATATACCTGGGTTAAAACTTTACTATAGTTCAGATCCTCAACTAATAAGAAGAAGTTTTGACCCTCCTGAAGAACAAACGGATGCTTCTACTGGAAAAGAATTCTATGCTGCTAAAGATGCACAACGCTTCAGAGATTACCCTCTCGCTGAACAACTGCTTTTGAAAGTTTTAGTAAAAGATCCTTTTAACTTAGAAGCCAGAAGGGAACTGTCATTGCTTTATCATAGAAAAGGGCAATATAAAAAGTCTTTAGTGATCGCGAACAAAGGGTTGCAAATGGACGCCTATCATATGGGACTAAATTATATTGCTGGACTCAGCTACATGTCTCTAAAAGACATGGTAAATGCTAAAGAACACTTAGGGTGGGCTGCAAGATCTTCAGCCTATCGTTCTCAGGCTAACGCTCTTTTAGCTCAAATTCAGTTAATCGATCAACATTATGATGAAGCAATATACTACAATGACATTGCCCTTAAATTTAATTCGGAAAACATCAATGCACTTTCACAAAAAGCATTACTCTATAGAATAATTGGTGAAAGAGAAAAAGCAAACAAGACTTTGAAACAAATCGAGACTATCGACCCTTTAAATCATTTTGTTTACTTTGAAAAGTATTTAATGAATGTGAAAACTTTGGATGAAGTTCTCCAATCCCACCGATCTGAATTTCCGGATCAGACTGTGTTGGAATTAGCATTATTTTACCATAACCGTAATCGGAATGAGGAGGCAGTAAAGTTGCTTGATCTAGGGCCTAAGAAGGTCTTAAATGCTCTATGGTCTTCTTATTTGAAAAAGGATCTTAAAGGATTATCCATATTAAAAAATGAATCTATCGCCTTTGTTTTTCCATTTAGAAAAGAAAGTTTAGATTTATTGAATTGGGTATCCAATAACAGCAATTCTTGGAAAGCTCAATACCTTTTGGCATTAAATTATATAGGGCGCTCCCAATGGGATAAAGGAGTATCTATTTTTAAAACTCTGGAATCTACTCCAGATGAACCACTATTCTTTTTTATCCGTGGAATTTTGTTTAAAACCAAGAATATTCAAGGCTATCAAAAAGACTTACAATTCGCTTACAAAATGGATCCAAAAAATTGGAGATTTGCTTTTGCTCTGGCTGAAGACTTGTTCAATTCAAATGATACTTTAAGCGCATTGTCAATTATTAGAAAAAGCTATAAACAAAATTCTAAAAATTACTTTGCAGGGGTGTTGCTGGTAAAAATTCTTAATGTCCGGCAAGAGTTCGATAAAGCGATTGACTTGCTTCAAGATCTTCAAATATTGCCTTATGAACATGCTTCAGAAGGGCGCTATATCTATACCCAAGCATATGTTGGAAGTGCGCAACAAAAAATTAGCAAGGGGGTGGATTTTGATAAGGCAACCGAACAATTAAACAAAGCATTGCTTTGGCCAGAAAATTTGGGTGTCGGAAAGCCTTTTGATCCTGAAGAACGTTGGGAGCGTTTTCTTTTGGCTTACCTACACCAAAAAAAGGGGAATAAAAAAGCCTCTGAAATGGAATTGAATAAAGTTTTGAACTATTCTTTAGCACAACTTTCTAACCCTTCTGAAAATCATCTTTTAGGAATTTACGCAATTCAACAAATTCATGGAGAAGGAGAAGCAGAAAAGTTTATTGCTCAACTTTTGAAGTCAAAACATGGATCTTCTTCTACAACCCAAGATTTAATTCAATTTTATTATAATAATCTATCGATTGATTGGGATCGCCAATCTATCAATAAATTATCACTTTTTTTGAACTAAAAATTCTGTCGAGTTTATTTAATTAAGGGGAATGATAAAGACCGTGATTGTTGGGATATGATATTTTAAAATTTAAAAAAGTAACGCAATACTATTTTAGTTATTTCTAACTTTTCTTTTCCCCTGATGATCAATTCCCTCAGAGCGTTCATAGTCGATCATGGCTTTGGGACGGAAATTAAGAATCAATGCTCTTCTATGAAATTTAGTAGTATTTCCTTTGCTGAAATGTGGGGTAAATCCATCGTGAAATGTTGCTCCTCCTGGATCCAACGGAACGCAAACCGCATTCTTAGTTGTTAACTCACAACTCAAAGCTGCTCCAGGGATTGCAGCATGATGGGGTTCAACTTCAAACTTTTCTCTTGGGATGAACCACATACACCCATTTTCTTCCACTGCTGGGTCAATCGCAATCCAACAACTCACGGCACGTTTATCTGGCATTTTGATCCAATAGGCTGCATCCTGATGAAGTGGCGTAGGAGTGTTTGTTTGAGGACGCTTGTTTATTAACATGTCAAAATCCAATGACATGTCTTCTCCTAAGAGTAGGTTTGCTTGAAATAATGCCTTTTTGTAAGTTTTACTTTTATTTAAGCTTTTAAAAATCAAACTGGGACACATGATCTGAGTGATTTTTTCTTCTCCAACTCTTCCCTCACCACTCAAGTCACTTCGTAAGTGAGAAGAGCTATCAAGATCTTTTAAAATTTGATTGTAAATCTGTTTGATCAATTTTACTTCCACTTCATCGATAAACGATGGAGATTTTGCAAACCCTTTTTTTAAAAATATTTCTTTCATATGTTCAAAACTAAATGTACATGAAAATTAAAGTAATATAATTTTTTTAATAAAATTAGTTTGGTTTTAATTATAAAAACTTGGCTTGAAGCTATTATAAAATTTATGGAAAAAGGATAGGATTTAATGGGCTGTCAATGATTTCACCAATACTTGTTCCAGGACACCATTTTTCCATATCTCGAGTTTGATTTTCATTATCAGGGAATTTGAGTTTCATTTCACCATCCATATAAATTACCGTCATAACTTTTCTAGTTTTATTTGTTGTATTGGCTCCCGCTCGATGAAAAACCCACCCCGAATGAAAACTCACTTCACCTAGATCAAAAGATGTACGATGTTTTTTAAAGTCAGTTAGGCGTAAAATATTATCAAGTTCTTTTTCACTTTCATCTCCAATTTCTAAGTTTCTTCCTTTAAGTAGTTGCTGGCTACCAGGACTAAATTCTAGTGGTCCCATTTCCAAGGGTGTAGCTTGAAGAGGAATCCATGCGGTAATTGTTTTGTCAGATGTTAAGGGCCAATATTGTTGATCGCAATGCCAAGGTGTAATTCCTCCGCCAGCTTCTTTATACAGTACTTGATCGTGATACAGTCGTACACTATTAACTTCCATAAGCTGGGTTGCAATATGTGCTAAGTGCTTTGAATAAACCAAGGATTTAATAACTTGATCTTGCTCCCAAAGGTTACCTAATTGAATAAACGCTTTTCCATAGGTATCTCTTTTTTCTAAAGAAAGGAGGGTTAATTTTTCTTTTGAAATAATTAAATCTAGCTTTTCTTCAGTAATTGCTAATTCTTTAGGATTAAAAACGTCTTTGATTTTTACATAACCCTGGCTTTTGTATATATCTATTGTAGCTTTTGTAATCTGATGGAGTTTATTTGTTTTCATATTAATACAATATACTAAAGCCTCTATTTTTTTTCACTCTGTCATTGCAGGAAATATATTTTTTGTTGATGATGGGTTTGATGTCAGAATTAAAATCAATTGTTTTCTGTTTTTGACATCCAACCAAAAGCAGAAAAACTAATACTACATAAAAAGGAACTTTAGAATTCACTTTAAAAAAGGATTTAAATTACTTAATTCTAAAAATAAATATTTACGAGTATCTAATCCAAGGAATAACACTAAAAAGTCAATAAATTGGATACACCGCTAAAACTATTTATTTTTCTTCAACAATCATTTCTATTTCTTCAGCTATATTAAAAGGAAGAGAATTCTCATTCCAACTGCGGCACGAGTATGTTTTCCTTTTTCTCCAAAAGATGCCCTAGTATCCCTAGATTTTTTAACATAATTACATTAGCCGATGGAATAATGTTGTTATTAAGAGAAATTATTTCTTAAAACATTACTCGATTTTTAGTTGTAACAAGACCATACCTATTATGTATGTCCAATCAATCCTTATAGTCATCGGACTCTTTACATACTTTTTAATAAAATCTTTATCAGGTCCACTTATATGTTCGCCTAAAACCCAGAATAGGATTTATTTAAGTTCGTAAACCTCAATGGGTGCGTTGTTTTTTGCAAAAATTAAATGAGGTTTTCCTCCGATGTTTATGACAACAATATCTCGGATTTCACCTTCACTCTTTAAACCACTTTTAGAATATGGAATTGATTGGAATAAACCATTTCCATTACCTTTAAAAAACTCTCCTTTGGATGCATCTAAGCGACCCAATTTCACCCGCGTTCCAAATAAATTTCCTCCCGTAATAATATCCAGATTACCATCCTGATCAAAATCAGAAGCAATTATACCAAACACAGGAGAGATTTGAGCAAGATCAGGGAGAGGTTTTATTTCAAAGGTATCATTATTCATATTTAGTAATACGCTTGATTTCAGTAGTTTAGCATTCAATTTATTAGCCTTTTGTAAAGTCTTTTGATCAAATACATCCTGAATAGTTTGGTCTGCGAACGAAGAATATGATACATATTTGGATTTTAAACTTACCAATTGACTTTGAATATCATCTTTAGATAAAAAGGGGTACTCTTTTCCTGATTCTAAGACACACAAAATAGGATCGATACTTCCGTTGTTATCAAAATCATCGTAATATAGAGATAGTGGTGGTTTAAGCTGAGAATTCATTCCATAGTTTCCCAACGCAAAATCAATTCTTCCATCCTGATTAAAATCTCCACGAACAATTCTATTCCAGAGACCTGTAGTATTTTTAAGAGTTTCATTTTGGGAGTCAATAAATGTTCCATTCTTTTGGAATAGTACCGTAATAGGCATCCATTCTCCCACTACAACTAAATCTTTTTGGTTATCTCCGTTAATATCTTCCCAAAGTGCATCAGTTACGTTACCTAGGTTATTATTATTTGGAATCCTCTCATTGGCTATCCGAAATCCCCCAGAGCCGTTATTAATAAGAAGTTGACTGGGCGACACTTCAGGATACCTCCCTGGAGTTTGACGGGTACCAACAAATAGATCTAAATCTCCATCGTTATCGACATCGGAAGCCGTTACACAAGATCCACTTTTAAAATATCTTGGTAGTCCATCCGATAGATTGAATTTACCATTCACATTTATGTAAAGTCTATCCTGATAGTTTTCTTCCAATTTGTTTTCTGTACCACCACTAACTACATATAAATCTTGATCTCCATCATTATCACAATCAAAAAATAGGGCATCTACATCTTCTTTAATTTTATCCTGCTCGAAAAGCTTTTGCGCTGACTTTGTAAAAGATCCTGAAGCGTTTTGGATCCATAGGGAACCAGCTGTTCCCTTTGAACCGCCAAGATAGATGTCTTCTATATCGTCACCATTTGAATCTCCAACTGCTATTCTTGGGCCTTGGGTAGAAAGAAAATATGGTAGCAAGCGTTGCTCTTTAAAATCAACATATTCATTTTCTTTGTGAACAATTTCTTGAGATGCCTTAAGTTTTGTAAAATTGAAAAGAGACCCAGGTATTTTATAGGATGTATTTTTCTCTGAAGTAATTTTTTTTGTTATTGATAGGAAAGGGCTGAAAATTGGATCGTAAGATATTTGTTTTTGACCGTCAGGCCAGATTATTTCAATAGAGTCTATCTTTTCCCTATTTCCAATACCATAAAATAATCTTCTACTTATTGAAGACTGGTAGCCCCTCACAGGTTGATTTACTTGCTGAACCAAAAGGCTGTCAGAATACAAAGTTACTCGAGCACCTATTGACTCTTTATTTTGGGATTGAGGGTCCTTTAAGGTAATCTGTACAGAATTTCCTGAATCAAAATTTGAATTATTTCTGTAAATAGAGGCTGGACTATCAATATTATTAACAATAATATCTAAATCTCCATCATTGTCCAAATCGGAATACACAGCCCCATTAGAAATTGTTTTTTGATCAAGTCCCCAAGATTCATTCATTTTTTTAAAATGTATTCCATCAAGATTTTTAAACATATAATTTATCTCCTGAATGGGAGGCATTTTTTCGATAAGATCGACTACTGCGATTTCTTTTTTATTTTGAGTTTCATTTATTTTTTGCTGAACAGCATAGTTAATAAAATCCATATTGGTATAATCGCGTTTATAGCCATTGGTGATAAAAAGATCCTTAAAACCGTCGTTGTCAAAATCTGCAAATAATGAAGACCAACTCCAATCCGTATTGGATACTCCAGCTAACTGACCAGTTTCAGTAAAGAAAGCTCCTTCTTGATTCAAGTGAAGCATATTACGCATGGTTTGATTGTAAAAACCTGATTTTACCAATCTTTGGTATTTATCATAATTGTCTGGGCCAAAGACCATTTTTTGTCTAGCGTTTTTTTCAGGTAACATATCTAGTGTAAAAATATCGGTAAAACCGTCATTGTTTATATCGGCGACGTCTGATCCCATTGAAAACATCGAGGTGTGGGTAATATACTCATCTAGTTTGTCTGAGAACGTCCCATCTTGATTATTAATGTATAAGTAATCCTGTTCGTTGTAATCGTTTGAAATATAAAGGTCGGGCCAATTATCATTATTAAAATCGCTCGAAGCAATCCCAAGTCCAAAGCCTAAAACATTTGTTTTAATTTTTGCTTTTTCTGTTTTATCTAAAAATATGCCACCAACATTTTCGTATAATCGATCACCGTAGTTCTTGTTTGATTTATTTTTAAGGGTGGAAAGTACTTTACTAAATCCTGCATATTCTTGTACGGAATGGTTTAGTACATATAAATCCAAGTCATTATCTCTGTCATAATCAAAAAATAAAACTTGTGTAGTATATCCTGTATCATTTATTCCTAATAGGCCTGCACTTTCTGTAAAGGTCATATCTCCGTTATTGATAAAAAATAAATTCTTCCTTAAAATTGGATTTGCTGCGGCAGAACGACAAACAAAAATATCTAACCAACCATCTCCATTGATATCTACCATAGTTGTACCCGTATTCCAAAGTCCGGAAGCATCTACCCCTGCTTCTTCTGCGACTTCTTTAAAATTTAAATTTCCTTGATTGATGTAAAGCCTACTAGCTACCATATTTCCTGTAAAGTAGATATCCTCTAAACCATCGTTATTGACATCGCCTATAGCGATACCACCTCCATTGTAAAGATATCCGTAGGTCAAAACATTGAAATCCTTAGTTTCTTTTAGAATATTTTTAAATTTTATTCCTGTTTTTCTTGGAGATAGCAGGGTAAATTTTTTCTTTGAATCTGAGCAGGAAAAGGCACCAAGAAACAAAATCCCAACCCAAAACAAAATAAAGATTTTTGATTTTAACATATAAACAAATTTATAAAATTAGAGACACTAGAGCCTAAAGTTAGCTTAACTTTTACAGCTCCATTAGAGAATTAAATGCCGTATGGTTACCTAAAATTACTCCACAGCCTATTGCTTGTTTTTTAAACAAAAGAAAGATGAAACAATTGTTTCATCTTTCTATATGGAAATAAAATTATCTGAATAATTAACTAACCTAATCTAACTTTATTTGAATGATTAATAAGTTAAATTTAACTTCATTTTCCATTTAATTATCCGACTTTAAAAAATAGTTAATATTAATTAAAGCAAAGGGCGGTTTTTCAACCACCCTTTCTTGACTAAAAAATTAACTATTTTTTTAAAACTAAATTCAAATTACTTTTTATCCCACCATAATTTAGTATTATTTTTATCAGCACCGCCTAGTTGACCGCTTATTGCAGCGTTTACAGCATCACTATTAGTTGTAAACTCACTTGAAGTGTAAGTCATTCTACTTGGAATCTTATCAGCTGGAACATCAGGATTTTCAGAAGATACTCTAGCATATTGTTTTGGGTACCCAGTTCTTCTTGCTTCAGCCCATGCTTCCCATCCGTTAGGAAATAAAGCTAACCACTTTTGAGTTATAATTTGTTCCAATGCACTTTCAGTATTTGACTCATTAAACTTTACTGGAATAGAGCTTACACCCGGTGTAGTTCCACCATCAAAACTAGCAGGTGTATTTACACTGTTTGTATATGCTGCTATTGCAGCATCATCAGCACCAGTACGTTCCTTCATAGAAACCGATATTCCTGATTCATAATAGTCTTTTGCAGAACCTCCAACACTAAATCCAGCTAGAGCAGCCTCTGCAAGAAGGAAATGAACCTCTGAAGCACGCATAATATCTATCGATGGATTAGATCCTCCTTGTGCTACATTTCTGTAGAAAACATTCAAGTCTGAGTGACCAGCGTTTTTAGAAGTTCCTAAAGCAACTTTAGTTTGACCATTCTGTAATCCTTCATATGCTATACCATCACCGTCTGAATCTCCAGAAGCAGCAGGATCAAAATAAACTTCCATTCGGGGGTCACCATAACCCTTTAAAATACTTTCCATAGTTGCACTCATTCTGAATTCACCCCAGTTTGTGATTGTCTCTAAAGGATTTCTGTTTGTTCCGTCAGTAGAAACTGTAGCGTTATCTGCTGGGTCAGTAATTAGTGCTCCAGATGAAAAAGCTTTCTCAGCTTGAGTTCTTGACAAAACAGGGTCAGCAAAGCGCACACGCATAGCTAATCTCAGTCTTAAACTTTCTGCAAGCTTTTTCCATTTGGCAGCATCTCCTCCATATGTTCTATCAGATCCAGCATATGATGATCCACCAGCACTTAAAGCTGAAGATGCTTCATCTAGAGTCGTAAAAAAGTTTGAATATATGTCTTGTTGAGAATCATAAGGTACAGAAAGTTCTTCATTACCATAAGAAGAATAAGGGATTGGACCCCAATAATCTGACATTCTATGGTATCCATTAACTTTAACAATTTTTGCCATAGCCTCTCCAACTGTATTTCCACTTTCACGAGCTAAATCTTCTACAAGTTTAATTTGGGGTGCAGCAACACCATAAAAAGATCCCCATGCAAGGTCTGACCAACTTCCAACTTGAGTAAACCTGTCAGAATCAAAACCTGCAGCTGTAGTCGCATAATATCCGCTCCATAGATCAGAAAAAAGACTTTGGGATATTTGGAAACGCCAGTGCAATCCAGTCATTGATGTATACTGAGCTTGGGCGAAAGCTTGCCCCTGTAATACTGGGCTATCACCAAGTTTATCAGTACTTAAAGATAAAGGATTTGTATTAATTTCCTCAAAATCTTCAGTACATCCAACAGCAATAAATATAAATGCTGATATAATTAAAATTTTACTAATTATTTTTTTCATTTTTTTGATTTTTATTGAATTTATTATTTTTATCATTTTATATTAGAATCCTAACTTTAAGTTTAAACCAATATTTCTTAATGTAGGAGCGGAAAAGGCTTCATATCCATCTGCAGTAATTCCTGTTCCAAAAGTTACTTCAGGGTCAATACTTGCTTCGTTAGAGAAAAAGAATAAGTTTCTTCCTACCAAAGATAATTTAACTGAATTAAATGGAGAGTTTGTTAAACTCGCCTGACTTAATGCATAACTAAGACTAAGTTCACGAAGTCTTATATTGGAGGCATCTTCTACAAATGCTTCTCCAACAGGAGCATTTCTTCCACCGATACTAGCCCAGAATGATTCAGGATCAACAGAGGCTGGAGTAGAAGCAGGTGTTTCGTTCTGATATACATCTGTTCCGAATATAACTCCTCCAGATCTTCCGATAGCAGTCTCTGCCAGTAGTCCGTCAGATGCTAAAATTGCTTTTGTAAAAGAAACTACATTTCCACCTTGTCTTATATCAATCAAAAAACGGAGGTTTAAATTTTTGTATGAGAATGAATTCGTAATTCCGCCCATCCAATCGGGATTGAAATTACCAATATTAACAGTTTGACCAGATGTAATTGTCGGTGTTCCGTTTGCATTCATTAATACTCTATTTTGACCATCTCTTTCAAAACCTCTAGAGTAAATACTACCCCAGGGCTGACCAACATCTAATTGAAATCTTCTCACAAAGTCCTGGCCATAAGAAAGACTCTCTAGTCCTTCCGCTAATCTAAGAACTTCACTATTGTTTGCAGCATAGTTTAGAATCAAATCCCAAGTAAAATTTCCTTCTGTTAATAATCCAACAGAAACAACTGCTTCAATTCCATTATTTTGAATATCTCCTCCATTAATAAATTTAGAAGTAACTCCAGAAGCTTGAGGAACATCTTGTCTAAATAATTGATCAATACTATTAGATTTGTAATAAGTGAAATCTAGATTAACTCTATTATTAAATAAAGTGGTATCAAAACCAAGCTCAAATGATGTTGTTTTTTCTGCTCTTAAATCAGAGGCGGGAGCAGTAGTTTGCAAAGCAATAAAACCTCCAGGCTGTAATTGAGCTAGTCTTTCTAAACTGTATGGATCTGTATCATTTCCTACCACAGCATAAGAACCTCTAACTTTGAAAAAGTCTACAAATGAGGGGAATTTTACGAATTCTGAGACAACAGCACTTAAACCTGCAGAATAGAAATCATAACGATTATTATCAGAGGGAAGTGTTGAACTCCAATCAGAACGATATGTTAGATCTAAATACAAAGCGTTTTTGAAACCAATATTACCAAAACCATACAAAGAGTTAACTTCTCTTTCTGAAATAAATTGATTAGCAGTCAAATTTACCGCATTTGAAACAGCAAAAATATTTGGAGCGTTTAGCCCTCCATTATTAGTGGAAATTCCTTTAGATTTATTTACTCTATTGTTACCCCCAACATTCAAATTAAGTGATAAATTTTCGTTCAAATCACGTTTAAATGCCAGTAAGAAATCTGTATTCCATTCAAGTGATCTGCTATTTGATATTGCATACTGACCGTTATCAGCTATTATATATGTATCATTATGCCAGCGTTTCTCAAATGAATTAGATGAATTATCAATTGCAGATCTAACTAGTATGTTTAAGTCATCAGAAATATTATATGTTAATGAAGTATACCCCAACACACGATCAGTTAAAGTTTCACTCAAATTTGCTCTATTGATCGTCCAGTATGGATTTTGACCACCATTATCGTTTGGCTTCCAATAATTTTGTCTCGAATTTCCAGAAGAGTCAGTATATTCAAAATTAGAGGCATCTTCAGTACGAATGTTCCTTGGTAATCGATAAAGATGTCTGTAAGGATTGTCAAAGCTTTCCCATTGGGAAGGCTCATTATTAATGTTTGATTTTATGTAATTTACACGAGAGCTTATCTTAAGCTTGCCATCTAACATAGTATTATCAATTTTTAAATTGATGTTATGTCTCTGTAATTCGTTACCAGGAATGATACCCTTTCTTATATCATTAGTGTAGCTTAAGTAAGTAGTTGCATTTTTAGAACCTGAAGTCACAGAAATATTATTTGCTATATTGATTCCGGTATCAAAGAAATCGGTGATATTATCGGGATTTGATACAAAGGGAATATTCCCAGAAATATTTGGATCTAATGACCAGTGAGGTTGGGATCCTCCTAGAGCTGGTCCCCAAGAGTCAGTTGAGAAAGATGTGTATATACCACCACTTCCTTGTCCATATTGATTTTGATAATCAAATTGAATATTTGGCGAATCAACGGTAAGAGTAGAATTTACATTGACTCTAAATGAGCCTTCTTCTCCTTTTTTGGTAGTTATAATTATCGCACCATTATTAGCTCTTGCACCATAAAGTGCTGCTGCATTAGAACCTCTCAAAACACTAATTGAGGCGATATCATCAGGGCTTAAATCATTTATGTCTCCACCTAAAGGAACACCATCAACAATATATAATGGTTGACTACTTCCAGCAATTGATCTATTTCCACGCAATACAACTTTAGAACCAGAGGCAACACCTCCACTTGTTGTTTGAATTGAAAGACCCGCTACCTTTCCTTGTAAACTATTCATTAAATTCCCATTAGGCCTTGATTCGTCTATTCCCTCAGTGTCAACATTTTGGGTAGCATATGTTAGCTCTCTTTTCTGACGAACTATTCCCAATGAAGTAACAATTACTTCGTCCAATGCGTTTTCTATCTTAAGTGCAACATCATAGGTTGATGAGGCTCCAACTTGGATTTGTTGAGACGAGTAACCCACATAACTTATTTCTATAGATTGTCCCTCCTCTGCTGAAATGGAATAGTTTCCGTCAAAATCAGAAGTTACACCCAAATTTGTTTCTACTACGATAACTGTAGCGCCTGGAATAGGCACACCGGTTTCATCTGTAATATTTCCATTTAATGTCTTTTGTCCGAAAATTACACCTCCGAACAGAAAGAAAGTGCTTAAAAATACACTTAGTATAGTTTGTTGTTTCATTGTTTAGTTTTACGTTAATTTACTTTTACGTAATAAAGATAATTTTAAATTTTATAAAAATCAATAGTTTCATAATGTGGAGTACTTAAAATATACCTATTAATTAAAAAACATATACAAAACTTCATTATCTGTATACATTATTATAATTATTTAAGAAGCTGATTTACCGTTTTTGTATAACTTTTACCAATTTTGAAAGAAATATCATTTTTTGTGTAAATAATATTTTTCTTAATTCTATCAATTTGATTGATGTTTATGGCTTGGGATTTGTTTATACGAATAAGGATATTCTCGGGAAGTTGTTCAAGAAATACTTTTAGATTATTTCTGACCAAATAAGAATTATC
>ERZ767114.965-NODE-965-length-14549-cov-4.908237_pt1 | contig 14549 bp, 16 predicted proteins | sample MGYA00374952_ERZ767114 | MGnify/ENA primary metagenome ERZ767114 (study PRJEB28939, sample SAMN06267156) | marine metagenome | isolation source: Columbia River Estuary | place: USA:Columbia River Estuary, USA | collected 2012-05-05 ...
TTGTTTTTGGCATTTCCTTTGTAAAAACTTTTTATTTTTTTTTAAGAAACCAACTATTTTTTGTTACTTGCTCGACGAAATAAAAAACGGCTGAATTACTTAATTTTTGAAACTAATTCTTCTAGCTCAACCTTTTATTTTATGTAACAACTTGTTACGCCTTAAAATACAAAAATTATTAAAAATTAATTACAACGATGATGAAAAAAGTAGTAAATATCCTTACAGTAACAGGATTCATGTTTTTTGGAGCTATCCAATCAGTATTTGCACAAGAGGCTGAGGTCGCTGAACAAACTTTTCACCAAGTATTAAAACAACGTTTTATTGAGGGTGGTCCTGGTTTTATGGGAATTGTTTTAGTAGCCCTAATTTTAGGTCTTGCAATTGCAATAGAAAGAATTATTTATTTAAACATGGCAACTACCAATACCAAGAAATTAATGGCAAGTGTAGACGAGGCCTTAAGTTCTGGTGGTGTAGAAGCAGCAAAAGAAGTTTGTAGAAACTCTAAAGGACCGGTAGCATCTATTTTTTACCAAGGTTTAGACAGAGTTGACGAAGGTATCGAATCTGCAGAAAAAGCTGTTATTGGTTACGGAGGTGTACAAATGGGATTGTTAGAAAAGAATATTTCTTGGTTATCCTTATTTATTGCTTTAGCGCCGATGTTAGGATTTATGGGAACTGTAATAGGTATGATTGATGCTTTTGATGCAATTGCTGTAGCCAATGATATTTCTCCTGGAGTTGTAGCAGTAGGTATTAAAGTAGCCCTATTAACTACAGTTTTTGGTCTAATTGTAGCAATTATACTACAAGTTTTTTACAACTACATTATCTCTAAAGTAGATAGTATCGTAAACAACATGGAAGATGCTTCTATCACTTTAATAGATTTATTAGTTAAATATAAAAAATAAGACGCATTATGAATAGTAAAATTTCAAAAATACTAACCATCATAGTGGCTGTTATATCTGTTATTGGTATCGCATTATTTGTTAATGTTTCTTTTACTGATGGATCTCCAGAATCGGTTAGTAGTGCTGTTGGACCTTTAATCGCATTCTCATTATATTTATTTTACGCAGCTGTGATTATAACAATAGGTTTGTCAATAAGAGGATTAGTTAAAAACCCTGAAAATTTAAAAAAGACCTTATTAGGTTTAGGAGTTATGGTTGTTCTTTTAATTGTTTCTTACCTTTTAGGTGATAGCGAACCAGTGTTAAATGCACAGGGGAAAGTATTAGAAGGTGGAGAATTAGGAGCCGCTTCAAATCAATGGGTAGGAAGTTTAATATGGTATAGTACAATTTTAGTGCTAATTGGTGGCATATTTTTTGTATATGACCTAGGAAAAGGACTTGTAAAAAATTAATATATGGCAAGAAGAGAGACACCGGAAATTAATGCAGGGTCTATGGCAGATATTGCCTTCTTGTTATTAATTTTCTTCTTAGTAACTACCACAATGAATGTAGATTCAGGTATTTCTAAGAAATTATCAGAGAAACCACCACCAGATTACAAACCACCTGTTATTAAGGAAAAAAACATCTTTGAAGTAAATATCAATAGAAATAATGATTTACTTGTAGAGGGTGAAATAATGGTTATTGATGACTTAAAAGAAGCTGCTGTCAAATTTATTGACAATGGTGGAGGTGATGGAAAACCAGGTGAAGATGGTACTCCAGGGTTGCCCTGTGACTATTGTGAAGGTGAAAGAAGCCCATCTTCTTCAGATCACCCTAACAAAGCAATTATTTCTGTTCAAAGTGATAGAGGGACTGAGTATGGTACGTACATTGAAGTTCAAAACGAGTTGTTAAAAGCTTATACTATCTTGAGAAATAGACTATCTCAACAACGTTATGGAATTTTGTATACAGAGTTAGAAAAAAGATATAAAGATAGTAGAGGATCAGATAAGGAAGAATTTAAGAAAAAAGTAGAGGATATTAAAACTAGTTTCCCTCAAATTATTTCTGATGCTGAACCAACTTCTGCTAATTAATTTAAAAACCTTCGATAGATGTCTAAGTTTAAAAAGAAGAAAAAAGGGATGCCTGCTGTAAATACAGCTTCATTACCAGATATTGTTTTTATGTTGTTGTTTTTCTTCATGGTAACTACTACAATGAGAGAAACTTCTTTACAAATTGAAGCACCAAGATTACCAAGTGCTACTGAGATAAAGAAATTAGAACACAAGAGTTTAGTGAGTACCATATACGTTGGTAAAGCTAAAGATGCAAAATATGGTACTGCCTATAATAGAATTCAACTAAATGATAAGATTGCAACACCAGAAGATGTGCCATCATTCATTTTAAGAGCAAGAGAAGAGGTCTCTGAAGGTGAAATTCCTTTTATGACTACTTCTATCAAAGCTGACAAAGAATCTAGTGTAGGAACGATTACAGACATTAGAATAAAATTAAGAGATGTAAACGCTTTAAAACTTAGTTATTCTACCCAAACAGGAGCAGATAACTAACAGAATTAGTAAATTATATTAAAAAAGGGAATACAAATTTTTGTATTCCCTTTTTTATGTCCTAATTTTAAAAAATAAGAATAGCTATCTATGAAGAAACTAATTTTCTTTTTTTTTATTGGATGTTCAAGCATCGCATTTTCTCAAAAAGATTCTTTGCAGCTTGGTTCTAAATATGCAGAGGATCAATTGTATTTTTTAATTTCTTATAATCAATTATTTGATCAGCCGTCACTAGTTAAGGGAAGTGGTTTTTCCTACGGTTTGTCTGCAGGTTTTATGAAAGACCTTATTTTAAATAAAAAGGGTAGTATTTCTTTGGCTCTTGGGTTTGGTTATAATTATGATTTATTAAATCATGGACTTACCATTGCTAAGGAAAATAATGAAGTTACTTTTCAAGTAGATAATTCTGGTGCCATAAATACACTTACTATCCATAATTTAGAATTTCCATTTGAATTTAGATGGAGAAATTCGGATGCACAAACCTATAAGTTTTGGAGAGTTTATATGGGAGTAAAGGCAAGCTACAATGTGTCTAATAATTTTAAATTTACAGACCAATCAAATTCTTTTTCTTATAAAAATGTGTCTAGATTTAATTCATGGCAATATGGGCTTACGCTCTCTGTTGGATATGATGTTTTTACAGCACATATGTATTATGGATTAACACCCATGTTAAAAGACACCATGCTTGGAACAACCGATATTTCCTCTAAGACAATGAGAATAGGATTGATTTTTTATTTACTCTAAGACAAAGTAATATTCTCTTTTTTATTTAGATCACTTTAGAGAAGAATAAAACAAACTGACATACAATTCCAAGCGAAAAACCTACAAGAAGTTCTACTGGTGTGTGTGCTTTCAAATACAATCTAGAACTTGCTAAAATTCCAGATAAAATAACCAATACAATTACGATAGGTAGTAAAGGTAAATTATTAAAATTTGTCATAATTAAAAAAAATCCTAGCATACTACCCATAGATACTAGATGTAAGCTAGATTTTAATTTTATACTAAAAAGGGTATAAATACATGCTAAACTTAGTGAAGTTCCAAAAAACAAGATGCCTAAATTTCTTATTGTTGGAATCTGTATGACAGTACTTCCTAAAAAATATAAAACTACAATCATAAAAATAACAGGAAAACGTCTTTCTTTTATGGTTGAAACTTCATAATCTTTTATCATCATGAATCTTTTTAAAAAAACCAATAATAACAATGGAACTAGGTAGGTAAGCACAAAAACTAACCCCAATACAATTAATTGCATTCTCTTTTCAAGAGATTGTGAAATAAAAGTGAAGTATAATAAAACACCTATAGTTGGTAAGACAATAGGATGTAGAATGGTAGATATAATTTTATGTAACCTCATTTATATTTCCTTTCTCAAACGAGCTACAGGTATGTCTAATTGCTCTCTGTATTTGGCTACTGTTCTCCTGGCTATAGGATACCCTTTCTCTTTTAAAACAGCAGATAATTTATCATCTGTATAGGGTTTTCTCTTATCTTCTTTATGTATAACAGTTTCCAATATTTTTTTAATTTCTCTTGTTGAAACGTCTTCTCCTTGGTCATTTTTCATAGATTCAGAAAAGAATTCTTTTATTAATTTTGTGCCGTAAGGAGTTGAGACATATTTACTGTTGGCAACTCTAGAGATTGTAGAAACATCCATATTAATAATATCTGCGATATCTTTCAAAATCATGGGTCTCAACTTTCGCTCATCACCAGTTAAAAAATAATCATATTGATATTGCATAATGGCGTTCATGGAAATTAACAGCGTTTGTTGACGTTGTTTGATGGCATCAATAAACCATTTAGCAGCATCTAATTTTTGTTTAATAAAAAGGACTGCATCTTTTTGAGACTTACTTTTTTCAGTAGATTCTTGATACCCTTTAAGCATATTATGGTATTCTCTTGACACATGAAGTTCTGGGGCGTTTCTTGAGTTAAGAGTCAAGTCTAATTCACCATCTAAAATTTTAATGCTAAAGTCTGGAACAATTTGTTCTGCAATTTTATTATTACCAGCATAAGAGCTACCTGGTTTTGGGTTTAATTTAGAGATTTCTGTTATCGAATCTTTAAGAGTTTCTTCATCAATATTAAATTTTTCAAGTAGTTTCTTGAAGTGTTTTTTAACGAAGTGATCAAAGGCCAATTCTAAAATTTGAATAGCTAATACTCTAGTAGTTGTTTCTTTTTTTGATTTTAATTGTATGATTAAACATTCTTTTAGGTTTCTAGCGCCAACTCCTATGGGATCTAGTGTGTGAACAACATTTAAAAGAACTTTTTCAACTTTTTCTTCTCTAGTAAATATGTTTTGAGTAAAAGCTAAATCATCTACTAAATCTGCTAAATCTCTTCGTATGTAACCGCTGTCATCTATACTTCCTACTAAAAATTCTGCAATAGCATTTTCATCCTCGTTAAGTCTACATGTATTTAACTGCTCTCGTAAAGATTGATGAAATGTTTTTCCTGCCGCATAAGGAACATGTTTCTCTTCATCATCTGAAGAATAATTATTCGCTTGTGTTTTGTAGTTTGGAATTTCATCATCACTTAGATAATCATCAATATTGATGTCTTCAGTGTCTATTTTTTCGGTCCCATCATCTTCAAAATCGTTTTCTAAACTTTCTTCAAAGTTATCAGGCTCTTCTTTTCCTGTGTCTAAGGCAGGATTTTCTTCAATTTCTTGCTTTAGTCGTTCTTCAAAAGCTTGAGTTGGCAATTGAATCATTTTCATTAATTGAATCTGCTGAGGAGATAGCTTTTGGGAAAGCTTAAAGTTTAGACTTTGTTTTAGCATGTTCTAAAGGTACAAAAAGAACTGAATTAAAACTCAGCATTTTGTGGAGTTCTAGGGAATGGGATTACATCTCTGATATTACCCATACCTGTAGCAAATTGCACTAATCTTTCAAATCCTAGTCCAAAACCAGAATGAACAGCGGTTCCAAATTTTCTGGTGTCTAAATACCACCATAATTCTTTTTCGTCTATATCTAGAGCAGCCATTTTTTCTTTTAACACGTCTAAGCGTTCCTCACGTTGAGCTCCTCCAACAATTTCACCAATTCCAGGAAACAAAACGTCCATAGCTCTTACTGTTTTTCCATCCTCGTTTAAACGCATATAAAATGCTTTTATATTAGCTGGGTAATCAAATAAAATTACTGGACATTTAAAATATTTTTCTACTAAAAAACGTTCGTGCTCAGATTGTAAATCTGCGCCCCATTCATTTATCAGAAATTGAAATTTTTTCTTCTTGTTTGGTTTGCAGTTTCGTAAAATATCAATTGCTTCTGTATAACTAACCCTTTTAAAGTTATTCTCTACAACAAAATTTAATTTTTCTAGCAATGACATTTCACTTCTTTGCAATTGCGGTTTTGTTTTTTCTTCATCTGCAAATCGCTTATTTAAAAATGCTAAATCGTCTTTACAATGCTCTAAAACATATCTTAGTACAGATTTAATAAAATCTTCAGATAAATCCATATTACCATCTAAGTCCATAAACGCTACCTCTGGCTCAATCATCCAAAACTCTGCTAAATGACGAGTGGTGTTAGAGTTCTCAGCTCTAAAAGTAGGCCCAAAAGTATACACTTTACCTAATGCCATTGCATAGGTTTCTGCCTCAAGTTGTCCAGAAACAGTTAGGTTAGTTTCTTTTCCAAAAAAGTCCTGTTTGTAATCGATACTTCCATCTTCATTTAACGGTGCTTTGTTTTTTTCAAAATTTGAAACGCCAAACATTTCTCCTGCACCTTCTGCATCCGAACCAGTAATAATAGGTGTGTTAACATAGTTGAAACCATTTTCTTGAAAATACTTATGAACAGCAAAAGACAACTTAGAACGAACTCTCATAACCGCACTAAAAGTATTTGTACGAACTCTTAAATGGGCCTGTTCTCTTAAAAATTCTAGACTATGTTTTTTGGGTTGAATTGGATATTCATCAGGGTTAGAATCTCCTAATATTTGTAATGTAGAAACTTGTATTTCTACAGTTTGTCCTTTTCCTTGACTCTCTACTAGTGAACCAGTAACGCAAACCGAAGCTCCAGTTGTAATTCTTTTTAAGGTCTCTTCTTTTGTTTTTTCAAAATCAACAACACATTGAATATTATGAATTGTAGAACCATCATTTAGAGCAATAAATCGATTGCTTCTAAATGTTCTTACCCACCCTTTCAATGTAACTTCTTGTAAAGTTATATTAGATTGTAATAATTCGGCTACACTACTTGTTTTCATTATTCACACTAATTTTATATTATCCTGTATAGAAAAAAGCAAAGATACTTTTTTGAAAAACATTGACCAATGAATACATTAGTAATCCTACTAGTTTATTTAGGGTTCTATTTTTCTTCCTGAGGAATAATTGTTATAGATGGCTCTTTCAAAACTTCTTTGTTGGCAATTTTATCCTCAAAAGTTAGTAATAGGGAAGGGAGAAGTAGTAGGTTAGAAACCATTGCAAGTAGTAAAGTAATGGAAACTAGTCCTCCTAAAGCGATGGTTCCTCCAAAACTAGATACGGTAAATACTAAAAATCCAAAGAAAAGTACTATGGAGGTATAGAACATACTAACTCCAGTCTCTCTTAAAGCCGCATATACAGATTTTCTAATTTTCCAATTACTAGCAATTAATTCTTGTCTATATTTTGCTAAGAAGTGAATTGTATCGTCAACTGATATACCAAAAGCAATACTAAATACTAGAATTGTAGAGGGTTTTATTGGAATCCCAAAGAATCCCATTAAACCAGCTGTAATTAATAATGGCAACATATTTGGAATGATAGAAATTAAAATCATTCTGAAAGATCTGAACATCCAGGCCATAAATAAAGAAATCAAAAGAATTGCTAATGATAATGAAAAAACAAGATTACCAATTAAATAATTGGTTCCTTTTAAGAACACCAATGCTTTCCCAGTAAAAGAAACATTATAACGCTCGGAAGGAAATTCTTTTTTTACTATCTGGCTCAACCGTTCTTGTATCACATTCATTTTATCAGTACCAATGTCTTTCATAAAGGTAGTAATACGAGCAAATTGTCCTGTAGAATCTACAAAGTTGTTCAACATGTTGGAATTTCCGTCAGAGTTTTTAGTGTATTCAAAGATGTAATTTTGCTCTTGAGATGTAGGTAGTTGATAGTATTTAGGTTTCCCTTTATAATATGCTTGTTTAGAGTATTTGACAAGGTTAACAATAGAGACAGGTTTAGATAATTCTGGAAAAGATTCTATCACTTCATTAATTTTATCCATCCTTTTTAGCGTAGATAGTTTCATAACACCTTTCTCTTTTTTTGTATCAACTAAAATCTCTAAAGGCATGATTCCTCCAAACTCATTTTCAAAAAATTTAATGTCTTTAAAGAACGCTTTTGTTTTTGGCATATCTTCTATAAGACTCCCTGAAACACGTATTTGGTATAAACCAATAATTCCAAGGATTATAATAACTACGGTAGTTATGTAGATGGCTATTCTTTGCTCTCTCACCATTTTTTCCATCCAATCCACAACATTTTCCATCCATCTTCTTTCTAAATGATTTAGATGTTTCTTCTTAGGTGGCTCCATGAAACTGTAAATAATAGGGATAATTAAAAGAGCTAAGACAAAGATGCTTAAGATATTTATTGAAGCAAGAATACCAAACTCTCTCAAGAGTTGACTTTTCACAAAAACAAAAGTGGCAAATCCAGATGCAGTAGTGATATTAGTCATTAATGTGGCATTACCAATTTTAGAAATAACACGTTGTAAGGCTTTGGCCTGTTGTCCGTGTGATTTTATTTCCTGTTGGTATTTATTGATTAAAAACACAGCATTTGGAACTCCAATAACAATAATTAATGGTGGTATTAATGCTGTTAAAACGGTAATCTCATATCCAAATAATCCAATAAAACCAAAGGCCCATGTAACACCAATAGTTACAACTAAAAGCGTAATAAATGTTGCTCTGTAGGAGCGAAAAAAGAAAAAGAAAATAATTCCTGTTATAAAAAGTGCTCCTAGTACAAATAATTGTATTTCATCAATAATATTTTGTGCATTTATTGTTCTTATATACGGCATTCCAGAAACACGAACATCTAAGTTGTTTTCTTTTTCAAATCGATCAATAATGGGTATTAACTTATCAAATACAAAAGCTTTTCTAACTGGAGTATTTACAATTTCTTTATCTATATAAATAGCCGTTTGTATAGTTCCGGTTTTTTTATTGTATAAGAGATTATCATAAAATGGAAGCTTTTCAAATAGCTCTTTCTTAATTGAATTTACTTTTTCTTGAGAGGTGATTTTTTTTTCATATATGGACTCTAGAACAAACTTTCTATTTTTTGTGTCTTTTTTTAATTTTTTCACATCGGCTATAGACAATGTAAATTCTACCTCAGGTAAAGAATCAAAAGATTTTGCAAGGGAGTTCCAGGCATTAAATTTATCAGTTGTAAAAACAGAAGAATCTTTTACGGCAAGCAAGACTAAATTTCCTTCCTCGCCAAAAATTTCAAGAAATTTATTGTACTGTATGTTTACTTCATGATTTTCGGGTAATAGGTTAGCTTCTGTATAAGAAAACCTCATGTTTTTCATTTGAAAAACTAAGAGAGTAGTAATAATAGCAATTAAAATGAGTATTAAGTATCTGTTTTTTAAGATAACCCTTGACACTCTAGTCCAGAAGTTCATTGCTATGTTAGATTAAATTGAAGTTGTAATTCCATAATTATGTATGCACTTGCTTAAAATTAATTTTAAACAGTCATAATTTCTTTTTCTTTCATAGCTAAAAGCTCTTCAGTCTTTTTTACAAAATCATCTGTAAGTTGCTGAATATCTACCTCAATATTTTTTTTAAAATCATCAGAGATATCTAATTTTTTAATTTCGTTATTAGCTTCTTTTCTGGCATTTCTTATACCAACTTTCGAATGCTCTGCCTCTCCTTTAGCTTGTTTAGCTAAACCTCTTCTTCTTTCCTCTGTTAAAGGAGGTACGTTAATAATAATATTTTCACCATTATTCATAGGGTTAAAACCAATATTAGCTTTCATAATTGCCTTTTCAATTTCTGCTAACATTTGTTTTTCCCATGGTTGAATACTTATAGTCCTAGCATCTGGGGTGTTTACATTTGCAACTTGTCCTAAAGGTGTTTGAGAGCCATAATAATCTACCATAATATTAGATAGCATCGAAGGAGATGCTTTTCCAGCTCTAATAGTTCTTAATTCTTTAATTAAAAAATCGATAGCTCCTTCCATTTGTTCTTTTGCAGAATCTACAATAAATTCTATTTCTTCGTTCATTTCTATATCGTTATTTTAGTGATTGACGATGGTTCCAATTTGTTCTCCTGAAATTAATTTAAGAAGATTTCCATTTGTATTCATATCAAAAACTATGATAGGGAGTTTATTTTCTTCACTTAAAGTAAATGCAGTCATATCCATTACTTTTAAGCCTTTACTAATTACATCTTTAAAAGTTATGGTATGAAATTTTACAGCAGTTTTATCTTTTTCTGGATCTGTATTGTAGATGCCATCTACTCGAGTCCCTTTTAAAATTGCATCAGCGTTTATTTCGATAGCTCTAAGGACAGCTGCAGTATCAGTTGTAAAATATGGATTACCTGTACCAGCGCCAAAAATCACTACTCTTCCTTTTTCTAAATGTCTAATAGCCTTTCTTTTTATGTAAGGCTCTGCAATCTCTTTTATTTGAATAGCAGTTTGTAATCTAGTATACACTCCTTCGTCTTCCAATGCACTTTGTAAAGCTAGGCCATTAATACAGGTAGCCAACATTCCCATATGATCTCCTTGAACTCGATCCATTCCATTACTAGCTCCCGAAACACCTCTGAAAATATTTCCTCCACCAATAACTATAGCTAATTCAATGCCTTTATTAGTTACTTCTTTAATTTCTTTTGCGTATTCTTTGAGGCGATTAGGATCAATACCATATTGTCTATCTCCCATAAGTGCTTCACCACTTAATTTTAAAAGTACTCTTTTGTATTGCATATTTTTGAAAGTTACACAAAATTAAGCATTTTTTTTCTTTTCTAGAATGCTTGTTAGCATGAAAAAACCTCGTTAGTTTCCTGAAATCAATTCAGTCACTAACGAGGTTAATGGGTTATATTAGTTTGTGTTCTAGAGTGTCTCTAGTATACAGAAAAAAAATATTATCCTAAGGCAACACGTTTAAATCCAGTTACGCTTACATCTCCAATAGTTTTTACATAATCAGCAACACTTTGCTTACTATCTTTGATGAATGCTTGATTTACTAGGGTGTTGTCTTTGAAGAAACGTTTTATTTTTCCTTTAGCAATGTTTTCTAACATAGCCTCAGGTTTACCTTCTGCTCTTAATTGGTCTTTTGCAATTTCAATTTCTTTCTCAATAATAGAAGCATCAACTTCATTTTCATTTAAAGCAATTGGATTCATTGCAGCAGCTTGCATTGCAACATCTTTAGCAACAACGTCAGCTCCTTCAGAAGCAGCTGATAAGCCTACAATAGTAGCTATTTTGTTACCAGCATGTATGTAAGAACCAACAAATGCTGCTTCTACTTTTTCAAAAGAATTTATTTGAAGTTTTTCTCCAATAACTCCTGTTTGTTCAATCAATTTATCAGCAACAGTCATTCCATTAAAGTCTGCAGCAAGCAACTCTTCTTTTGAAGAACAATTTAATGCCAATTTCGCAAATTCGTTGGCAAGGCTAACAAAACTATCATTTTTACCAACAAAATCAGTTTCACATCCTAAAACAATTGAAACTCCAACAGTTTTATTATCATTAACTTTTGCAATAGCAGCACCTTCAGTAGACTCTCTATCTGCTCTTTTTGCAGCTACTTTTTGTCCTTTCTTTCTTAAGATGTCTATAGCTTCTTCAAAATTTCCTTCTGCTTCAACTAAAGCTTTCTTGCAGTCCATCATTCCTGCACCTGTTGTTTTCCTTAATTTATTTACCTCTGCAGCGGTTACTTTAACCATTTTCTTAGTCTTTAAAATATTTACAATTTATTTCTTTTTAGTAGTTGCTTTTTTAGGAGCTTCAACTGCAGGTGCAGCCTCTTTTACTTCTTCTTTAACAACTTCTTCTTTAGCAACCTCTTTTTTAGCTGTTTTTTTTGCTTCTTTGGCAACTGGTTTCTCAACTTCCTTTTTAGCTTCTTTAGCAGCTGGTTTTGCTTTTTCTTTTTCTGCTTTTCTTTCAGCTAAACCTTCAGCAATACCTTCAGTAATGAATGATAATACCCTTTCTATAGATTTTGAAGCGTCATCGTTAGATGGAATTACAAAATCTACTGGTCTAGGATCAGAGTTGGTGTCTACCATTGCAAAAATTGGGATGTTTAATTTTTGAGCTTCAGCAATAGCTATATGCTCTTTTTTAACATCAACCACAAAAATTGCTCCAGGCAAACGAGTCATGTCTACAATAGAACCTAAATTCTTGTCTAACTTTTCTCTTTGACGATTAATTTGTAATTTTTCTCTCTTAGATAAAGCATCAAAAGATCCATCTTGCTTCATTCTATCAATAGAAGTCATTTTTTTAACGGCTTTTCTGATAGTGATAAAGTTTGTTAACATTCCTCCAGGCCATCTTTCAGTAATGTAAGGCATGTTTACTGCTCCTGCTTTTTCAGAAACAATATCTTTAGCTTGCTTTTTAGTAGCGACAAATAAAATTTTTCTCCCAGAATTTGCAATTTTTTGCAATGCTAATGAAGCTTCGTCTATTTTTGCCGCAGTCTTATATAAATCTATAATATGTACTCCGTTTCGCTCTGTATAAATGTAAGGAGCCATGTTTGGATTCCATTTTCTTGTCAAGTGACCGAAATGAACTCCATTTTCTAATAATTCTTGAATGTTTGCTTTTGCCATTTTTTAAAATGTGTTTACGTTCTGTTTTTTGAAATCAATATATAAGTAGTCTTTTTATTACGAGTCTTATATATTTAGATACTAAACTGTTATTAATAATTGATAACAGTAATCTAAACCAAATATTAACGTTTAGAGAACTGGAATTTTTTACGTGCTTTTTTCTGACCAAATTTCTTACGCTCTACCATTCTTGGGTCACGCGTTAATAATCCTTCTGGCTTTAAAATAAGTCTGTATTCTTCGTTTATAGATACTAGCGCTCTAGTAATTGCTAATCTAATTGCTTCTGCTTGACCGGTTACTCCACCTCCATATACGTTTACTTTAACGTCATAAGAAGTTAAGTTGTCGGTTAGCATTAAAGCCTGTTGTACTTTATACTGTAAAGTAGCAGTAGTAAAATAGTTTTTAAAATCTTTTTTATTTACTGTAATATTTCCTTTTCCTTTAGAAAGGTAAATACGAGCTACGGCAGTTTTTCTTCTACCAATTTTGTGAACTATATCCATTATTTAAGATCGTTTAAGTTAATAGCTTTAGGATTTTGAGCATCATGTTTGTGCTCAGTTCCAGCATATACATATAGGTTTCTAAAAAGAGCACTACCTAATATGTTTTTAGGTAACATTCCTTTTACTGCTTTCTCTACCAATCTAGTAGGATCTTTCTCAAACATTTCTGTTGCAGTTAACGATCGTTGTCCTCCTGGATAGCCTGTGTGACGGATGTAACTCTTATCAGTCCATTTTTTTCCAGTTAGATTAATTTTTTCTGCGTTGATAACAACCACGTTGTCTCCACAATCTACGTGAGGAGTAAAGTTAGGTTTGTGTTTACCTCTAATTAGCTTTGCTATCTTAGAAGCTAGACGACCCAACGTTTGCCCGTCCGCATCAACTAAAACCCATTCCTTAGAAACGGTAGCTTTGTTTGCTGATACTGTTTTGTAACTTAATGTGTTCATAATTACACTTTTAGTTTTTGTTCTATTAATAATTAATTTTTTCCTTAAAAAAGGAGTGCAAATGTACTATTAATTATTTGATTAGCAAACAGTAATCGTGTAGTTTTCAAAAGGATTAGATGCTTTTGTAAATGAGTAGTTAAATTACTGGGTATTTGATTTAATTTTTTAAAAACATCAACAAATATATTATAAGATAACTTATGTTTGTTAATAATTATTATCTTGTAAAAGGTTTAAATTTTTTTTAGAACTTTAATCCCTAGGAAGTTTATTTTTAATCGCTCCCTAACATTTTAAAACAAAAATTATATATCAAATTGCTATATGAGGATTTTATATATTTCCCTTATTTTTTCATTTTTTTTGACTTCCTGTACTTCGGATGTAATTGGTGTTGTGTTAGAAAATGATATATATTCTTCCAGAGTTACCCAAATAATGAATGATCACGAAGAAACTAATTCAGATTTCTTAGAGAAATATCTTAATGAGGATTCATTTATAGAGTACTCAGGTGAAATGTTTAATGGAAAACAAAATTTAATAAAAGTATGGAAATCAGAGTTTTATTATTTTTCAAATATTTTTTTTGACACTAAAGAAGTATTTACAACTTTTAATAAAGACAGGTCTTACACTACTATTTTTAAAGGGAATTGGAATGCTAAAGGAAATTTCACTAACAATACATACAAAGTATATTCTTTTTATGAATTTAAATGGAAATATAATAAAATATATGAAATTCATGTACATTGGAATAACGAACCATACTACAAAGAATGGAATAAATTAATAAAAAGTAAAGAATATGAATAGACTCTATTTCTTGTTCTTGTTTCTGCTTATTTCATGTTCTAATTCAAATCAAATTGGGGTAGTGAAAAACTCAGATAACCGCTCTTTAAAATTGGTAACATTTATAAATGAGTATGTAGATAAAAATTACAAGACTCTAGATAGTATATTTTCTGACTCAGTTCATTTAAATTTAAATAATCGTCTTTATAAAGGAATTCTAAAACTAGAGGATGGTCTTGTGTTGTATCATCAAATATATTC
>ERZ767114.967-NODE-967-length-14518-cov-2.552178_pt1 | contig 14518 bp, 14 predicted proteins | sample MGYA00374952_ERZ767114 | MGnify/ENA primary metagenome ERZ767114 (study PRJEB28939, sample SAMN06267156) | marine metagenome | isolation source: Columbia River Estuary | place: USA:Columbia River Estuary, USA | collected 2012-05-05 ...
ATGAGTCATGGCATCAATGCCCGTGTCGGCGGTGGTGCGTGCAGGCACACTTATTGATAACTCATAGTCAACTAAAGCTACTGTTGGCATGAACCCAATCCCTAAGCACATCATTTTTTCATCGGTAATCTCATCGGAGATAATTGTTACTCTGGTTACTTCTGAACCGGTACCAGCGGTCGTGGGAATGGCAATAACTGGTAGGCCTGGTTCGTCGACGATTCTAGGGAATTTATAATCGCGCATTTCGCCACCATATTTACCTAATATCGCGATCGCCTTGGCGCTGTCGATTGGGCTTCCGCCACCCAGAGCAATAACGCAATCATAGTTTCCGTTACGAACTTGTTTAACTCCAGCCTGTATTGAAGCCACCGTCGGTTCTGGCACCGTATCATCAAAGACATCTGCGTTTATTTCTGATTCAACTAGAGACTTTTGTAGACCTTCAATATAACCAAGAAGGACCATAACTTTATCAGTCACAATCAAAGGGTTATTTAAGCCTAGGCTTTTCAAAATGGGACCTACTTCGCTGCTAGCACCAGCACCAATTTGTAAAACGCGAGGAAGCACAATTTTGGCAGACATTGGTTACTCCGGAAATCTAAGATCTAAGGTAGTTTGATGATTTGGCATGCCATTGACTCAACAACTAAATCACAACTTACAATCAAGATACTATACCATTAATGAGACAAAACATATTGTTTTGAGCTAATTATGGCATTATGTTTGAGCGTGGATGACTAAATAGCTTTATTAGCACAGCTAACACATAGCGTGTAGGTTGGATCGATTCGCAATCTGCCTAGAACTAGTTCTTCATCACAATCCACGCAAAGTCCAAAATCACCGGTATCTATCCTCGCAAGAGCAGAGGGGATTCTGGCAAGCTGAAGTTTGCGTCGGCGGGATGCTTCTTGAGCCATCTCTGCACCTTGCATAGCATCCATGCGCGACAATCGACCAACCATAGATTGATCTAGGATTACTGGTTTACCGGCATCTTTTGAAATCAACTCTAATTCCTCGAGTTCTGATTGAAGGTCTTTGAGTGCTTGAAAAAAGATCTCTAGCGTTGCGCTGTTCATGATGATTTTAAATGGCCGGCATTTCAGTAATAGCGTACGCCTGCTGTTCCAGCCAAGGAGCAATCTTTTTCATCTGTGTAACTATGTCATTGGTATAAATGGCTCGACATATAGAGGCAATTTTAGCAGGCCAATCGCCTAACTCATTATTGCGGCATACTAAGGTGAGGTGGCGAGCATTTGCGCCATTGGTTAGAGGCATTACCTGTGAACCTTTGAGCAATTCTGGATACCGAACTAAACAGAGACCAGAGGTTAAAGCCCAGCCTTGGCCTGATTGAACAAAACGTAATAGGGTCTGAGTACTATCTAACTCATAGGCTGCGTCGAGTTCGATATTGAGACGGCGCGCTATTAAATCGGTAAGGCTACCTAAACGTGACTGGCGATTATAACGAACAAAGGGCAAATTTTCTGCCAACCATGCTGGGCTAACCTCTTTATGATTGGCGTATTCATCTGGCACAATCATCACAATCGGGTCTCTCAACAAGGGGAAGCGCTGCAATTCTGGGTGTTCTCCAATAGGGTCGCTGGTAATCAACAGGTCCAGGTCACGATTCAGAAGATCTTGAGTTAATGGAGATACCAACCCCGTGCGAAGTGCCAGTTTGGAGGTAAAAGGCTTAACCTGTTGCATAAATTGAACGCCAGCAACATCGCAAAATGAATCAATCATGCCAATATTTAAAGGCAGGTTACCTTCCGAAGACGCCTCGCGTACATCTAGAAGCATTCGCTTAGTATCATTGATGAGATTGTCAGCATAGCCTTTTAGGACTTGTCCGCTAGGTGTTAATTTGATGGGACGAGAACGTGTTAAGACCAACTGCGTTCCGGTCTGGGATTCAAGCTGCTTAATTGTTTGAGAGACAGCAGATTGAGTGATTCCAATACGCTCAGCAGCTTGAGTTAGGCTGTCGGCCTCACCTACAGCTGCAAATACTCGCAGGGCGCTAATTTCGATATTGTTACTATTTTTCATTACGGTAGTTTAGCTTAAAAGTACACCGAGTGAAGCTATGTTGAACATTGTTTATCGAGAAACAGATTATTTCATTTTTCGGTAATTAATCTATGAAGGGCATTAATACCCACAGGGTAGCCTTTATATTCGACCATGGCGTCAAGCAAGCAATCCCATAGGAATTCTGTTCCGCTAATGTCGCTTAAGATGTAGAAGCAGGGAATGCTGCCTAAATCATTGCGAATCACCACCGCATTTGTTTTAGCAACTGAGGTCTGGGCGACACTACCTACACTGAATTTCTGGGCACGCAAGTCAACAGCACAAATTTTGGAGAACATCTCGGCGGCCTTCATACCCGTGACAGCTAACCAGCAGTGACTATCCCCACGGGGTAAAACATATGTCTTTTGGTCACAATTTTGATGCTCTATGTCCGCCTTGACCGACAGATTATTAACATCTTGACTAAGAGCGAAAATATCACTCAGTATTAGCACCTCCTGTTCAGATAGTTTGGCTGCTAGACCTGCATTATTTTGTTGCACAGCAGTGTTTGGCAATTCGGGAAGTGTGATATTTTGAGACTTCAACCAGGCTAGAGCGCCAGCGCCTTTAAAGCCAATTCTGGGTAAGGTACAAAGATCGCAAATGGCTAGAACTTGCGCCTGCTTGTATTCTTCAAAAGTTCCGTCCTCATTAGCGTAATGCTCTACTAACAGGTTCTCCCCTACCTTTTTAAATAGGCCATGACTCTGAAGATGACGCCGATTGAGTGGGCTGCGTCGAAGAACGGAAGAGGGTTCCAAAATAGCCATACTTAAAGCTCCTGACGCAAAGTTTTGGGATCATAAAAAGGCAGCTCTACGACAGAGGCATGAACAAGAACTCCGCCAGTTGATTTAATAATTATGTCACTTCCAGCAGCTGCACTCTCTGGCGGCACATATGCAAGGCCAAGGGCTTTATTCAATGTTGGAGAATAATGACAAGATGTTACTCGTCCCGTCATTTGTTCATTATTTAAAATTAAATGGCTTTCTTGTGGTAGCGGAGCATCTGGATCAGAGATTATAAACCCAACCAAACTTCGCAGAGCAGGTTTCTTCTCCAACTCACTGATGGTTCGTCCACCGACAAAGAATGGTTTCTTTTTAGATACGGCCCATCCCATTTGGATCTCGTTAGGATTGGACATGGCATCAGTATCTTGACCAATGATAATGTGGCCCTTTTCTAAACGCAGAACTCTCTGCGCTTCAATACCAAAGGGCTGTATTTTATTGTCAATTCCAGCGTCAATTAATGCATCCCATAGCGCCTCCCCATATTGTTGAGGCACATGGATTTCGTATCCAAGCTCTCCGACAAAGCCAACTCTTATCAACCGTGCCGGTATATTTGCAACAGAACCACAACGAACACCCATGTAAGGGAAGCTATCTGAGGAGAGGTCGATATCATTACAAATTCTCTCTAACACAAGGCGAGCATTGGGACCGGCAATATTGACGCCGCAGTAAGCAGATGTAGTATTGGTGATATCAACATCGAGCCGCCATTGGGCATTCCACTTAAGCATGCTCTGATATACGCGATCTACGCCACCTGTGGTAGCGGTGACATAAAAATGATTATCACTGAATCTACAGGCCACACCATCGTCAATGACCACACCAGCCTCATTGGTTAGTAGTGCGTAGCGAGCTCTTCCCACTGGTTGTTTGACAAAGCCAAAGGTGTAAAACCGATTTAAAAACTCGCCGGCATCAGAACCACGCACCTCTAGCCCACCAAGAGTTGATACGTCTACTATTCCTACATTGTCTCGTACATTAGTCACTTCAGCGTTGATACAAGCCTGTTTATCAAGATTTTCTCGCCAGTAGAAGGCGGGACGATACCAAGCGCCTGCTTGAAGCATTTCAGCCCCGGCTTCAACATGCCGATAATGCATATTACTGCGTCGAGCGGGATAAAAACTTCGACCTGCACTGTGACCTAGCTGTTCAGCAGAGAAGGGTGGTCTAGCGGTAGTAACACCAGTATCGGCAACGGTACGATTTGTTGCTGCCGCAACGATTCGGGCAGCAGCGAGAGCAGAGTGCCGACCTTGGGAAGGGCCCATACCGCAGGTCGAATAGCGCTTTACTAATTGGATATGTTCATACCCATCGCCGGTAGCGTTAATAATATCCGCTATGGTGAGATCTTCATCGTAGTCGACAAATTCTTTACCTTTTGGATGAGGAAAAATTGGCCATGGATGGTTGGGGCTAATATTATCTCGAGCAATGGGCTCCACAATTAGTTTTTCACTTAGATCCAGCGCATTTGTGGCAATTGCTGCGGCTCTGGAGCCTTCTAAGCGCACTGCATCAATCTGCCATAAACTAGTAACTGATCCTGCTAAGTGCAAAGTGTCTGGGCAGTTGCTCAGTGTAAACATTGCCGATTTATCATCATAACTCAGCTGCCCACCGGCCTGACAAACGAGCTGATAAGCTGGAGTGTAGCCTACGGACATGCAGAGTAAATTACATTGAATGACTTGACCAATATCGGCACAAATACCTTGATCGACGATTTTGCGCACTTCTACACTAGTAACATTGACGGCACCCTTGTTATGAGCCGCATATACCGCGAAACCAGTTTTTACTGGGATACCTCTAGAAATAGCTTCTTCTGCGATATCGTCATAGATCGGAGTGTCACGCAGATCAATAATAGCCTGAACCTTTATACCCGCATCATGCAAGTCAAGCGCAGTCCCATAACCGTCGTTATTCCCCGTTAAAATAACAGCTTCTGTCCCGGGTTTTATGCCGTAGAGATGAATCATCCGCTGTGCCGCGCTGCTCATGACAATTCCGGGTAAATCGTTATTATGGAATAGGGCTGGTTGTTCTAAAGCGCCAGTGCATAAAATAGTTTGAGATGCTCTGATCTTGTATAAACGGTTTCCAGAAATAACAGGTAACCAATTATCGGCAAACCACCCGTTGCAAACAGCGTTAGTCATTACTGTGATATTAGAGTTAGCTTGAATCTCGGTGACCATTTCTTCTCGGATCTGTTGGCTGAGTACTCCCTGAGCATCCAACCGAGCGTAGTTTAGCGAGCCACCGAGGATTGGATTTTCATCGACTAACAAAACCTCACAATTACCAATACCGGCATCAATCGCAGCTTGCATACCCGCAGGACCGCCACCGACAACTACCACATCATAAAATTTGTATTGCTTATCGTAATAGTCAGGTTTTAACTGTTGATCAATAACACCAAGGCCGGCCTTTTTTCTGATTAGTGGCGCCCACTTTTCCCACATACCTCGAGGTTTAAAAAAGGCCTTGTAGTAGAAGCCAACAGGTAGAAATCTTGAAAACAGACCAAGTAGAGCACCACGATCCTTTTCCAAGCTACCTGAGTAATTCTGCCCGGTAACTTCCATTCCTTCTTTAATGAGTTCTCTATCTGCCAGTGCATTGGGGTCCGAAGGCAACTGAACCATGGTATTCGCATCTTGCCCTGCCATAGTCAAGACACCTCGTGGACGGTGGTACTTAAACGAACGACTGAGCAGCCAGCGTCTGTCAGCTAATAGAGCACTAGCGATAGTGTCTCCAGAATACCCTGAGATTGGTTCGCCCTCGAATTGGAACTTGAGCGGTTTGTCGCGATCAATCAGAGAGCCGTAAGGTGCGGGTAAACGTGCTTTCATGAGTCATTCCCAGGAGCTGGTGCTTCAAATTCAACGCGATGCTGATATATCTCATCAGCTTTAAAGGTTCTTATAATTTCGTCGGTGATAGTATTTCGTTCAGCTAAAAACCAAAAAGAACTTGCGGTATGGCACCACCATTCGGTGACTATCCCCGCGGCATTGTCATGGAAGAAGACATGTTCAGCCCAATCTCGGGTAGAGGTAGCGCGATGATCTGGCATTGCGTGATATTCACCACCGTAGGTAAATTCTGAAATATTTCGCAGGCCATTGAGAGGACAGGGAAGGAGTTTCATCGTTTGACCTCTAGTGGCTCGCGGCGGTAGCGCCGGCTTCGTTAATTTGCTCAAACCGATAGAACCGCTCTAGTTCAAAGGGTTTGATTAGATCGGGCACTTTTTTAGTCGCTACTAATTCAGCCATAGTGACTCCACAAATGGGAGTAGCCTTGAAACCCCAAGTACCCCAACCAGCATCAAGATAATAGTTCTCCACAGGACTGAGCCCCATAATGGGGCTATAGTCGGGTGTCATATCGGTGGTACCTGCCCACTGTCTTAAAAGTCTTGCCTGAGCTAAAAATGGGAATAATTCGAGGGCTGCTGCTGATAGCGACTCCCGCTGGTCGAGAGTGGCCCGAGTATTGTAAAGGGGATAGGGGTCTGAACCTCCACCAATAACAAACTCTCCTCGAGATGTTTGGTGAACATACACATGTACTTGCGGCGAGCTTACATGAGGTGTGAGGATCGGTTTGTATGGTTGAGTTACCATCGCTTGCAAGGGGTAACAGTGTATGGGCAGTGGTATGCCTGCTTTTTTGGCAACTATTGAGCTTGCCCCAGCGACTGCCTGGACTACGGAGCCACACTCCACGCGGCCACGGTTAGTTTTGACTGCTGTGACACGACCGTTGGTGATCTCTATATCTTCGACTTCAGTTAGCTGGTGTAACTCGACGCCTCGATCACAGGCTCCTTTTGCATAGCCCCATGCTACAGCGTCATGTCGAGCCGTGGCGCCATCGGCATGCCAGAGACCACCCATAATCGGAAACCGACTATCTTCTGACATATTGAGGTTAGGTACTAAATCTGCAATGGTTTGGCGGTCAACTAATTCCGATCTCACGCCCAAATGCTGATTGACCTCTGCTCTCCAGCGAAAACTCCGGATCGCTGCATCACTATGTGCTAGTGTCAGTTGACCCCTATTCTCCATCATCACATTGTAATTAAATTCATTACTCAGATTGTTATACAGTTTGACTGACGCACTGTAGAACTTCACCCCAGCTTCAGTGAGATAGTTAGATCGAATAACCGCGGTATTGCGAGCAGTGTTACCGCCGCCTAGATAATTTTTTTCAAGGATCGCAACGTTAGTAATGCCATGATATTTAGCGAGATTATAAGCGATCGCTGCACCGTGACCGCCACCACCAATAATGACAACATCATAGTGTTTCTTTAGATCTGTGGCGGGAGTAAAGTGGTGCTTGGCTGGATATTTGCTATTCAGTCCGTATTTTAATAATCCAAAAGGCATTGGGTTACTCCCCGTGAGTAAAAAGTAGATTCAACTACCTAGAAATACCACTGTTTTATTACCATCTAAGAACACACGTCTTTCAATATGGTATTTTACTGCTTTAGCCAAAGCCATACACTCATTATCGCGGCCCACTCCGACCAGTTGATCTGGCCCATAATTATGGTCAACGCGAGTCAACATCTGTTCAATGATTGGTCCTTCATCCAGATCAGAAGTGACATAGTGGGCTGTAGCGCCAATCACTTTCACTCCACGATCAAAGGCCTGATGATATGGTTTGGCACCCTTGAATCCGGGTAAAAACGAGTGATGAATGTTAATACACCGACCTGCTAGTTGTTCAGTTAAATCATTCGATAGTATCTGCATATAGCGAGCTAGAATGATTAGCTCTGAGTCAGTGTCATCAATAATCTCTAGCAAACGTTGCTCTTGTTGTGACTTGGTCTTTGCTGTCACTGGTAAGTGAATAAAGCGTATGCCTTCTCGTTCAACCATTGGTCGCAGGTCTTGATGATTGGAGACGACCGCAGTAATTTCCATGTTCATCTCGCCTTTTCGCTTTCGATAAAGAAGATCATCAAGGCAGTGATCATACTTGGATACGAGAATAATCGTTTTTACTGCTAACGAGGGCTTGTGGAATTTCCACTCCATGCCAAAATCTTGGGCAATGGTAGAAAACTCTTCGGTAATAACATCAATGTTAGGAGACTTGCTCTGACGTCGAAACACAGCACGCATGAAAAATTTACTAGTCGACTCATCATCAAATTGCTCGAGGGCGCAAATATAGCAGTCTCTTTCGGCCAGAAAACTAGTGACTGCAGCTACCACACCAGTGCCGGCCCGGCAGGTACCGTTAAAAATAAAATTGTCGTTGTCGATTCTTAAGTCTGTCATTCTAAATAACCGGTGATAAAAAAGGGAGACCAGTGTAACCCTTCGAACTTGATAAATCTGTGGATCCTATAGGACACGAATCATCCTATGTGTGGATGAATGGGTCAATGTCAAAGCTATAGGATAAGTAAGTCTTATATGAATCTTCGAATTCTCTTATGGGTTTAAATCGAGAGCGCTGTGATTTTTACGATCAGCGGTCCGTGATGAGCTTCGCAGACTTGAACGCATGATTTTTAACTAGAACGCACGCCTCTAGATTTATCATAAAGTTGTCATTAAACTGCCTACTTTATGCACTTTGTTGTTTAAAATCGTGGTCCCTTAGAGGCTTTAGGAATGACAGTAGAGAATAACCAGGGAGAGGAGTTTGTGGAGTTGATGAGTCAACGCCGCTCCCACCCAAGAGTTGAAGAGCCAGCGCCAAGTGATGATTTGATGCAAGATATCTTTGCGGCGTCTCTGAGAGCGCCAGATCATATGCATTTGCGACCTTGGCGGTTTTTAGTCATCCGCGGAGATGACCGTCAATATCTGGCTGATTTGTTTGTCAAAGACTGTCAAGAGAAGAATTGTGATGCAGACCTAGCGACTCTTGAGGGCGCAAAAAAGAAAGCCTATCGCGCTCCTCTTATTATAGTTGGAATTACAAGCTATAAATCTCATGATAAGGTCCCTGAGATAGAGCAAGCGCTTGCTACGGGGGGTGTTCTCAATAATATTGGTATGGCTATTTATGCCCACGGGTTTGGCTCGGTGTGGCGCACAGGAGGCTACGCCTCTTCATCAGTCGTAAGGGAAGGTTTAGGTGTGTCCTCGACCGAAGAAATTGTCGGGTACCTCTACATTGGCACACCAACGAATGCCGATAGACCGATTAAACCCATTGAGGCTTCTGATTTTTTTATGGCTTGGCCGGAAAAATATAAATCCAATGAGCCCCTCGATCGAGTAGAAAGAGACTACTAGGTTATTTTTGTAAGTGTTAAGGATTACGGAATGAGTATTGATCACAGCCAAGAGCTTCAAAATGGAACTTCGCCATCAAACAAAATTATGGTGTTATTTGGCTCGGAAACAGGAACAGCAGAAGAATACGCTTTTGATTTAGGCAATGCACTACAAGCCGAAGGCTATGCGTGTGAGGTGTCTGATTTGGATGACTATGAAGCCTCTGCATTGGTCACAGAGCATTTAGCTATTATTGTCTCTAGCACCTATGGTAACGGCGAAGCTCCGTACAACGCTGAAGATTTGTACAATTGGCTAGAAACTCAGGAACCTGATCTCAGTTCATTATCTTTTGCTGTATGTGCTCTTGGGGATTCGGGATATCCCTCTTTTGCCCAAGCAGGTAAAGATTTTGATCGACTCTTGGGAGAAAACGGGGCCAATCGAATCTTAGAAAGAACTGAACTGGATGCCTGTTTTGATGAGCAAGTCGAGCCATTTATTGAAAAGGTCCAAGCCTGGTTGGTGCTCCACGGGCAATGCTACAAGAAGACAGTGAATCTCAATCCAGTTTGAACGGAACTTTACTAGCGTCAACTTTTAGGAATTACCGGTATTTTGCTGGATAACTCCGAAATTTAGTTAAAATAGGCCCTCCGGAATCTGCCTTAAGGTGATGATGAGAATTTTTCTCTTAATAACGCTTTCCATGCTTGGTAGCTGTGCGACCTATCAGCCGACTCAAATTAATGATGTGTGCAAAATATTTTGGGGAGAGACAGACTGGTATGAGGATGCCCGAGACGTCAAGAAACGCTGGGGGGTGTCTATTTCAGTCATGATGGCGATCATGAGACAAGAATCTTCATTCAGACCTGATGTTAGGCCTGAGCGGCCCAAATTTCTGTTTATTCCATTGCCACGTAAGTCATCCGCCTACGGATATGCGCAAGCTCAGGATCCCGCGTGGGAGGATTATCGAAAGGCGACTGGAAACTGGAGTCATGATCGAGATGACTTTGGTGATGCCATTAACTTTATTGGCTGGTATGTGGATAAGAGTCACCGGCGATTAGGTATTTCCAAAGCCGACCCTTACAGGCAGTACCTTGCCTACCATGAGGGTTGGGGTGGATACTCTAGGGGATCCTTCACTAAAAAGCCGCAATTACTTAAAGTCGCAAGTAATGTTAGAAAGCAAACAGCTCGTTACAATGCTCAGCTAAAAAAGTGTCGGCCCGCTCTGGATAAATCCGTTAAAGGCTGGTTTTTCTGATGCCTGCACTTTTCATAATAAAGTCGAATATAAATGTAATCCGCGCCTCAAGCTAACACGGAATCTAAAGACAAGTGCAAACAAAACAACTATACCAGGGAGTAGGGTGGGTCACTGTAGGCTAGTTATACACCTCAACAAATAGGAGAAGCTCACTGTTAGCCTCTATATCACTAGGTTGACTCGAGACGTGATTTGGCCGCATTGTACTGAGCTTCAATCTTATCGACCAACTCCTGAGCACTCAGCACAGCCTTCACAGCGCCAATGCCCTGACCACAACCCCAAATGTCTTTCCATGCTTTGGCATCGGAATTACCGCCTGACCCAAAATTCATTTTAGACGGATCACTTTCAGGTAAATTATCTGGATCCATGCCCGCCGCTATAATGGAAGGCTTTAAATAGTTTCCGTGCACACCGGTAAACAAGTTACTTAGCACAATATCATCTGCACTGCTATCCACTAAAGACTGTTTGTAGGGTTGTTCGGCGTTGGCCTCTTCAGTTGCTATGAATGCCGAGCCTATATATGCAAGATCAGCTCCCATTGCTTGAGCAGCAAGCACTGCATCACCATTAGCGATCGAGCCAGAGAGCAAGAGAGGCCCATCAAACCATTCGCGCAATTCTTGGACAAGAGCGAAAGGGGAGAGAGCTCCAGCGTGGCCTCCAGCTCCAGCAGCCACCGCAATCAATCCGTCGGCTCCTTTTTCAATAGCTTTTCTCGCAAAACGATCATTAATAATGTCATGCAGCACGATGCCGCCATAAGAATGCACAGACTCGTTAACAAATTCTTTGGCACCCAGTGAAGTTATAACGATTGGGACTTTCCACTTTACACACATTTCCATGTCGTGCTGCAGTCTGTCATTTGATCCGTGCACAATTTGATTCACAGCAAACGGAGCTGAGGGGCTTTCAGGATTCGCAGCATCGTATTCCGCTAGCTCCGTAGTGATTTTTTCTAGCCACCGATCGAGCTCTTCTGCTGGGCGCGCATTTAATGCAGGGAATGACCCAACAATACCGGCTTTGCATTGAGCAATCACTAAGTCAGGGTTTGAAATAATAAAAAGTGGGGCTGCGATAATGGGTAACTTTAATCGCTCGGAAAGTATTGGGGGCAATGCCATCGTTAATTCCTGTTTAATTAGTCAGCGGAAGATCAGTTACTTTAGCAAATAATTTGGCACCAAATGCCAATATACAAATCACTAGACCTTCCTGTGTCAACTGTGTTCGGCTACTGAAAATATCGTACGTGGCAATCCATCTTTATGATCACAATTGATAGATTGGCATCCTTCAACCAAAGTGATGGTAACTATGTTAAACGCTATAGCAAAGACTAAACTGTTTAAGAAGGTGACCCTGTAGTCGCGGTGGCTTTGATTAAACTCAAATCAAAGATAAAAATACCTGTGTGTCGTTTAGGCATCGATAATAACTTAGATTACAGGACAGGAATGTGTTGTGATATCCTAGTTTCCACAGGTTGATAAGAATAATAACTATGATTTCAGTAAAGAAAATTTCTTCTGTTGTGCAGTACTTCATTTTAGGCGTTATCGCTTGGTCTTTTTATGGAGTAATTGGGCTAAGTGATTTCGATATTTTTGATGAAAACAATCTTCTAGAAAACACCCAAGCCTTTGTGCTGATGTTTGTGTTCTTTTTATTTCTACTGCCATTATTTGATCCGTTGCGAGGAGATAGGTTAATAGCGGTATTCTTTGCTATATTGACATTGGCTTTTCTTCTGCGCGAGCTTGATATTGAGAAGTTTGATTTGCCAAAGATACTCATATTACTTGGCTCGGGCAATGGAAGAAATATTCTCTTGGCCTCAGGATTTTTGTCAACTTTAGGGTTTGCCTTGTTTAAGTTTCGGTACTACCTTGATTTGGCGCGATGTTTTTTGCGCAATAGAACTGGGTTTGTCACCCTTATTGCAGGCCTGTTTCTCATTGTGGGTGATATGTTTGAGAAAATTGATGTGCCGTATCACGTATTGTATGAAGAGAGTTTAGAGCTTCTTGGTTATGCCTTTTTGTTATCCGCAGCAGCCAGGTTATCAAGAAGAGAGGTGAAAACGAGTCGGTTTATTGATTGACCAAAAGCTATTAACTTTTTAAATGGCACACTCGGGAGGGAGTGTCATTTAGCCTTTCTCTTTTATTTTGTGAAACTTTACAACCAGCGCCACACACCAATAACGCCCGCACTTGCGTAAAAAAACTGTAGGAGCAATATCCCGTAATGCTTACAAAGCAACGCCCACAAGCCAATCGCTAGCGCAGAAATAAAAAGCAAAGTAAATCCAAGCACTTCATAACCAGTATTAGAAGCAACTAACATAGAGTATATAATTGCCGTAACCACACCAAACCATTCGAGTGTTTTTTTCATATTATGTGCTTCATTTTTATAAGACATCGACAGTTGTATATTGTCCTGTAGAGTCTACTGGTGCGCACTAGGAGTTCCAAACGAAAGTTTATTTTTTTTGAGGTGGGTATATAGATACTAGAAACGAAGACTTTCGGGAGGGGGGGGCTATGATTTGGAGCACTTTTTTGATTACAACTGTAACTCAAAATGTAACCCTATAATTTATGGGAGTTTTAAAATCAAAAAACCTTTGTAAAAACAAAGGCTTATTGAGAATAGATGGCGCACTCGGGAGGATTCGAACCTCCGACCGCTCGGTTCGTAGCCGAGTACTCTATCCAGCTGAGCTACGAGTGCGTTTTGACTCATTTCTGAGGCCGCGTACTATAGGTTAGGGGCGTGTTTGAGTCAACAAATGCCTTTACGTGACCCCCAAGTTTTCTTGTTTTTAATCTCTACTGAGTATTTCTCGTGGCGAAAGATATTTCTGTCACACTTATTTACGAGGTTAACTATTGTATTTGATGGGGACCGCCATGGTTTCTTTTAGCTCTTCCATCACCACATAGCTAGTGGACTCCTGTACCGCCGGTAACTTTAGAATACGATGGCCTAGTAATTCACGATAGGCTGCCATATCTGCAATTCTGGCTTTTAATAAATAGTCGTAGTTACCTGATACTAAAAAGCAGCTCTGTACATTTTCTAACTCAATGACTGAGCGGCGAAATTCTTCAAAATTTTTCTGGGAGGTGTGGTTTAAGCGAATTTGCACAAATACCACCAACCCAGCCTCCAGTTTTTGTGGACATACTTGAGCGCTATAGCCAAGAATGTAACCACTATTTTCTAGACGCTTTACCCTCTCTATGCACGGTGTAACCGACAACCCGACTTGTCGTGCAAGTTCGGTGTAGCTGATCCGGCCATCTTTCTGTAAAACACGAAGAATATTGCGGTCAATTTTCCCAAGCAGGGATATTCCTTCCGTAGATTTTTTCATTTTCTGATTTCACTCGTAAAAATATTTTTTGTCGTAAAAACTTATTATATAACAAAATTATCTGTTATTTAAAGGTATTAAGTAATAAATAATGCTGCATATAAGTAGAATGGCACTATAAAAATTTTATGCAAATTAGCTTTAGGGTGGAAAAATTTATGTTAATAGGTGTCCCAAAAGAAATTAAGAATCATGAGTATCGTGTAGGACTTACACCTTCTTCGGTAAAAGAGTTAGTGAAGCATGGGCATCAAGTTATGATTGAGCATGATGCTGGAGTTGCGATTGATTTTACAAATGAAGAGTACGTTGCTGCTGGCGCTGAGATCGTCTCTAGTGCAGAGGAAATATTTGCTCGTGGTGAAATGATAGTTAAGGTTAAAGAGCCACAACCCCAAGAGTGCAAAATGCTTCGGGAGGGGCAAATTTTATATACATATTTACACCTCGCGCCAGATCCAGATCAGACTAAGTTATTATTAGAATCTGGAGCAACATGTGTGGCCTATGAGACTGTTACTGATGCTGAAGGAGGTCTCCCCCTTTTAGCTCCCATGTCGGAAGTCGCCGGACGAATGTCAGTGCAGGCTGGCGCCCATCACTTGGAAAAAGCACAGGGGGGGCGCGGGGTTTTGTTGGCAGG
>ERZ767114.969-NODE-969-length-14485-cov-19.117990_pt1 | contig 14485 bp, 19 predicted proteins | sample MGYA00374952_ERZ767114 | MGnify/ENA primary metagenome ERZ767114 (study PRJEB28939, sample SAMN06267156) | marine metagenome | isolation source: Columbia River Estuary | place: USA:Columbia River Estuary, USA | collected 2012-05-05 ...
TGTAGCAGTACAGGTATATACCAATGTTCGAGGTTCTTTAGCGGCAAATGTTGTTACTGACAGCCCAAGCAAGGCCATAGCTAATGCAATCTTTTTCATTATGACCTCCTTATTCGCCGTCTGTCCATTCTACCATTAAGCTGTCTGCACCATGCTCTCGGTAGGCTTGTTTTGCGCGTCTAAGTTGCTCGCCGGTCATGCCTACGAAGTCGGTTAGGACCATCTTTATAGAGCTGTTTTCGTTTTCGGCTTCGCCCATTTGTCGCAATACCAACACGATGAACACCCTGGCACCTTTCTCTTGAAGAACGCGGGTTTCAACAACGCCGGCTTCTTTTGTAAAGCGGTCGGTTAAAAATCGGTATTCAGATTGGTTCTCAACTTCGACATAGGTGTTGTTATCGAGTCTTTTTGCTAGTGCCTTTAATGGCGATTTTCCTACCAAGGACCGGCCCATAAAGTTAGCAACGCGATTCATGCCATAGCCAGACACATACAAGGTCCCGCTGGCATCACCTTCTTGGTATGCAAGTGGGCAATTAACCAGCCATTCTTCCAAACCGCTTCGATTGACGGCCAATCCTAATTTTGGGTCGCTGCCTTCTAAGTCTTTTAGCTCGACGAAGGTAACATCCTTTTGGGTGTCATAAATTTCCTCCGTGATGTCGCCTATGTGCGCCTGATCCAAACGGTTTATCAGCGTAGTGGCTGTTAAGGTCAGAGGGAATTCTTCCTTGTTAGGGTTGCGACGGCGAGCCTCACGGAAATGTGTAATAACATCCAATGCCTCTTTAATTAGACCGTAGGATTCAAAATAAAACTCAAGTCCTTTGCCGGTTAATGGACGGTTAGCACTCAGCCATGTTCCATTGTCCTGGCCGGTTAGCCAAAAGGCTCTGGTGTGAGTCAAAAGGTGGTGAACAGCAGACACTTCCGCAGCGGCCATCCACTCGTTCGGATCTGATTTTGGATAGTCGTCAACAAATCTTCCGATGTAAACGCGGAATATAAATCCCTTTTTATGAGGTTCTAATATGCTTGGAATGTTCCAAACGTGGACCTTGACTAATCTATCGTCAATTATTTCTGATGTTACTGCTAGTGCTGGAAAGCGCGGGTTTTTGTATCCCATAATATTCTCCTAAAGTCATCGGTAGATGCCGTTTACAGGCGTTAGTGCCTGTAACTAAGATTCTAAGCCCTTAATTTTATTTGGCAACAGTTAATTAATGCTAACGACGATTTTTTCGCCACGTTGTTCAGATACCGACTCGGAAAGTCCTTGGCCAATTAAGGACCAATCCAGCGCATCGATTTTGTCTAGGTTGCTAAGAGGTTCGTCCCCAGAAATATAACCAAGGTCCTCAACACCTATGTTTGAAAGTTCAGGTGGTAAGTCTATAACCTCGAAGGTTCCGTCTTCTTTTATAGAAAGTTCCCATCCGACAAGGCTGCCTCTTTCTTCTGCAGCCGTTCGTAATGTTTTAATAAGCTCGTCCTTGCTGATGTTGATAAAATCGTGCTTTACGGCGGCATCCATTATTTTTATAACTCCAGTTTTTAGGCTACGTTTAACGATTCCATTTGCCAATCTAAGCCACACCGGATGTGGCATATTGGAGGGTGGCCGTCGTTAAAATAGATAATGTCTATGCGAAAACAATCCGACACCACAACCTCGTCTTTGTGTGTTGCCGAAATTATGTTGCGGCTACGTCTGCGAAAGAATCGGCCAATGTGCAGGGACTTTAAAAGGTCGTCCATAGCAAAGTAAGGGTCTGACATATCAGGCAACGGCGTTGTTAAGAATGTTGCATTCACAATAATCTTAGTGATCAGGTACCCGTGAATTGTTTGCGGTTCTTTGTTAGAGCGATCCTCAAGCACCTCCATCGACACCAATGCTATTCCATCTGGGCGAAATACAGAGACAATACGGTGGTAGGGTGCCGGTGCCACTTCTAAAAATGGAAGATAGTCAGGCGGGTAAGTAACTTTCACCACTAGCCCGCCGTGATTGTATGTGCCGTCGTGTATCCCTGCCAAAAGTTTTAAAAAATAGGTCTGCGACATACGGCTCTCCAATTTTACTTATTCATGTACTTATTGACGGTTTGCATAACGCCCTCATAAGAAACAGCTCCAGGCATCGCCTCAATGCTGTCGCGCCAAATTACGAAGTTGCCTGGTGTTCCTGTTATGCCAGCGGAACTACCGGCCGCCATTTCAGCTTCAATCTGAGCCTTGAGAACATTGTCTTCAAGGCAGGACGTTGCTGCGGCCTCTGACAAGCCGTGCTTAATGCCCATAGCCATAATTGTTTTCGCATCAGTAGCTTTAAAATTTATCACTTCGTTGGTGAATTCCCAGAAGGCATCATTCCCGACGGCTGACGCGACACATTCGGACATCATGGCTTTCGGCATCGCGCCATCATGGAAATCGAGAGGGAAGTGACGATATACCCAAGCGATTTGTCCTTCGCTGTCATCGACAACCTTCAACATTGTTTGATGGAATTGTCGGCAGTATGGGCACTCGAAATCGCTGTATTCGATGATTTTTACGGGTGCATTAGCGTCACCGTAGATGTGATCCATCGTGTCGATTGGCGGTAGATTTTTGGCAGCACGGCTCTTTCGCTCCATTTCTGCTTTGTTCTTTTCAGCCGCTTGCTTCTGGCTGTACCAACGCAGATTTTCTTCGTATGCCTTAAAGCGACCGTCTCCAATGAGGTTGTTTTGAAGCAGAATTTCAGTCACACGGGCATCGATCAGCTGGTTCAATTGTTCTACTGTGACATTGATGGCTCCTGACTCTGCTGCGAAAACAGGACTGGACAGTGAGACTGCAAAAATAATGCCAATAACTGCCTTTTTTACTAGAGAAATCATTGTTGCCATGCTGTTTTGTTCCTATAATAAAGCCCTACATTCGACAAGGGGTTTGGCATGAACGATATTTTAACTAACATCCTTTACGTTCTCGCTGGCCTTGGGATCGGCATTACTTTCGCTTACTTCGTCCATCAGGACGAGTTGGAGAATGGTGAGGCCAATCTAATTCGTGTCGTTTATAACGCTTTGTTCCGTAAGTGATTTGTTGAGCCTCCAACTTTACTGATTTTCCCCCTCTCATGTTTTGGCCAACTGTGCGGACGCACATTTGGCTTTTTGCTGTCGGCTTGTAACCCCCGTGATTATTGGGCTTTGTGTTTTGGCTCGCGCTCGGTCGGTCGGATGATAGTGGGGAAGGGGTTTGGTATTATAGGTGTGGTCAAAAGACCTTTAAATTAAACAAGAACACCGAGGATACAATAATGAGTAAAGAAGATTTAACAAAGATTGCAGCTAACCGCACAGACTTTCTATTGGTATGTATTTTGGCAGTAAATATCGTGGGCGTTTTCATGTAACACCGAAAGGTATTACCGAGGATATTTAAGGAAGCCGGTCTAATTGACCGGCTTTTTTTTGTTAGCCGTTAATTTTTCGCTTCATGTCAGCGCTGATCTTGTAGCGAACCGATTTAGATGCAGCGATCTGCATTGGTTCACCCGTTTGTGGATTCCGGCCTTGTCGTGCTGCACGGTTTTTAACCTCAAACGTACCAAATCCATTTACGTTCACACGATTGCCTAATGCCAGCTCGCCAGCCATCAGCTCAAAAAAACTGTCTACTGTTTTCTTTGCACCTGATTTTGAAAGGGACTCGTCGGATGCGGCGAGCTTATCGATTAGCTGGTTTTTTGTAAGAGTTGTGCTCATGTTAGTTCCTTATTTTCATCCCACTCTGGGAGTATATTTTGTAAGACCGCGTTTAATCTCTTCTTGATTTTTGTGCGCGTATTTTGCTGTTGTTCTCGGATCTTTGTGGCCTGCTATTTGTCGTGCTATTTCTAAACCGTACTCTGGATCATTCGTCAATTGTGTTAATAGGTAGTGTCGAAACCAATGTGGTGAAAAATTTTCTAACCTGTCGTAATCTTCTTCGCTAAATTCTATCTCTCCATTATCGGCTGCTTCTTTTGCTTCGCCAAATAAATCTTTAGTCAGTGACCAGATCGCGGTGGCTGGCATTTCCTTTGGTTTGCCTGTGGTTCGGTTTTTTGCCATCTTAATGCGCTTGGGTGTTTTAAATAAATAGGGATATGCCTCAACGTCCTCACTATATTCGCTGCCCAATAGGACCCTCATATCTTCTAAGAAGAGTTGGTAGGCTTCTTCTAAAGTCCATGCAAGCACATGCTCGTCACCACCTTTTACTTTCAAACGAAGGTGAGGTTCCCCTTTAATAAGAAAAATATCTTGTTCGTAACTGGCGTTTGCTGCTGCAGACACCCTCGATCCTGTGCCTACAAGCATGGTAAACAGCCATTGAAATATTGGGACATCGCGATTATTAAGTGGGTCTTGTTGAAAATCTTGTCGGCGCATAGCTAGGTACCTGCAGAGTTCTTTAATACCTTCTTTGCTAAATTCCCTATCTTTTAGGCGCTTTTTTACCAAACTTTCGCCTGCCTCGTTCGGTTTGATTTTTGGCACCAGGGCAAATGGGTTCCGCGTGATGGGAAACGACTCGGTTTTAATCGCGTAGCTCCATATCGAACTTAGTCCAATAATTACTGAATTTATCGACGAATGGATTAGCTTTCCCGATAGCGGCTTCCACTCAGGATGGTCGAATCGTCTGCGTCTGGCTATGTCGATTGGTGATGGATTTAATAGCCAATTTACAAACCCGCCAACCACCATCACATCTATTTTCTGAATGCCATCAACAGTCACAATACCATTTTCTTCGCGGGGAATGACGGTTAAGAGGTAATAGAGAAATTTCCGAAGGTCTTTTTTTCGGCTATTCAAGGTGGTTTTTACTGGTCTGGTACCCTTTTGGTAGACAGTAAGCATCGCGTTAATTTCCTGAATTAATCGGATGCCGGCCACTGTATCAAGAACGGCGACTTGCTGTAGTCGAGATAGATGCCCTTTGGACTGCGCTGCCGTGCCTATCGCCATTGTTGTCATACTGTTTCCTTTACCAAAAAGGGTCTAATTCCGCCCTGTTAATTTCCTGTTTTGAAATATTTTTTGTTATTAACAGCATCGAGCCATTTATGAAATCGAAAAATAGGATGCCTGTAATATAAGAAAGCACCCGTAATTGTTCTGTGCTTCTTCTTATTACTGCCCAGGTTATCCAAGCCGATTGTCCCACCAAAAAGCTTGTCACTATTATGCCCGTTAGGACATCTGAGGGGGCCAATAACGTCACTCTATAAAAAGCGTAGAGCTGCCCAATTATTAAAATGGCCATGCTGCCCCATGTAATACTCAGATATAGCTGTCGCACGAAACCTAAGTTTTTATAATTGAACCGGACCATTGGATTTCACCTTTTCGGTTAATCCGCAGCCTTGCGTGATTGTTAAACGTCCCTAACAAACAAGGATAGTTGAGATAATCAATCTGTCACTGGCTTGTGTTACTCCTTGTGAGGTTTAAAGCCGTTCGTTGCTTGCCAAGTACGCACCATAATCGAACTCGTCGTCTGGCGTTTTAAATTCCAGATAGTCCCGCATCCATAGCTTAACTTTGCGTATAAATTCTTTCTCAGTATCGGCCTCAAGCATCGAACCCATAAAGCCACCACCCTTGCCGATCTGATCCCATTCTTTTTTCTTGTCATCCCACAGGCGGATATAAACGCCAGTCCATAGGAAGGTGAACTCTTTGCCCTTTAATTTTCGTGATCTAATCGTGTGTTCCATGGCTGCTCTCCATTAAATCTGGCATTGTTTTTCTTGCTAGTGCGATCAGGTGCGGTATGTCAGTGCCATCATCAGCCCATTCGTACAATGCTTTCTTATTGTAATAGTTTCGCACACGACTTTCTTGGAGGACGTAAGCCCCATTAGGATCGGCTTCTGCAAACGCAACGTGAAATCCATCGACTTCAACGACTGCTTTAATCCTCTCGCCTACAAGTGCGGAAGCTGCTGCACATTCAACGCTGCTAAACTGGCTGAAATACTGGTCACATAAGAACGCAAAGACTTCGCGGTGTTCGTCTGTCCAATCTTTTTCTTCCACACCATTGATCCAATGTACAGAATCGGGTGTTGCGGGTAGCTGCAATTCGGCTTCACCACCAGCGTATGTAAATAGGATATGGGTTTCGTTAATATCTATTGCTAATGTAGTGATTGCTTCCATGTCTAGCTCCATTAATCCACGTTCTCTTGCTAGTGCGATCAGGTGAGAGATGTCATCGCAACCCCTGCCTTCTCTGGTTTATTTTACAATAAAATTATTATATCGCACCCCTATCGCACCTACAACAAAAAGCACACCGTATATGCGATAAATCAACAAAAAAATAATCGTAATAAGCAATACCGAGGTCACTCCCAGCACCCCATTTTTTTAAGCCCGTCGGTTTCGTGCTCGCCACCTTTGTAGCTGAACGAATAGGTGTTTCGCTCGCCACGAATAAATTGGACGCGGATATGGGATGACCAAGCAGCAGATGTTTTTGCTGCCTGATCTCTGGTTTTGGCGTTTAGCAGCCAGCGCCGTCTTCAATGGATTTTGGGTTAGTTGCTAACTCGCCAGTTCTGAATGCCTTGAAGCGTGGATGTCTTAGTGAGCCATCGGGTGTTTCTTCGTGAAACTCGACCTCGATCATCTGTCCAATGCAAGATTCTTCGTTGCCCTTGAAATAGCCCCGCAGGTAGTCGGTCAAGCCAGACCCAACATTGACGGACACTCCAGAGTGATCCACGACAAACGCACCCAACATGCCGTCTATACGTCCTGTGCCTTTCTCCCAGCCAGTGATTACGAGATCGAGCGTGTTCTTGGCTTTCACCTTCATCCAGTGAAACGACCGCTTAAATTCGTATTTGCCGTTCATTGGTTTAACGATCACGCCTTCGCCGCCTTTGTCTAAAATTGAGGCGTTGATGTTGAAAATTTCTTCGACCGAATGACACAGATATTCTTCTGATAGCTGAACCGACGGGTTATCACCAAAGGCCGTTTCTGCAATGATTCTCTTCAAAGCAGCGCGACGTACATGATAGGGGAGGTCACAGGTGACACTTTCAAACTCGGATGCTGGCATAATGTCGAACAAGAACAACGAGACATTGGTGTTCTTAGTTTTGCGATGCACAGCAGCAACAGTTTCGCTAAAACCTGATACTTCGTCCATGATTTCGCCGTCCAAAACGATTGCTTCGTCGCCATAAACGGACTTCGCTGTTTGTGCCAAGGCGTTTAGTTGCTCAACAAGATGTGGGAAGTCTCCCTTTAGCAGCTTGCCTGTTCTGCTAAATAGCTTAACGCCGCCTTTTTCCAGCAGGGCGATGCAGCGCACACCGTCGTATTTTGCTTCGACAGCCACGGGAAAGGTTTTCAACCGCTTTTCTTCAAATTTGTGTGCAAGCTGGACTTTAAAAGACGGAACGTATCCGGGTCGCAATTTATTCAAGGCCGTTGCTGTAATTCCACAGCGCATGTCACCGATCAACATCCGTGTAAGAACATCGTAGGCATCTACAGTAAGCTCTGATCGACAGGCCGACAAGAAACCAAGAAGTGCTGTCCCAGTTAATGTCCTGTCTTGGCACATCGCTACCTTTTTAACTTCGTCGTCGGTAAGGCACTCACGTTCACCACGATTCCCGCCATCTTCGGCCAATTCTTCAACCTTCTCAACGGTGCGATCTGAAATGCCCGTTGTTTTCAGGTGGTTGTAAGCATTTTTAAATACAAAAGAGAAAGATCGGTCATCAACAAAAGTTTCGAGCAGACTCGTTTTAGCGTTTGATGCGCCCGTGCTGACACCGTTAAGTGCCTCAATCATTCCATAAACAGCGGTTAGATTAGTTTCAGTATTTAGCATGTATTTCTCCTGCAGCCGCCAGCGACGGCTATTGTGTGGTTGTTATAATGTGTCTTGCGTTAAACCCAGTGCTTCCCAAAGTTGTGGATACAACTCAGTAAAGAATAAAATCCTTGCCCATGTTGTCGAATCGAAAGCCATCAACGCCTTTGAAGCCGTGCAAGGGTTGGTGTTTGTCATCGAGAAACAATTGAGGGCTTTTAATAACGCACTCAAGGGCAGCAGTAGGACTTTTAACGATGATGCCGGTAGTGGTGCGACCGTACATTCCGCGTCCTGAATAACCCTCAACCAGTTTTGAGTCCTCAATCGCATTTGCTAGTGTTTCTGCTAGTGCCAATTCCATGTGTAACCCCCTGTAGCAGTCATAGACGGCTGTTCTTTTGAATCGTCGTCCGTTACAAAGACAAGCCCCATAAATGGTCGAAACTCGACACGGTTCGGCATGATCCACTCAATTATGATGGGGTACTCCCAATCGCCAATGTCCTCAATATCCCAGCCTAGTTCTTCGGCTACGACACCGAGCATGAGCCTCTTAATTTCTTCGTCGTTCTGGTAGTAGCAGTTCAAATGGGCATTGGTAAGCTCAATACCTTCTGTAGACCACAGCACAGTGCATGTGTGGGCTTTTTCAGAGCATTCATCACACAAGGCATCGCCTTCGTCATTGAAGCTGTAATCGAGCGTAGGCTGCTTACAGACCACGCATTCAATAGACTGACAAGAAGCGCACATATAGCCATCTGCATCTTCGGTTTCAGCGGGTATTCGGTTTACATAAAGTCCTGATCCAAAACTGGTGCTTTTGCCGCAATGCACACAGGGGTCTATTACTTCTACGGTGGCCTGTGACGCACACATGGCTGTAAGCGAGGCTTCTGTGCCTAAGAGGTCGTAGTTTTCGAGTAGACCTGCAAAGGCGGTCTGGAACGAGGTGAGGTCGTCTGGTTCTAATTCAGATTGGGCGTAGGTGTTGAGAAGTTGGACACCTTCAAGTGCGTTATCAATAGCGAGGGATTCGTCGATAGTCATGGTCATTGTTTTCTCCAGTGCCGTGCGTAACAGGGCGGTTATTTAGCTTAGTGAAGGACTCTGTTTAGTTACCTTCTATAATTAATGTTATTACACAAACATTAATAATACAACTATTATATGTGTAATTTTACATTTAACGTAATTTTACAGTATACTATTTTAAATCAAATAACACTGGTGCTTATATGAACCCGCTAGAAACGCACACAAGAGAAATAGACACGCTAGAAACGCTCACAAGAGAAATAGAATCGTTTAAATCTATTAGAGAATCGTTTAAACCTAATAAAGACACGTTTCAATCACGCCGGTCTGTTAATAAAAATGGTGTTTACCGTGCTGCCAATGATCTGCTGCAACAAGGGATTCAACCGAAGATTAAAGAGTTGCAGTTGTACTTTAAAGAACGTGGGCAGTCCCCTTCAAATTCTACGCTGTCCGATGCGATGCAGACGTTCTTTGTTGATTTGGCGAAAGATCGAGGCTCTGAATTGATGTCCAATTTAGATTTGCTTGAGTCGGATGGCCATAAGGCAGCACCAGACGATCCTACAAGCAGCTATTTTAGTGAAGACACTAAAAAGGCGTTGCTCGATGCTCTGCTGCAAATTAAGTCCGATATGTTTCGTGACATAGATCAGCGACGACAAGTGTTGGAAGATCAACAGGCAGAATTTCTTAAAGGCCATGAAAGTCGCACAACACGACTAAACCAAGAGATAGCCCGTCTTCAAGAAAAACTGAGTGGTTCTAATGAACAAGTGGCTCAATTAATAAAGAGTGACATGGTGTTGCGTGGCGTTATTCACGACCTGAGAAAAGAGGCTCAAGATGCGCTGGAAAAATCGACGGAGCTTGAAAAATACAACAGCGAACTTATTAGCTCATTGAGTGCCGAAGTTTCAACGCTTAAAGACTCACTGGAACATTTGACCGATCAGGCGAGTGAATTAACTATTTTAAGCGGCAAACTAAAGGATTCTGAAAAGATTGGGGCTGTTTTGGAGGATCGCTTAAAAACCTTACAGGATACTAACCGAGCGGCATTAAGTGACAACACAGAGTTGTTAAACAAGCAGGAATCGCTAGAAGAACGGCTGGCATCTACTCAAGATCGTTTGGCTGCGCTTGGCACTGAGATTAGGGAAAAGGATGGCATCATTTCTGGGTTGTCCGAAACAAATAACCGGCTTTCTGTGAAGCTGGAGTATTCTCAGGAATTTGCCGAAGAATTAAGAAAGACTTTGAACACCCTGCAGATGCCGATCACGGTTGAAAAACAAGCCGGTGGCGTAGACGATGACTAGCGTGGCTATCCGTTCTCATTCGACTGATGTACTACTCTTACTTTTACATCAGCCGAAAGCCTCAAGTTCACACTATCGTCGGACCACTGCGCCAAAAGCTCTTAGCCATATAGATAACAGCTAATTTTTGAGATAACGACCACGCTTTAATTTCAGCGATAAATTCGTGGATGTCCACTTCCGCATCGTCCAACTCCATTTTAATTTGCTCGTCGTATTGGTAGCCCTCGCTAATCGCCCAGTGTAGTGTGGATGCCTCAACTTTGGGATCAGGATGCGGCATGTAGCCGTTGTACGCACAGCGAAACGCAAATATTTTTGCTTCCGAAAGCTCCGGCAAATTGTCAGCCATTAAAACCTCAAACTTTTCAGCCAAACTATTAATAGACCCCGAAAAATTAATGTCACCGCTACCTATATCGGAGATGTTATTCAGGGTTTTTATTGTCGGCATTGTGAGCCGCACAGATTTCTTAATCGCCATTGAAGATTTCCTTTTTTAAAAGTAATAGTCGCAATTTGGTGCATTTTTAATCTTAAAGTCGATGTTCAGCGGTTTCGTGGCTGCTTTTTTCAGCGGTTTCGTGGCTGCTTTTTTGGGTTTGGGCTTGGTGACAACAGGGGCGCTGCATTGCTGCCAGATGGCGAGGAAATCTATGGTGGTCCGGTTGCCCTTTTTAATGAAGTAATCGCCGTCTGCGCCTCCGCGTGGGGCATCATTCCCGCGTTCAAAGGTATACCCAAGAATTTCGCATATTTTCACCCACCGCACCGTCGGCCCATCAGTTGACAGACTTTTGTTCTTGTTGCTGCCAGTCCAGTGTTGAAAGTGGATTTTTTCTTTAGAAAGCATTTTATTTAGACCGGCCTGAATTTTATCTGGCGTTCCAACAGCGGCATGAATGGCGTTTGTTTTTGTGACGCGAAGCTCTGTTCTGATGGCTGCTATTTGTGCTTTAGAAAGTTTTTTGAGGTTAGGCATAGTGGTACTCCTTATCTTTCGCCCTCCGTTAGTGGGGGCTTCTTAGATATTTGCTGATTATTAATCGTATCGCACCCCTGTCGCACCGTCAACCTTTAGGGCTAGTGTTGGCGTAAAATAAGCGTCGATTTGCAGCATAAGTTTGAACAAATGCAGCATAAGTTTGAACAAATGCAGCATAAGTTTGAACAAATGCAGCATAAGTTTGAACAAATATTGAATTTGAGTGTCGATTGCAGGATAAGTTTGAACAAATGAAGGGTTAGCTTGCACGCTTTGATGGTTACCTAAGACTAGTTCTGTAAAGTAATTCAATTTAGCCCCTGTAATTAGGGGCTTTTTTGTGCGTGTCTCTAAATAATAATGTAAAAAATACTATCGCTTATATAATATTATGTGATACCTTGTAATTATGTAAAGTAAATGGGGTTAATGCTATGGGCAGTGTGCAAAAAGCAGTAGTAATGGAATCCGGTGAGCGTTACTGCTTGCTTGTAGATAGTGCTGGTTTGCCTATGTACTACCCTAACTTATATGTAACAACACAAGTGCGAAATAGATCGTTGTCTTACTCTGCAATGGAATCAACATTGATCGGAGTATCAGTTCTTAATCGATATTTGGAAGAGCGGGGTGAAAACCTTCAAGTGCGATTTCACGAAGGGCAGTTCCTTGATGAATCAGAGCTGGATGCGATAAGAGATTATTGTCAGATAAAGTTTCGGTCTCGAACTACTAAAGAGGACCCTAATGGAATCTTTACCCTAGAAGAGTTGCAGTGGTCGGATGAGAAGGTTGGCTCTGAGACTGAGTATGCTCGTTTGACTGTTATCGCAAAATACATAAAGTGGTTGGCTGAGCAGGTAACTGGATTAGACAAAGATCGATTTTCAGTTCTTCAAATTGGTAAAATGGAAAAAGCCCTCAAAGCACGGAGGCCGGTGAAGAAGAGCCGTAATGCTGAAATTAATGTAAAGGGCTTGTCTGGGGATCAGCTTGAATTACTGTTTGAGTTGTTCAGGCCCCAGTCAAACATTAACCCCTTCAAAGATAAAATCATTAGAGTGCGTAATCGTCTTATTTTTTTGATGCTATATCATCTGGGTTTAAGAGGAGGGGAGCTTTTAAATATTCGAATACGGGATATAGATTTTAGCTCTAATCAAATTATTATTGCTCGTAGGGCCGATGAAAAAGATGATCCTCGACGAGATCAGCCATTAGTCAAAACGCTTGATAGACGACTTCCCATAAAGGATACCTTGGCGAGGGAAATTCACGATTACATTATTGGGGTTAGAAGGTTGGTAGTTAATGCTACCAAAAATGATTTTCTTTTTGTCACTCATAAATCAGGGCCTACACAAGGCCAGCCGCTTTCGAAGTCAGCCTATAAAAAAATTATTGGTATTGTCCGGCAGGTCTCCCCTTCTTTATTTAACTTAACGGGCCATCAGTTACGACATGCTTGGAATGAAGCGTTTTCGGATCAAATGGACTCGATGGATGAGCCGCCTAGCGAAGAGCAGCAAGAAAAAATAAGGTCCTACTTGATGGGGTGGAGAGAGGGGTCAGGAACGGCAGCAACGTATAATAAGAGATTTAGTAGGAGGAAGGCGATAGAGGCTGCTCTAGAGTTGCAAAATGGAATGATTAGGATTCCTGATGGGTTAGATGATGAATAAAGTTGATCTAAATTCACCTGTGATATCCATTGACCAGATCGTGTCTAGGGCTGGGTATTCATTCAGCCTCAATGATAATTATTGGGCTTTAGACAAAAATATTCGGTTACCTGTGCATGAAATATATGAATTGATTGATAAAAAAATATTGCCTAGCTATTTGAAGACATTGCGATATTACGCAGAGAATTTGTCTTCAGCGCATACAAATAATATCCACACATACATGATGCACATGCTTAGGAGTGTGAGGTCAGAAAAAATTGATGAGGTGGCGTTGATAAATTATCGAGCCGCGTTGGATAAGGGTAATGAATATTATCTCGGTACTATAAGAGGGTTTTTGAGAAGATGGCATGAGCTTGGATATGCTGGTGTATCAGATGATGTTATCGAGTTGTTAGACGGGTGGATAATCAAAGGTAATGTAAAAGGCGATGTCATTAAGCGCCTAGATCCTGTCAAAGGGCCATTAAGTGACATAGAGCTACAGGCGTTTAACGAGGGCGCAATACAAGCGTTTGAGCGAATATGAAATGGTGGCTCTTGCGGAAGGGCTTGATACGTCTCTGACGTTATTCGGTCCATCCGGAGAGGTTGCTAAACATATCCCTGTCTCGATCCAAGAATTCAACACGATGGAAAGAGGTGCAGTACACGTTACTGAATTTGGCGTGTGCGTACACGACTTTACTATGTCGCCCTGTGAAAAATATCGGGATTGTCTAAATTGCACTGAGCAGGTGTGTATTAAGGGTGAGGAAGACAAACTTGCAAGAATCAAGAAGCGTCTTGGTGAAGTGGAGATACAATACCTTGCGGCTAAGAAGGCTAATGATGATGGTTTGGCAGGGGCTGATCGCTGGTATGAGTACCACAAAAATACGCTAGGTCGCTTGAAAGAGCTTGTTGCAATTATCGAAGATCCTAGCGTGCCAGATGGAGCGCAGATAAAATTACGAAATGAAAAAGCGTTCAGCCCTCTACGTAGAACGATAGAATCGAAAGTGGAGAAGCTTGCAATTCGAAGCGGCGAAGATGCCGCGATGCTTGATGATATGACTAAATTGTTAGGAGGTGGGCTTGGCTAAACATCTAACAAATCGAGATGTAGAGGCAATTCTCAATATTATCCATGCGCATGATGTTGAGAAATTAACTTGGGAAGGCATTTGTGCCGATGCTGAGGCTGTTGTGGGCAAGAAGCCTACGCGGCAGTCGTTATCGGCCAACGAGCTTATTAAAGAGGCTTACAAAACGAAAAAGGCTTCACTTAAACTCAGGACGCCAACTAAACCTAAACCGAGTAGCCTAACGGCCGCAGCGGATCGAATTGCTAGGCTACAAAGTGAGAATGAAGCGCTTAAGCGGAAAAACGATGTGTTGTTAGAGCAGTTCATCGTATGGCAATATAATGCTTATAAACATGGTCTAAAAGAACATCATCTTAATGCTGCTCTACCCCGCATTGACCGCGAGCGAACAGACGGAAAGCATAAATAGAGTATTTACTTTTGATTTGATAGCTATTTTATCAATGTAAATTCATAGCATTTATTACAAAG
>ERZ767114.971-NODE-971-length-14473-cov-4.566199_pt1 | contig 14473 bp, 13 predicted proteins | sample MGYA00374952_ERZ767114 | MGnify/ENA primary metagenome ERZ767114 (study PRJEB28939, sample SAMN06267156) | marine metagenome | isolation source: Columbia River Estuary | place: USA:Columbia River Estuary, USA | collected 2012-05-05 ...
GTTCAAACACCCGAGCTTCTTTGATTAAGACTTGGCAGGTCGACCAGTTTTCAGGGCAGGTACATTGGTTAGGGCTGCCAAAAAAGCTTTGTCGTTCAGGCTGCTCAAAAGCTTGAGGCCGGCACGCAAAATTTCACTCTTCTTGGCACTGTGTTTCAAGCCAAGGGCTTTTTGTTTCAAGCCAGCGATGGCTTGGTATTCGTCTTTGGGAAACGTGAAGCTGTCTCGAATCAGCTTGGGCTTTTTGAGCTTTGACTCTGCTGCTTGGGCTATTGGAGCAGCTTTGACTGTGGGTTTGGCCGTAGCCTTTTTTGTAGGCGCGGACGCTGATTTGTTGGCTGGCCGACGGGCAGGCTTCTTGGACACCACGGGCTTGGCCCTCGCAGGTGCTTTGGCGGGCGACCTGGCGGGCGATTTTCGAGGTGCTTTTTGAGCGGCCTTGCGCACAGTCTTTTTAGCAGCAGGTGGCGCGGTTTGAGATGTAGCCGTAGCTGTTTTTTCAGCGATTTTAACAGCGGCAAGGTTGGCAGTTGGCTGGGTTGTGTTCTCTGTAGACATGTTAAATATTAGAAAAAGTTAAACGTGCAAATAGTTTATACCGTTTTTCCGTTGATTTCAACCAATTCCAATTGCCAGGTGGTTTTTTGCCAAGCGATGCACTCTTCTCGGAGCAAATGGGCCGATTGGGGCCACTGCTGAATCCAAGATTTTTTGCACTGAATCACAAAACCAGTTTTGTTGTCGTCTGCTATTTTGAGATTGAAGCCTTTAAGGTCGGGGTCTCTTCTTGCATGGCAAAGAATGGCCGCAATTCGCAGGCTCATCAGTTGAATCATGAATTCGGGATTTTTGAGTTCGACTTCTAATTTTTTGAGCTTGCCACGATGACCCAAAATGAGTTGACTTAAACGATGCAGTTCCGACATGGAAAAGCCTGGCAGATCGGCGTTGTCGAGGATGTAAGCGCCATGTTTGTGAAAGTCGCTGTGCGAAATGCGTGTGCCGATTTCAAGCAGATGTGCTGCCCACCCTAGTTTTTTTTCAAGTCGCAAAGCGCGGGTTGCATCACAGGTCGATTTGTCAAAGACACCTTTGAACAAAGTGTCGGCTGTTTTCTGTACGCGTTCTGCTTGTAAAGCATCCACTGCAAATCGATTGCCCAAAGCGGCCACCATGGTGCTTCGCAGGTCTGTGTTTTCTTCTCTTTGTAAGAGGTCGTATAAAACTCCGTGCCTGAGTGCGCCTTGTGCGGCGTGCATGGTGTCAATTTGCATGAGGTCGAAGAGGGCGCACAGAACTGCCAAACCGCCTCCAATGACTGGTTTTCGGTCTTCCTTCACGCCTTCCAATCGAAGCGAATCAGCATTGCCTGACTTGATTAATTTTTCTTTGAGCCAGTTCAGGCCTTCACGGGAGATGGTCTCTTCTGGCCAACCAGCAGCTTGCAGGACATCCGCGACAGCGCCAATGGTGCCTGAGGAGCCATAGGCAATATCCCAAGAATTTCTAGGGTAAAGGGACAAGGCTTCATCCAAAACCGCCTTTGCTGCAACTTCGGCCCAATCAAATGAAGACGCAGAAAATTCACCGTCTGCAAAGTATTTCATGGACCATTTCACGCTACCCACGCGATAAGACTCCATGGTTTGAGGCTTTAAGCCGCTTCCTAAAATGATCTCTGTTGACCGGCCGCCGATGTCAACGACCAAGCGCTTCTCTTCAGATTGAGGGAGTAAATTGACAACCCCAGAATAAATCAAACGGGCCTCTTCACGCCCAGAAATGACCTCGATGGGAAAGCCTAAAAGCTTCTCTGCATGGCTTATGAATTCGTCTCTGTTTTTGGCTTCTCTAAGGGTCTGAGTGGCAACAGCGCGAACAAAATTGGGCCCAAAACCAGAAAGTCTTTCAGAGAATCGTGCCAAACAGTCCCATCCACGTTGCATGGCATCTTGGGACAGAATTCTGTCTGCATCGAGCCCGTTGCCTTGTCTGACGGTTTCTTTGAGGTATTCGACCCGCCGTATATGCCCATGCTCCAACACCCCAATTTCCAAACGAAAGCTGTTGGAGCCCAAATCTATGGCTGCTAATAATTGTCCGTTTTGCATCTCAATACTTCAATCTTGCTCAAAATTGTCATCAATCTTTCTCATTTTGTGTCTAAATTTTTTCATTTTGATGACAAATTGGTATTTATTTTTACACTTCCAAATTGGTGCAAGCTGCATCAAGCTTTGGAATAATTTGAAGCGCTGTCTAGAAAATGACATGAATTTGTCACAATTGGAAGCTAGATTGGTCGAGTGATGCAAAAGTAAAGCCTATAAAAAAGGTAAACCTGTTGCGAACACAAACACCAAATATCAACTCTGAATCAAGGATTCAAATATGTTAAAGATCAAATCATGGGTCGCTGCATTGGGCTTAAGCGCCATTGCTGCAACTTCAATGGCGGCCGAGCTGACTGGCGCTGGCGCTACGTTCCCATACCCAATTTATGCAAAGTGGGCTGAGGCCTACAAGGCAAAGACGGGTCACAGCATGAACTACCAATCTATCGGATCTTCCGGTGGCATCAAGCAAATCAAGGCCAAAACAGTTGACTTCGGTGCTACGGATGCGCCAATGTCTGCAGAAGATCTTGAAAAAGATGGTTTAGTTCAATTCCCCGCCATCATTGGTGGTGTGGTTGCAGTGGTCAACCTTGACGGCATCAAGCCTGGTCAAATTAAATTGTCTGGCGAGTTGTTGGCCGATTTGTTTTCTGGCGTGATCCCCAAGTGGAATGACAAGCGCATTGCTGACATGAACCCTGGCGTTGCTTTGCCTGATGCTGCAATTACCGTTGTGCATCGTGCTGATGGTTCTGGCACAACCGCAGTATTTACAGATTATTTGGCGAAAGTGAATGCCAACTGGAAGTCTACCGTTGGTGCTGGTGCTGCTGTGAAGTGGCCAGCCGCATCTTCAGTGGGCGGTAAGGGCAACGAAGGTGTTGCTGCTAACGTCAGCCGTATTAAAAACTCAGTTGGTTATGTTGAGTATGCTTATGCCAAGAAAAACAACATGTCTCACATCAACTTGCGCAATTTGGCGGGGCAGTTTGTTGCCCCTGATGATGAGACATTTGCGGCTGCATCTGCAAGTACGGATTGGTCAAAGATTCCAGGTATGAGCATTTATTTGACTAACGCACCAGGTGCTAAGTCTTGGCCTATCACTGGCGCATCATTCATTTTGATGTACAAGCAGCCAGCCAACAAAGCCAACTCTGCTGAAGTCATGAAATTCTTTGACTTTGCATTCAAAGAAGGCAAGAAAATGGCAGCTGACTTGGAATATGTGCCAATGCCTGATGCTACGACTGACTTCATTCGCAAAAGCGTTTGGAATAACGTGAACGTGAAGTAATCAAAAAATAACACCCACTGAATGCTCAGTGGGTGTTTAACTAGCGTCCAGTTAAAGAGATTCCTATGAACAATGTCGATAGTTTGATGACTTCACAAATGCAGCGTATTCTGCGCTGGCAGCGGTGGCAAGATTTTTTCTTTGAAAAAACAACCATGGTCTTTGCGCTGTCCACATTGGTGGCGCTGACCGGCATCATCGTCTCGCTGTTCATTAGCTCATGGCCGGTTTTAACCACATTCGGCTTTGAATTTTTCTACACGGTTGAGTGGGATATCATCAACTCTAAATTTGGTGGCCTGATTGCCATCTTTGGTACGGTGGCCACTGCCACCATCGCAATTTTGATTGCATTGCCATTGAGCTTTGGCATTGCAGTGTTTTTAACTGAAACATGCCCCATGCCTTTGCGTCGTCCATTGGGAACGGCCATTGAATTGTTGGCCGCCGTGCCGTCCATCATTTACGGTATGTTTGGTTTGTTTGTTTTTGCACCCTTGTTTGCTGAATATATCCAGCCCGCCTTGGCTGGCTCGTTGGGTCAAATTCCTGGCATCGGCATTTTGTTTACGGGTGCCTTCAATGGCATTGGCATTTTGGCCGCTGGTCTGATTTTGGCCATGATGATTTTGCCTTTCATTGCCTCTGTCATGCGTGATGTATTTGAAATCGTACCGCCCATTTTGAAAGAATCTGCCTATGGCATTGGTTGCACCACTTGGGAAGTGGTGACCAAGATTGTTTTGCCTTACACAAAAACGGGTGTTGTGGGCGGAGTCATGTTGGGCCTGGGCCGTGCTTTGGGCGAGACCATGGCCGTGACCTTCGTGATTGGCAACGCCCACAAGTTGTCTCCTTCATTGTTTTCGCCTGGCAATTCAATTGCCTCAACGCTGGCCAATGAATTTGGTGAAGCAGAACCTGGCTTGCACTACGCGTCATTGTTCTCTCTTGGTTTAGCTCTGTTTTTGATCACATTGGTTGTTTTATCTTTGGCCAAATGGATGTTGATTCGCGCTGAAGCTCAGAAAGGCATGAAGTCATGAACGTTTCTAGCAACATGGATTTGTCCATTTACGCAAGGCGCAAGCGCTCTAACTTCATTGGCATGGTGTTGTCAATGTCTGCCATGATCATTGGCCTGGCATTCTTGCTCTGGATTTTGAGCATCTTGATGTTCAAAGGCTTCTCTGCTTTGAGCTTTTCCATGCTGACGCATAGCACCCCTGCACCTGGTTCAGAGGGTGGCGGATTGGCCAATGCGATTGTGGGCAGTCTGATGATTGTGATTTCATGCTCCTTTTTAAGCACGCCCATTGGTGTTTTGGCAGGTGTTTATTTGTCTGAGTACAGTGATCGCAGCAAAATCGCAGAGGTCACTCGTTTCGTCAATGACATCATGTTGTCGGCGCCATCAATTGTGATTGGACTTTTCGTTTACGCGCTGATCGTCGTTCCTTCCAAGCACTTTTCGGGCTGGGCTGGCACCATTGCCTTGTCTCTCATTGCCATTCCCGTGGTCGTTCGAACGACTGAAAACATGCTCAAATTGGTTCCCGTGAGTTTGCGTGAAGCTGCATTTGCGCTGGGTGCCCCCAAGTGGAAAGTGTCTACCTCTGTCGTATTAAAGGCCGCTAAAAGTGGTGTCATGACCGGTTTGCTTTTGGCTTTAGCCCGTGTCAGTGGTGAAACGGCCCCTTTGTTGTTTACCGCGTTGAACAATCAATTTTTCTCTACCGACATGAACAAGCCAATGGCCAATTTGCCTGTGGTCATTTTCCAATTTGCCATGAGCCCCTACGAGAACTGGGTGAGCCTTGCATGGGGTGGCGCCTTGCTCATTACGCTGACGGTACTGGCACTCAACATCATTGCGCGTGTTGTGTTCCGTGAAAAAGTCTCAGTTTAATCTTTGAACAGATATACCCAAATGAATACATTACCTGAAACCAAAGAAATCATCTTGGAAGTTCGAAATCTGAACTTTTTCTATGGTGCTTTTCAAGGCTTGAAAAACATCAACCTGGACATTCAAAAGAATACCGTCACGGCTTTCATTGGCCCATCTGGTTGCGGTAAATCAACCTTGCTAAGAACACTCAATCGCATGTATGACTTGTACCCGGGCCAGCGTGCAGAGGGTGAAATTAATTTTGATGGTGAGAACATTCTCAACCCCAAACAAGATTTGAATTTGTTGCGCTCACGTGTGGGCATGGTCTTTCAAAAGCCTACACCGTTTCCCATGTCGATCTATGACAACATCGCCTTTGGTGTGCAGTTGTACGAAAACCTGTCTCGCAGTGACATGGACGATCGGGTGGAGTGGGCCTTGCAAAAAGCAGCTATCTGGGGCGAAGTAAAAGACAAGCTGGGTCAAAGCGGCTTGTCCTTGTCGGGTGGTCAGCAGCAGCGCTTGTGCATTGCGCGGGGCATTGCGGTCAAACCAGCCATCTTGTTGTTGGACGAGCCCACTTCTGCGCTTGACCCCATTTCTACGGGCAAAGTGGAAGAACTGGTGCACACCCTCAAGAGTGAATACACTGTGGTCATCGTGACTCACAACATGCAGCAAGCTGCCCGCGTGTCCGATTACACGGCCTACATGTACTTGGGTGAACTCATGGAGTTTGGCGAAACAGATCAAATTTTCATGAAGCCAGCGCGTCAAGAAACTGAAGACTACATTACTGGCCGTTTCGGCTAATTAAGAAAGAGAAATCATGGACAAGCATATTTCAAGTCAGTTTGATGCCGAATTGGGCAGCGTTTCTTCGCGTGTTCTAGAGTTGGGTGGCTTGGTGGAGTCTCAAATTCGCCACGCAGTGTATTCTTTGTCACAGTTCAGTATAGAAGTTGCTGATCAAGTGATTGCCACTGAGGCGCAAGTCAATTCAATGGAAGTAGAAATTGACCGTGATTTGTCTTCCATCATTGCACGTCGTCAGCCTACAGCGCGCGACCTGCGCTTGCTCATTGCAATTTCAAAAATGACAGCCAATTTAGAACGAGCAGGCGACGAGTCCGAAAAAATTGCGCGCATGGTGAAGTCCATTATCAATAGCGGCAACTCACGTTCATTGCCCGCTTCAGAATTGCGCATTGCTTCCGACTTGGCCTCTGGCTTGCTCAGAAAAGCACTCGACGCCTTTGCTCGCTTAGATGTCACTGAGGCAGTTTCTATTTTGAAAGAAGACGATTTGATCGATCAAGAGTTCGATGGCTTTGTACGCAAATTGGTCACCTACATGATGGAAGACCCACGTACGATTTCTGCCAGCCTAGACTTGTTGTTCGTGGCCAAGGCCATTGAACGCATTGGTGACCATTCTAAAAATATTGCTGAGTTAATCATCTATGTTGTCAAAGGCGCTGACGTTCGTCACATCGCCTTGGCTGAGGTGGAGTCTGTCATCAAATGAGAAGCTTGCCGCGTATTCTGATTGTCGAAGATGAGCCTGCCATCGCAGAACTCATTGCTGTTAATTTGCGCCACAACGGCTTCCAGCCAATTTGGGCCATGGATGGCGAGACGGCCCAAAAAGAGTTAGACGACGTTTTACCCGATGTCATCTTGCTAGATTGGATGCTGCCCAAGGAAAGTGGTCTTTCACTTGCTAAAAAGTGGCGTGCAGACAAGCGGTCTCAAACCATTCCTATTTTGATGCTCACTGCCAGGGGCGATGAAGTGGACCGGGTTGCGGGCCTAGATGCCGGCGCAGACGATTACATCGTGAAACCGTTTTCTACCAAAGAGTTACTGGCTCGAATTCGTGCGGTTCTTAGAAGGCGTTCCCCTGAGCAGTCAGCGGGCCGAATTCAAATGGGTCAATTGCTTTTGGATGCAGACACTCACCGTGTGAGTTACCAAGAGCAACCCCTGAAACTTGGCCCAACAGAATTTAAGTTGCTTCAATACTTCATGACGCACAAAGAGCGAGTTCACAGCCGTGGACAACTGCTTGATCGCGTTTGGGGCGATCATGTGTTCATTGAAGAGCGTACCGTTGATGTTCATGTGAAAAGACTGCGAGAAGCTCTGGGCGGTGCTGGTAGCATGGTTGAAACTGTTCGTGGCGCTGGCTATCGCTTCACGGAAATGACTCAAACCCCAAATACAGCTTCAACTGCAACTGGCTGATTTGGCTGGTTCTTAAAGCCAAGGCTCTCTTATGTTCTCTCGCACTGTCACCCTGTTCTTTTGGATGGGTGTTGCTGCGATTGCTGGCTATTGGCTGCAACCAAATTATGGTCATTTATTGGGCGCTTTTTTTGTCTGTCTTTTCACGGTCATCAAAGACCTTTGGAAAGGTCAAAAAATCAAACAATGGCTGCGACATAACAATGTGAAAGAACCACCCCAAATGGATGGAATTTGGGGTGATTTAATTGACCGAATGCGTCGCATTCTGAACGAGCAACGCAAGCAGACGCAAAACGAAGCGCAAAAGCTGCAAGACTTTTTATTGGCCATTCAAGCATCACCTAACGGCGTTGTGCTAATTGACCCTGAGGGCAGAATTGAATGGTGCAATCAAACCGCAGCCCTTCATCTGGGCATGGATGCCAAGCGTGACCTGATGCAGCACGTTGTTCATTTGGTCCGAGATCCTGTTTTTAAGAAGTATTTTTCCAGTGATTCGCACGATGATGAAGCCATCATTGATGGTCGAAGCGTATCCTTGCAAAAGACAGTGAAACTGTCTGTTCAGTTGCACAATTATGGTGAAAACAGACAGTTGTTACTCACTCGCGATGTGACAACCATAGCGCAAGCCGATGCCATGCGACGTGATTTTGTGGCCAATGTGTCGCATGAAATTCGCACCCCATTGACCGTGATGAGCGGCTTCATTGAAACTTTGCAAAGTCTCAATTTGAGCAAAGACGAGCAAGACAAATACCTTGACATGATGTCAGTTCAAGCCAGTCGCATGCAGGACTTGGTCAATGATTTATTGATCCTTTCTCAACTTGAAGGCAGCACTTTGCCTTCCGTCAGTGAACCAGTTTCTTTACAAGGCTTAATGTCCAGTATTGAATCGGAGGCGCGCGGCCTTTCTGCTGGTCAATTATTTGAAAATGAAGCACCTCAAACTTTACATTTTGAAACGCCAGATGGTGTTCAATTGAGTGGTGCTAACAAAGAACTGCACAGCGCGGTTTCGAATTTGGTCAACAACGCTGTGCGATATACGCCTTCGGGTGGAACGATCACTTGCAGTTGGAATTTGTTGCCTGATCAAAGAATTCAATGCAGTGTGACAGATACTGGCCCAGGCATTGCTTCAGAACATCTGCCTCGGTTAACTGAGCGGTTTTACAGGGTAGACCGTAGTCGCTCCAGAGAGTCTGGTGGCACTGGATTGGGATTGGCCATTGTGAAACATGTGATGCAAAGACATGGTGGCGAATTAAAAATTGAAAGTGAATTGGGCAAAGGCTCCAAATTTACGCTCATCTTCCCTGCTTCACGTGTCCTCCAGTCTGCCCCTGCCAAAGTCGAAGAAGCTGAAGTAACAGTCTAATAGATGTGAAAAAAAGAGGCCTCATAGGCCTCTTTGTTGAATGAAGTAGATCTTTAATTGCGTGATTCTTATTTGCTGTGCTGAACCATGACAGGTTCAATGTCAAAAACAGATTGACGTTTGTCATCCACTGTGACTTTAACCCAATGTAAATTTGGACTGCCAAACGTTTGCAAGCGCGTTAAGTTGGGCAATACTTTGCTTGGGCTGTACAAGGGTTTGTCAATCTTGAAAAAGTGAGTGTCGCCGTGCACAAGCAATACTTGGCCCTTGTAATTCTCGGTTTCTTTGATCACTGCTTGCAAGAACACTTGGTAGCCGCTGACTGATGGGGCCTTGCTTTCATCGGTATCTTCTGTTTCAGGCAAATCAAAGCCTGGGTCACCCTGGAACGCTAGCAAAATACCGCGCGCATTTTGATCTTTGGCTTTCTGAAAGCTTGATTTCAACCAATTGATATTGGCGGCATCTCTCGCCATATATTCGGCATTGCCTTGCTCACACTGCAAATCTGTTCGTGCACTTTTATTCTTGCAGTCCTTTTCATTCAAAATTTTGTTGTTGTTACTTCCTGGAATGTTCAAAGTCACAAACATCACGTTATTTTGGCTGAATCTTTTGTTTTCAATGTATGTGGCGTCTTGATCTTTGGGGCTTTCAAGGGGAAAAGCTTTGGGACCAAAGCTGGTGGGTTTTGCGAACATGACTTTGCGCAGGTGCGCCAATCGCTCTTGTGAATCGTAGCCACCGTTGTTTAAGCGGTGGCAGTCAGTCCACTCGTTGTCGCCGGGAATATAAACCACGGGGTGGTTCATGCCGTCAAAAAGTTTGATGGCATCCGTGAACACATTGTCTGTGCAATGTGAACTGCCATCTTTGATGTCACCCACAAAAATGCTGAAATCAACTTTGGCATTGTTTAAGCTTGCAATGACAGCTGGCATTTTGGGCCCGTCACCCGCTTTTTGGTAGGGCATGTCACCCCACAGAGCAAATGAAAAACTTGCAGCTTGAGCCGACAAGGTCAATGCCGTGGCAAAGGTAGCAAGACTGAAAACCAAAGATGTTTTTTTCATAATGAATTTTGTAATAAAGGAAATGGTTAATCTTTTAACTTACTTCATATGTGTGACATTTTGATGAAGCCTTGTGGTTAGGAAGTAACGCGCAAGGAGAGCTTCACGAATTTGTCATCTGAATTGTTTGAAATGTCTTTAGCTTCTTTACAAGAATGCTTTCTTCAACTCATTTAATTCGTACCATGAAAATTAAACACACCCTTCTAGCCGCATCCTTGCTTGCAGCCATGTCTGCACAAGCTCAAAATGCGTTCTCTGTCTACGGCAATGCTGATATTGCAATCAATAACGATGTCAAAACAGCAACGACTGGTATCAAAACAGAAGAAACTTCTGTTGTGCCTGGTGGCTTGTCTACCAGCAATGTGGGTTTCCGTGGCGATCGTCAAATTTCTTCCGGACTCAAAGCAACATTCCAAATGGAATTTGAAGTCGACCAAACGACCGACTCTGGCATCGTCAAAACCCGTGTTGGTTTGGTGAGCTTGGCCGGTGACTTTGGCGCGGTTACTTTTGGTCGCCGTACAACTTTGGCCAAAGCCGCCATTGATGCGCTGGATGCCAACGATGGAGCCAACACAGCGGGCTTTATCGGTGACAATGCCCGTGACTCACGTCGTAACGACATGATCACTTACTCTACGCCGAATTTCTCTGGTTTTTCTGCAGACGTTCAACTGGGCTTGGGCGCTCCTACACGCATTACCAGTGCCGCTGGTGTTGTAACACAAGACGGCAAAGCCGAAGACACCAGTTCAGTAGGTTTGAACTATTCAAACGGCCCATTGTCAGTGAAGTGGGTAAATGACTCCATTAAAAATTACAGCAAATCAGTCAGTGTTGCGGGCTACAGCGTTGCTGTTCCTACAGCCATGGCCACACGCAAGAACGAAGCTATTGGCGCTACATACGACTTGGGCGTTGCGAAATTGTATTTTGTTGATACCAAAATGAAACAAGGTACAGACGCTACATTGGTGAAGTTTGATACACAAACTTTGGGTGTACGCGCCCCGTTGGGCAACTTCACATTGGTGGCAGAAGCTGGCACAGGTAAGGCTAAATTGACAACATCGGCTATCCAAGCTGACGTTGATGCCATGCAACTTGCTGTGTTGTACACACTGGCCAAAGACACAACTTTGTTTGGTATTTATGGAACAGAGTCAATTTCTCATCCTACGTTCCTGAAAAAGGCTGAGCAAAAGAATACACACGTTGGTATTCGCTATAGGTTCTAATCAACTTTTTTTGCTTTCAAAATAAAGTTTATCTACGTAAAGTAAGGGAATTATTCGTTTCATGAAACTGTCATGCTTTGCTGAGACATTGCCGTTAGATATTTTTTTAACAGGAGCCTCAAGCATGTCTAGTACCGACGATCTCATCTTCAACAACTCTTCCAATCCACACTTTCAAGACGTTTTGAAAGAGTCCCTCAAAGACCCTTCACGCCGCAATATTTTGCGTGGCGGCTTTGGTTTGGCTTCTATGTTTGCGTTGCCAATGCTGGCCGGCTGCGGTGGCGTTGAAGCACCTTCTTTGACATCGCTGCCTGCATCCACTCTTTTAGGCTTCAACGCCGTGACAAAAGGTATCTTGGACCAAGTGGTGGTTCCTGCTGGTTACAGCGTGAAGGTATTGCACGCCACCGGCGATCGCCTCAATACGGCAGTGACACAATATTCCAACTTGGGTTTAGAAACCGATGATTGGACTCAGCGCGTTGGTGATCACCACGACGGCATGGACATTTTCTACATTGACAGCAATGGTCGCTACAGCACCAAAGCCACCAACAAGGCTGTTTTGGCTGTGAACCACGAAAGTTCTGCTGACTCGCATTTCTTGCACCCTAAGGGTCAAACTTCGGGCGGTGTGAACGGTAAAAAATTCGATCAGTTTGGTACATGGGATGTTAAATCACGTCCAGGTTTAGAAGTCCTGAAAGAAATTAACTTGCACGGAATTTCTGTGGCAGAAATCAGCTTGGACAGCAGCGGTAAGCCCACTGGCTATGTTGTTGATTCACCTTTGAATCGCAGAATCACACCCCAGACGCTGGCAGATGTCCGTGGCCCAGTCGCACACTTAAGTGCCATTCGTGCCATGTTTGTCACCCGTTTTGACACCACAGGTGCTACATCGCGCGGCACATTGAACAACTGCGGTCATGGCATCACCCCTTGGGGCACGTACCTTGGCTGTGAAGAAAATTGGGCAACTTATTTCAACATGCCAGTTGGTTCTACATTGCCTAACGCTAAAGTGATTGCATCGCACACTCGTTATGGTGTAGCTAACGCCGCACTGACCAGTTCATCTACCGCTGGTAGAGGACAGGGTTGGTATACGCCAACAGATTTAGAAGACACGGACTTCCGCTTTACACGTTGGAACATTGCCGCTTCTGGTGCTTCTGCCGCCGCTGATTTCCGTCATGAGCCCTTTACCTTTGGTTATATCTTAGAGCTCGACCCCCTGAACCCAACTGCTCGCCCAGCCAAGCGTACAGCCATGGGCCGTTTTGCACACGAGGCCGCGGTTTGCGGTATTCCTGTGGTGGGCAAGCCTTTGGCTTTCTACATGGGCTGCGATAGCCGCAACGAATACATCTATAAGTTTGTATCAGCCGCTAACTGGGATGCTGCTGACATTGGTGGCGGCATGGCCGCTGGCAATAAGTACTTGGACGAAGGCAAGTTGTATGTTGCAAAATTCAACAGCACTGGTGCTGGCGAATGGATTGAGCTGTCGATCAGCAATCCTTTGATCACATCGTACGCTGGCGCAGCTGGATTTACATTCACAAGCCAAGCTGAAATTTATGTTCACACACGTTTGGCTGCTGATGCAGTGGGCGCGACCAAAATGGACCGTCCAGAGTGGGGTGCTGTCAATCATGCCAACGGTGAAATTTATTTTGCATTGACCAACAACAGTGCTGCCAACCGTACACCTGCAACTGCAGATGCTGCCAACCCACGTTCATACAACGACAAGGATGGCAAACTCGGTTCGGGCAATCCTAATGGTCATATCATCCGCTTCAAAGAGCAGGACAATATGTCTACAGCTCTGGGCTTCAAGTGGGATATTTTTGTGTTCGGTGCTGAAGAAGACATGCCTGATAACGTGAACCTTTCCAAGTTAACGGCCAACAACAGCTTCTCTTCTCCAGATGGCTTGTGGTTCAGCAAAAGCACCGGTATTTGCTGGATTCAAACAGACGACGGCGCATTCACAGACGAAACCAACTGCATGTTGCTGGCCTCTGTTCCTGGCACAGTCGGCGACGGTGGCGAGTTCTATGTTGACAATTCGTTGACATCTGGAACCAGCACCACCACTGGCGTCACAAAGACCTTCATTGGCGGTGTGTTGGGTGAATCTCGCCTGCGCCGCTTCTTATTAGCGCCAAGGGGTGCCGAAGTAACAGGCTTGACAGAAACTGCCGATGGTAAAACCTTGTTTGTGAACATTCAGCACCCTGGTGAGAATACGCCTGCCCAAGGTACTGCTGCGAATTTAACTTTAGAGAGCACATGGCCAGGCAACGGCGGTGGCATCCAAGCAGCACATGGCCCTGCAGGCCGTCCTCGCTCTGCCACTTTGATCATCACTAAAAATGATGGCGGGAGAATCGGCCTGTAATTGCTTTCAATTGGGGTCAAAGCAACATTAATTGGTTTTATCAAATAGTTTTCTGGCCTCAAACTAGGACTTAAAATTTGGACATGCGATGCATGTCCATTTTTTTTGCTCTTTTTATTTCTACCAACGCAAGTGCATGGAATCCTTTTACAAATGAGGAGTTCATTGATGTTGCTTTGTCTAAAGCGGAGCTACAAAAAGTGAAGATCAATGCGGGTTGGGCCAAGGGAGAAGATCAGACCCTTATTTTTGAAGTCAGCAATGGACTGAATGGACCTATTCAATGTGGCGCAGCCAATGTTGAACTGAAAGATGGACAATCTCTGTCAAAGGTGTTTGTGCCGAAATTTGCCATTTCAAGCCAAGCGACCCGAAACGCCAGCATGCCAGTGGTCAAAGGCACCATGAAGGCGTATGCTCTGACTTGTTCTTGTTTCAAGAAAAAGGGCTCTGATGCGTGTGTCAACCCACTCAAATAATCACTTGGATCGCCCTATGAAAACTGCCTATTCTGTTTTTTTAACTATAGCTGTTGCTGTTTTTCAATTACTCATGCCTATGTCGTCCTCCAACGCACAAACTCCCTCATCTTTGGCGCAAGCTTTTGCCCCCACTGGAACTTTGCGTGCCTCCATTAATTTAGGCAATCCCATTTTGGCGAGCAAGGATGCAAGTGGGCAACCCGTGGGCGTCTCAATCGATCTGGCCACTGAACTGGCCAAGCGTTTGGGTGTGCCTTTGAGCTTGGTTGTGTTTGATGCTGCAGGGAAATCTGTAGAGGGAGTGACCAACGAAAAG
>ERZ767114.974-NODE-974-length-14401-cov-4.574839_pt1 | contig 14401 bp, 15 predicted proteins | sample MGYA00374952_ERZ767114 | MGnify/ENA primary metagenome ERZ767114 (study PRJEB28939, sample SAMN06267156) | marine metagenome | isolation source: Columbia River Estuary | place: USA:Columbia River Estuary, USA | collected 2012-05-05 ...
CTGCATCCACCCCTTTTTAGAGGGCAGAAGGAGAAACTTAGCCACCCTTAGGCATAAGGTCAAATTGGTCAAATCCCTGCAAAAAAGTGCAGGAATCGACCAAAAAACCTTGATTTATAAGGGTTTTAAAGCTTCTAGGGAAGTTCTTACTTCGCTAACCGGCCGTGATACGTCCGTCTCGTAACGAAGAAATGGAGGTTATCGCGCTTTATCGGCGTAGGTCAAATCAAGAAGCGAGTGATCTCGCTCAATATAAGCAAAAAAGGTAGAACTTTGTTGCTTATTTAATCAACTCTACCGCCGCTAGATCGCGCTTTCCTTTGCGTAATATTAAAAACTTTCCAGCAATTAAATCCGCACAAGTTGGCGCGAAATCTTCCGTCGCAATTTTTTTGTTATTCAAGTATGCGCCACCTTCTTTGATGATTCGGCGCGCTGCTGATTTAGATTCACAAACACCAGTTGCAACAATTAAATCTACCCAAGTTGGAATTTCTGAAGATGAATTTATTGTGGTGCGTGGCAGTTCTGCAAGTGCGCCAGCTAACGTATCTATGTCTAAGTCGGTGATTTCGCCTTGGCCAAATAACGCTTTCGCTGCCGCTTCAACTTTTGTACATGCAGCTTCGCCATGAATTGAAGTTGTCAATTCCTGGGCTAACGCTCGATGGGCCTCGCGTGCGCCTGGATTAATTGCAAGTGATTTTAAAAGTTCTTCAATTTCTACATGCGTCTTAAATGAAAAAATCTTTAACAACTTCGCAACATCTCGATCATCAGAATTAATGAAAAATTGGTAGAAGGCATAGGGAGATGTCATGGCGGGATCGAGCCAAATAGAACCAGCAGCAGTTTTCCCAAATTTTTCGCCATCGCTTTTGGTAAGTAATGGCACTGATAAGGCATAAGCGGTCTCGCCGGTTACTTTACGAATCAAATCCAACCCAGCAGTGATATTTCCCCATTGATCGCTACCGCCAAGTTGCAGAGTGCAGTTGGCGCGTCGAAAGAGTTCTAAGAAATCGTATCTTTGTCTTAAGCGTCCACGTTTGCCAGCGTGAATTGAAAACAAAAAGACCCTGGATTTCGAGGAACTTCTTTACAAGATTGAGCGAACAGAGATTGCGTAGATCGGGCGATTAACCCTCTTGCATCTCCGTTGGCGCACCATGCACATCAAGAATTTCCTGTGCAGCAGGCTTGGAATCCCCGCCCAACTTCGCACCCTCGCCACTGCGATTTAGTGGAGCCTTTGGCTTGGCATCCTCCTTGTAAATCGCAGGAATTGAGCCCAACAAACCCTTTTGGAAATCTTCAAATGCCTGCAGAACTTCGCGCTTTGTATTCATAACAAAGGGCCCCATCCATGCAACAGGCTCTTTAATTGGTGCACCACCAAGAATAAATAGTTCAAGCTCTGGAGAACGTGCTTCCTGCTGATTTGCAGCGCGCACAACAATGGTGTCGCCATCAGCAAAGACCGCTAACTGTCCAGCTTGAACTGGGCGAGCTTCATCCCCGACAAAACCAAAACCACTCATTGTGTACACAAGTGCGTTGTAATCCTTGCGCCATGGCAAACGAAGTTCGGCGCCCGGTGCAACAGTTGCATGCAACAAAGTAATTGGAGTCTGCGTTGATCCTGGACCAAAGTGTCCATCAACTTCACCGGCAATAACGCGCAACAAAGTTCCACCATCTGGTGTTGTTAACAGCGCAACATCTTTTGCACGAACATCTTGGTATGCAGGGGGAGACCACTTCTTTGCAGCAGGCAAGTTAACCCACAACTGGAAACCGTGGAACAAACCACCTGACATCACCAAACTCTCTGGTGGAGTTTCAATGTGCAAAATTCCAGCACCGGCTGTCATCCATTGTGTATCGCCATTTGAAATTGTTCCCCCACCACCATTGTTATCTTGGTGATCAAAAATTCCATCAATAATGTAAGTAACTGTTTCAAAACCGCGGTGTGGGTGCCAAGGAGTTCCCTTTGGTTCACCTGGTGCGTATTCAACCTCGCCCATTTCATCTAAGTGAATGAATGGATCAAGCTCTGCTAAATCAACACCTGCAAATGCTCGACGAACTGGAAAGCCTTCACCTTCGAAACCTTGTGGCGCGGTCGTAATGCTCTTTACTTTGCGTGCACGCGCACCAGGAAGTTCGCTAACGCGAGGCAATACGGTGATGTCACTAACGGTTACTGCAGGCATTCAAGGCTCCTTCGTTCAGAATGCAATAGTAATTGAACTTTCAACTACCTGCAACCTGGAAATTAAAGGGCTTTGAGCGCGGAAACGACCTTAGTGAGCGAAGCCTTGGCATCGCCAAAGAGCAACATTGTCTTTGGATCGTAGAGAAGCTCGTTCTCAATTCCAGCAAAACCTGGGCGCATGGAACGCTTCAAGAAGATGATGTTAGCTGCATTGTTAACTTCAAGAATTGGCATTCCGTAAATTGGGCAACCCGGAGTTGTTTGCGCAGCTGGATTCACAACATCGTTTGCACCAATAACAATTGCAACATCTGTTTGACCAAAGGTTGGATTAACTTCATCCATTTCAGCTAATTGATCGTATGGAACATTTGCTTCAGCCAACAGAACATTCATGTGTCCTGGCATACGACCTGCAACTGGGTGAATTCCGTATGCAACATCGATGCCCTTTGAAATCATCAAGTCAGCAAGTTCGCGAACTGTGTGTTGTGCTTGTGCAACAGCCAAACCAAATCCCGGAACGATAACTACGCGACGTGCATAGTTAAGCAAGATAGCCACATCATCTGGAGAACCTGAACGAACCGGACGTTCTTCGCCAGCTGCTGCAACATCTTGAGGCTTTGCCGTAAATGCACCAAACAAAGTTCCAAACAATGAACGTCCCATGGCCTCTGCCATCAAACGAGTCAAGATAGTTCCTGATGCACCAACAAGAGTTCCGGCAATGATCAACAGCGTTGAATCAAGAACATATCCGCTTGCTGCCACTGTTAGACCAGTGAATGCGTTGAGCAATGAAATAACAATCGGAACATCTGCGCCACCAACTGGTAACACAAACAAAACACCGAATAGAAGAGATAGTCCAGCAAGAATAAGTAGCGGAGTTGTGCCAAGTGAGTTAACAACCCAGCCTCCGACGCCAAGTACTGAAACCAGCGTTGCGGCGATAATAAAGCGGCCCGCTGGGAAAATTACTGGGCGAGTAGTCATCAACTCTTGCAGCTTCATAAAGGTAATAATCGAACCGCTGAAGGAAACACAGCCCACGATCACAGTAAAAACGGTGAAGATAACTACGGCAGTTGTGGCCTTATCACCCAAGTTGAGGTACTCAACGATTGCGACCAAGGCTGCTGCGCCACCACCCACACCATTAAATAGTGCAACAAGTTGTGGCATCTGAGTCATCTGAACCTTGCGTGCTGCTGGTACTCCGATAATCAAACCAATGGCGATTGCACCAAGAATCCATCCGAGATTGTTAAGCGGAAGTGATGATCCCTCGTTGGCATAAAAGAAAACAACGAGCGTTGCAAGGCCCGCTCCAAATGCACCGATTAGATTTCCGCGACGCGCAGTCTTTGGATGTGAAAGACCCTTCAAGGCCAGGATGAAGGCAACACCTGCGGCAAGACCGATCAGGTCATAAACGGTGCGGCTCATTTTTTATTTCCTTTGAACATCTCAAGCATTCGGTCGGTGACAACAAAACCGCCCACCATGTTGATAGTTGCCAAGATAATCGCGGCAACTGATAGTCCAAGTTCTAAATTAGTTTTGCTGTGATCAGCCACGATAATCGCGCCAACCAGAATTACTCCGTGAATCGCATTGGCACCAGACATTAATGGTGTGTGCAATGTGGATGAAACCTTTGATACAACCTCAAAGCCAACAAAGACTGCAAGTACGAAGATCGAAACAATTGCCATTGGTTCCATTACTTTGCTCCTCTTCGTGCACCAGCGTGCGTTACCGCAGCACCGTTGATGATTTCATCGTCGAAATCTAAGTTAAATGAGACCTTTTGATCATCTTTGGCCGGTGTAGTAAACAGTGACAAGAGATTTACAACGTTACGTGAATACAAGAATGATGCGTGGAAAGGCAACTGACTTGGGACATCTTTTCCGCCCCAAATACGAACTCCACCTGCTGTTTCAACAATTTCACCAGGCTTTGAACCTTCAACATTGCCACCAGTTTCTGCAGCTAAGTCGACGATGATTGTGCCCGGTGCCATTGAATCCACCATTGCCTGTGTCATCAAACGTGGCGCTTGTCGCCCAGGAACTGCCGCAGTTGTAATGACAACATGTGATTTAGCAATGTAAGGCGTCAAAAGTTCGCGTTGCTTAGCTGCACGTTCTTCGGTCATTTCACGTGCGTAACCACCAGCACCTTCTAACGCTTCGAGTTCAAGTTCAATAAAGGTTGCACCCATTGAACGAACTTCATCAGCCGATGCTGGTCGAACATCGTATGCCGAAACAACTGCGCCTAAACGACGCGCAGTTGCAATCGCTTGCAAACCTGCAACTCCTGCGCCAAGTACTAACACTTGTGCAGGTGTAACAGTTCCAGCTGCTGTCATTAACATTGGGAAGAAACGTGGTGAAAGTTCTGCACCAACTATTGCCGCACGATAACCAGCACACAAAGCTTGTGAAGTTAATGCATCCATAGATTGTGCGCGAGAAATTCGTGGAACTAATTCAAGTGAAAATGCAGTGACACCAGCTGCAGCTGCAGCATCGATGGAATCAACTGCGGTCACGGGGGATAAGAATGAAATAGTGATCGCACCTTTTTTCAAGGTTGCCATTTGCTTCGGGGTTAATGGCTGTACCGATAAGACAACATCGGCCTCGGCAAGCGCGTCACCTTGCTTGATAGTCGCACCAGCTGCAGTGAAATCAGCATCTGTTGCTTGTGAATGAACTCCAGCGCCGGCTTCGACAATTACTTCTAGGCCTAAGCGAGTTAACTTGTTGATGACATCTGGGACAAGCGCAACGCGCTTTTCTCCCTCTTTGATTTCCCGTGGGACGACTACGCGCATACCCGAAATGTTAGTGCGTATAGCCCTTTAAGTCACCACGAACTAGGTGATACAGGATGGATTGAATCGTAGTTCTGCGGTGATATGCCTCGCGCCAAATGACCGAACGAGGTCCATCAATGACATTTGCTTCAACTTCTTCACCTCGGTGAGCCGGTAAACAGTGCATGAATAGCGAATCCTTGCTCGCCATCTTCATCAGATGCTCAGTTACTGCAAATGGAGAGAGTGCCTGCACTTTCTCTTTGCGATCACTTTCTGAATCACCCATCGACATCCACACATCTGTATAGAGCACAGATGCATCCTTTGCGGCAGCTTCTGGATCATTTGTAACTTCAACTTTTCCACCACTGTTTGCTGCAATGTTTTTTGCTACTGCAACAACAACTGGATCTGGTGCCCACTTACCACTTGGAGTTGCTGCAACAACATGTGCTCCCATGATTGCGCCCATGATTAACCAAGCATGCGACATATTGTTTCCATCGCCTAAGTAAACAAATTTGCGTCCTGCAATGTCTGTGCCAAAGTTTTCGCGAATTGTTAACCAATCGGCTAGCAACTGAGTTGGATGATCTACATCAGTCAGTGCGTTAACAACTGGAATTGATGCAAATGCACCCAGTTGATCAACATCAGATTGCGCAAAGGTACGAATAATCAGCGCGCTGCAATATCCACTAATGATCTTTGCGGTGTCTTCGATAGTTTCGCCGCGACCTAATTGCAATTCATCACCGCGAATAAAAATTGGAGTTCCACCCAAATGGGCAACTGCAGTTTCAGCTGAAAGACGGGTACGGGTTGAAGGCTTAGTCATGTAGATAGCGACAGTCTTGTTAGCCAATGCTGTGTTTGAACGCAGTGGATTCTCAGCAAATTCAGCCGCAGTCGAAAGCAATAACTCGACATCAGCACGGCTCAAATGCTCGGTTCGCAGTAAGTCCTTCATTTGTGAATTCTACCCGTAGTTTTGGGCTCCAGATAGGTATTCTTATCCACCTCATGGGCATCTTTCGAAAAATTGGAATTGGATCGGAGTCTGATACCGATCTTCTTACCCACCCATCCCTTGATGAAAATCTTCAAGAAGATGATGGCGGCCACGATCGTTTTGCTCACTATGTGAAAAAAGAGAAGATTGTTGAATCTGCAGTAACAGGAAAAGCAGTGAAAGCTCTTTGTGGAAAGAAGTGGACGCCTTCTCGCGATCCCGAGAAGTATCCAATCTGCCCAACCTGCAAAGAGATTCACGCTGGGTTGAAGCCAGATCCCGAAGACAAGTAAAGATGAAGCGCTTCACTGCCTTCGCACTTACATTAATCACAATTGCAACACTGACGACTCATATCACCACTGCACAAACTGCATCTTCGGCCGATAAACCGCCGCGCAAAGTTGTAACAGGTTGGCTTCCATATTATTCAGTTCGAACAATTATGCCTTTGGTGCGAAAGTTGCCAACGGCGCAACCAACAGTTGCTGGTAAGCCTGCTGTATGTGATGCCTCGCAATATGGACCGGCTGAAAATCAAGCGATTGAGTCATCGTATTTATTCACTAACAAAGATTTAATGAAAGAGGTAATGCCTTTCTGGTTTTCGATTAAATCTCCAACGGTAATTCGCAACGACTATGTGACTGGTAATCCTTCCTGGCCTATGGCAGATACGGTGTGTTTGATTCGTCGCGCAGGCATGCAAGTAATTCCGACGATGACTGATGGAACTGGAAAATTAGAGCTTTCCAATTACTTAGCTAGCCCGGCAACTAGATCGACAATTGTCAAAACAATTGTGGACTTGGTGCTTACAAATAACTTTGATGGAATCGATCTAGATTACGAAGGTTTTGCTTTTGTCGATGGAAATACAACATGGACAAAAACTGCGCCCCGTTGGGTTGCTTTAGTAAAGGAACTCAGCGTTGCTTTAAGGTCCCACAACAAGTTGTTATCTATTTCGACACCATATGTGTATGACCCCAAGGAAAAACAAAAAGGCTACTTTGTATATGCCTGGGCAGATGTTGCGAGCAGTATTGATCGTTTGCGAATCATGACGTATGACTATTCTGTTGCTAAACCAGGACCAATTGGTCCTATTTCATGGACCGAGAAAACTCTTAAATACGCGGTCAGCATTATGTCTCCATCAAAGGTGTATATCGGTTTTCCTGGGTATGGTCGAGATTGGATCACATCAGTTAATGGAAAGTGTCCAGTAAGTGCGCCACCTGGATTAATAGGTGGAGCAAAAGCAGCAACCTTTAAAACTAGCTATGCCGAAACAAAAGCGGCTATAGATAAGGCAACGCCTGTCTTTGATGAGAAATTTAGTGAAGCAACGTATTCATATAGCCAAACATATAACGGGCTTTCATCAACGGGTGCATCAACAGAGTGCACAGTAAACCGAACTGTTTGGTATCAAAACGATAGAAGTTACGCCGAACGCATGGCACTTGTTGCTAAGTATCGTTTGGGAGGTGCGGCTTTGTGGACTCTTGCAATGGAATCTCCAGCTGCAACTGCAGAACTACGAAAGGCAGCACTTGCAATTGCTCCAGATCCTGTGGTCAATACTTTAAGTATTGAAGGAGCTCCACAAAACACAATTAATTACGCCGGGCTATTTACAGTTAAGGGCTTGCTAACACTTAAAGATAAAACACCGATTGCAGGTCTACCAGTTGCCTTAGAAATTAAACGACCTAACGAATCTGTGTGGAGCAAGGTCACAGAACTAGTAACAGCTGTAGATGGAACGATTTCGACACCAATGACGCTGGGCGGAAATGCCGCGCTGCGTTTGACCACTGTTGGAACGTGGGAACAAGCCGAATCAGTTTCACAAGAAGCGGCAATAATCGTGAAAAGCAGTATTCAACTTGATCGGCCGGTTTCTGTTGCAAAGGGTGCTCAAATAGTAATCAAGGCTCAGTTACTGCCACGCTTGGTTGGAAAATCTGCTCAATTGCAGAAAAACATTAATGGTAAGTGGCAAAATGTAGGTGCAGCAGTACTTTCTGATGCAAATGGGTTGTTTACCTTTACTACCGTTGAGCCAAAACGAGGAGTTATAACAATGCGAGTTCAGTTGATCGGCGATGTCGCTTCTGAGCAATTTGCAATTGTTATTCGTTAATCATGCCTAAAATCAAAAGTAAACCCGATATCCATGAAAAGTTGGATGAAGAGTTAAAGGCAATCTTTAGCGGTGATATTCCATGGGTAACAATTGTTTGGGACGATCCAGTTAACTTAATGACTTATGTGACTTACGTTTTGATGGAGCTATTTGGATTTAACAAAGAAAAAGCCCACGAACTGATGATGAAAGTTCATACCGAAGGTAAGGCCGTTGTTTCAACTGGAAGTCGTGAAGAAATGGAACATGATGTTGCTCGACTTCATGAGTATGGCTTGTGGGCAACCCTTCAACGTGGTGACCAAGCGTTATGAGCGAAGTACAACATGGATTTTTTCGTCACGGCGATAACGCATACCTAGCAAATTTCACTGAGGCCGAACGCGAAGTATTGGTTAATCTGACAGAGCAAATTATCGAACTGCTTGCAGAGCGCGTCGATCATCACAACGATGATCCACTTGCAGCGATGGTTGGTATCACAGCACATGACACACCACCGGATGATGAAGTTTTATTGCGACTGCTTCCAAATGCATATGCAGATCAAGTAGATGCATCTGAGTTTCGACGCTATACCGAATCAACATTACGCCAGAAAAAACAAGCACATGCAATGGCAATGCGGATGCATCTAAAGGCCGCAGTAGATGGTGTCGTTGAGTTAGATCATGATTCAGCAAATGCTTGGTTGGGTGCCATGAATGATGTGCGACTTGCCTTAGGTGTTCGATTAAAGGTTGAGGAAAACACGCATCAAGAACTAGAACTGTTGGCACCTGATGACCCAATGCGCGGTGTTTATGCTGTTTATAGCTGGCTGGGGTGGCTACAAGAGAGTTTGATTGATGCGCTGATGGATGAAAATCAATAGTTCGCCAGCAAGTTAAACCATAAGTGCAAGGTAGGCTTGGCCTGTGAGTGATGCCCCAATTGGAATATTTGATTCAGGTGTAGGCGGTTTAACCGTTGCACGTGCAATTCTTGATCAACTTCCTAATGAGTCAACTCTTTATATAGGTGACACAGCTCGTGGGCCATACGGTCCACGTCCTCTTGCCGAAGTTCGCGAGTTTGCTCTAGAGACCATGGATTTCCTTGTATCACAAGGTGTTAAAGCAATCGTGATCGCATGTAACACCGCATCTGCGGCGATGCTTCGAGATGCACGTGAGCGTTATTCAATTCCTGTTATCGAAGTAATTCAGCCAGCAGTGCGCCGTGCAGTTGCAGCAACTCGATCCGGAAATGTTGGAGTAATCGGAACTCGAGCCACTATTGATTCAAAAGCATATGTAGATGCATTTGCTGCTGCGCCTCAGCTGAACATCACATCGATTGCGTGCCCGCTATTTGTGGAATTTGTTGAACGCGGAGAAACTTCTGGAACAGAGATTACAAAAGTTGCTCGAGAATACTTAGCGCCAGTGATGGATGCAAAAGTAGATACCTTGGTACTTGGTTGCACGCACTATCCACTACTTACTGGCGTTATTTCCTACGTTATGGGCGAAGGCGTCACATTGGTATCTAGCGCCGAAGAAACCGCAAAAGATTTATATCGAACCTTGGTTGAAAACGGATTGCTGCGTGCGCAATCAACAACCCCTGCCACACATAAATTCTTAGCAACCGGTGATGCAAAGGCTTTTGAAACCTTGGCTCGACGTTTTCTAGGTCCAGAAGTAACTAAAGTCGAACACCAAATTCTGTAGCTCACCACATCTATAACTCACTACATAGGAGTAAAAATGGCACGCAACGATGGACGAACTGAGAAAGATCTGCGCGAAATCAAGTTCACTCGCGGCTGGCTAGATCATGCCGAAGGTTCGGTCTTAGTTGAGTTTGGAAAGACTCGCGTCTTGTGCGTTGCTTCATTTACACCTGGTGTGCCACGTTGGTTGAAAGATACTGGCAATGGTTGGGTGACATCAGAGTATTCAATGCTTCCACGTGCAACGCATACACGTTCAGATCGCGAAAGTGTTAAAGGCAAGTTAGGCGGCCGTACACAGGAGATTTCTCGTCTTGTAGGACGTTCACTTCGTGCAGTTGTAAACATGAAAGAACTTGGCGAAAACACAATTGTTATCGATTGCGATGTTCTACAAGCAGATGGTGGAACACGTACTGCAGCAATTACAGGTGCATATGTTGCATTGGCTGATGCAATCACTTGGGCAAAAGCGCAAGGCCACATTAAGGAAAGTGCAAAGCCACTTAATGATTCTGTTGCAGCAGTAAGTGTTGGAATCATCGATGGTGTTCCGATGCTCGATCTTTGCTACGAAGAAGATGTTCGTGCAGGAACCGACATGAATGTTGTTGTCGCAGGCGATGGGCGCTTTATCGAAGTTCAGGGAACTGCCGAAGGCGAACCATTTGATCGAGCATTACTTAATCAACTACTTGATTTAGCTGTTGCCGGATGTGCAACGTTAAATCAGATGCAGAAAGATGTGCTTGCCAAGTAATGTCTCACAAACTTGTCCTTGCAACACGCAATCAAGGAAAGATCACTGAGTTTCGTAGAATTCTTGAAGAGCTTGCTCCTGGACAGATCGAATTAATCGGCGTTGATAAATTTCCAGATCTTGTCGATGTAGAAGAAACTGGCACATCCTTTGAAGAGAATTCTTTGCTCAAGGCTCGGTACACAAGCCAAGCCACAGGATTGCCAGCAATTGCTGATGATTCTGGGTTGTGTGTTGATGCACTTAACGGGGATCCAGGCATTTTTTCTGCGCGTTGGGCCGGTGTCCATGGCAATGATCAAGCAAATCTAGAAAAGGTATTGGATCAACTTAAAGATGTACCGGATCAAAAGCGCACAGCTCATTTCAAATGTGTGGCTTCTCTGGTTTTGCCTGACGGCCGAGAACAGGTTGCAGAGGGGCGTTTTGAGGGCCACATCCTTCATGCGCCAGTTGGTGAGAATGGATTTGGCTACGACCCAATTTTTCAGCCCCTGGGATTGAGTATTTCCTCCGCACAAATGAGCGCGCAGGAAAAGGATTTGGTCAGTCACCGCGGAAAATCACTGCGTGCTATCGCACCCCATGTCATCCAAATGCTTGCGAGCCTGGGGTAACCTTTACCTATACAAGTGCGTTAATAACGTGCGTACCGCAACCCAAGGAGTTTCACGTGGCCGTTAAGAAGACCGCAAAGAAAGCAGCAAAGAAGTCAGCTGCGAAAAAGTCACCAGCTAAGAAGGCTGTTGCAAAGAAGAAGTCACCAGCAAAGAGAGCCGTTGCCAAAAAAGCTGTCGCTAAGAAGAAGACAGTTAAGAAGGCCGCAGTTAAGAAGACTGCAAAGAAGGCTGTTGCTAAAAAAGCTGTAGCAAAGAAGAAGGTTGCTAAGAAAGCTCCTGCAAAGCGTGCGGTTAAGAAGGCTGCAGTTGCAGTTACTTCTGCACCACGTCCAGTTGCAGCACCTGCGCCAGTAAAGCCAGTTGCAGCACCTGCTAAGCCAGTTTCAGCACCAAAGCAATCAACATCTAGCCGCACAGCATGGTTAGTAGTAATTGGAATTGCAGCACTCGCAATTATTGTTTGGTCACAATCTTCAAGCAGCGATAGCGATGATGCAGCACCAATGCCTTCGGCTTCACAAACTGCTGAACCTTCAGCATCACCTTCTGAGTCTGAAGAACCAGGCGCAGCGGTAGCAGTAGTAGAAGCACCAACAAAGTTTGTTGCACTCAATGCTGAAGGCGGATTAAAGCTTCGCTGGGTAGCACCAACGGCAGTTGAAGGATTAACTGGATATAACGTTGAAATGCGCGCAAAAGGTGCGGGAGATTGGATAGTTATTGCAACTGTTCCAGCAGATCAACTTTCTCAGAATGTAACAAAGGCAAGTGATTCAGGGTGGACTCAGTTCCGCGTTTCATCTGTGTACTCAGATGGACAAACTGCATCAGCAACAGCTTTTGGAATTCCTGGAGAATTCAAGTAAGTCACTAATTAGTTAAAAAACCTCTCACCGATTGGTGGGAGGTTTTTTATTGCTCAAAAAAATTACGGAGTATCGGTTAGCTGCGCAGCAATTGCATCAACATATGCACGAACACCAGCTGGAACTAAGTGAACGCCATCTGGTCCAAAGTATTCAGGATGTCCAGCAGAAATACTCGCCCAGTCGATTAATCGCGCACCAAATTGAGCGGCGTACTGTGCAATCAAAGCATTGTTTTCATCTCTCCAACCGCGGGGAACAGCGGTGTTAACAACAATAATCCGCGGCTGTTCGGCGATCTCAGCAAAAATAGCCGCCACCTGATCTTCGCTTAATTTGTTGTTGTTTCCGAGGTTCAAAATGATTGTGGAACCAACCATATTTGCCTTATCGTTTTTAATAACTTCTAACAATTCTGGTGCTTGACGCCCGACACGAGCATTAATCAAACCAATGTTTTCTCTGGAATCTAATTCAAATCTAATTCCTAAAATTACTGAATCCCCAGTTACCCATAAATCACCAGGTACAACTGGTGCGGTAACCGCTGGCTGTTCTAACTGTTGCTTTAACTGATTGAGCTGCTTATCTCCCTCTGCGATAGCACTGATTGCAGAGGTTGTCGTGATACCTAAAGTAGATAGAACAATAAGTGCCACACCTAATTTTTGACGTAACTGAACCCGCTTAGTGCGATATTTCATGCCCTTAAACCAGTAATCAATGAGTCCGGTCCTTACTGGTAATTCAACTAGTCGTAAGGAAATATCAGCTAAGGCAAAGACAATAAGTAGTCTTAATGCATACAGCGCCCACGGTGAACCATCTAAATCAAATTGCGGGCGAGTGAGTTGAAAAACAACCCAGTGCCATAGGTAAATTGCATAGGAGCGTTCACCGATCCACACAAAAGGTTTGCTGCTTAAAATTGGCGCAAAACGTGAAGCCGGATGCACAATCGAAGTAATGATTGCGCAACCAAAAAGACCAGCTAGTGGGAATGCAATTTTGTATAGCGTCGGATCACTTTCATCGACAAATAGAAAAGCCGAAATGATTCCAACTAAACCAATGACGCCAATTCCATCGATGAAATCTTGTGCTTTCTTCGAGACTGTCTCACTGAGGTTTTGCGGGATCCATCGAACCGCTAATGCAGCGCCCAAAAACAAACCGATACTGTGTGTGTCAGTTCCGAAATAAACATGGCTTACTTGAGAGGCGTTGGCCGCATCAATTTGAAGTGAAACAACAAAGAGTGAAATACCGGAAAAAGCTGCGATTAATAGCGCTGCACCTGGGATTCGATTTTTGCCAAAGTAGCGCAGAACCAGCAGAAGAATAAGCGGCCAGACTAAATAGAACTGAGCTTCTACTCCTAGTGACCATGCATGTTGCAGTAGCGGTGGGCGTCCAATAGCTTCGAAGTAATCGGTCTGGCGGAAAACCAACCACCAATTCATTCCACCAAACAGCGCAAACGGAGTATCAATCACAAACCTGCGCATAGTTTCAGGTGCCCATACGTTGATGAAAACCATCGTCACGATGATCATGAATACAAGCGGTGGAAGCAAACGTCGGACACGGGCAGCATAAAAGGCGCGCAGATCTAGACCGCCACTTCGCTGAATTGAATCAAGAAGCAAGCGTGTAATCACATATCCTGAAATAACAAAGAAGAGATCTACGCCTAAGAAACCACCAGGAATCCAGTCAAAACCCAAGTGATAGAGCATCACCGCAACAACAGCTACGGCACGCAAGCCATCAATGGCAGGTATGTAACGAATGCCGCGGGAAGTGGACATGGCTGTTATGAGCTAAATGAAATTAGCGCTTTGAAGTTTTCTTGGCTGCGCTCTTCTTTGCCGGAGCTTTCTTAGCCGCCTTTTTAGCTGATTTCTTAACGCTCTTTTTCGGCGCATCAAGTGCCGGACGAGTGCGCTGGCTAGAAACTTTAAGCGGACCTGGATTAATCAAAGTGTCGTCAGCATTGAGATTTTCAATGACACTCTTTTGTAACTCTTCAAGACGAGCAAATGCTCCGTCAAGGCGGTTACGAGATTGTTGAATTGCAGACTCTGCTGCATCAAGTGATTGCTTTTGAATTCGATACAAACGTTCAGCCTCTGAAATAACACCTGATAGCCATTGGCGGTAACCAGAGACTTCGGTAGTTGCTTCAGCAACAATTCTTTCGCCTTCACGACG
>ERZ767114.975-NODE-975-length-14399-cov-2.557464_pt1 | contig 14399 bp, 11 predicted proteins | sample MGYA00374952_ERZ767114 | MGnify/ENA primary metagenome ERZ767114 (study PRJEB28939, sample SAMN06267156) | marine metagenome | isolation source: Columbia River Estuary | place: USA:Columbia River Estuary, USA | collected 2012-05-05 ...
CGATAACATTTGAGTACATCGGATTAGATTGCATCGTTTTTGGATCTCCAAGCATATGCATAATACAGACAGGGACTCCAGTATCGAGTACGAGATTCTTCATTGCATCATCTCTTAATCCAGACACATCATTGATCATCGATGCCCCTGCTTGAATTGCTTTTCTTGCTACTTCTACATTTCTTGTATCGATTGAAATGTTTGGATTAACAGCCTGTTCGCAAATTCCTTCAATAATTGGAATTACTCGCTCAATTTCTTCTCTTATGGTGACTGGTTCTGAACCTGGACGTGTGCTCTCGCCTCCAATGTCGATGATTTCTGAACCGTTTTGGATCATCATCAATCCATTCACAATTGCTTCTTCTACTGAGGATTGCCTCGATGGGCTATGAAATGAATCTGGGGTGGCATTAAGAATGCCCATTATTCCTGTATTCTGGTCTTCACGGCGGAGAGAAAAGGGTCGAGAGGTTTTGGCCATTAGGCATCCGATGACGGATGGATTCATAAGGGCTCATGCTAAAGGGAATTGCATGTCCGAGTTAGAAAACAACCATTCTATGAGTGGACATGATGATGTTGGTGTCGAGTCCAGCATAAGCGAAGCTCACATTGAATTGGCTGAACGACTTGCGCTACGAATGAATATTTTCGATAAACCTGCAATCTTCAATATGCTCTCAAGCAGAGCAAAATGGGGTGCTGGAATCATTACTGTTTCACTTCTCTTCTGGTGGCTACTCATCAGTTCCGGCTCGGACAATATGGACGTAGGAGTCTCTAAATTCCTTGGTCTTAATTTCAATGAAGTTGCTTTGTTGGTCATGGCTTTAGCATTCCTTTATTCTGTATTTGGAGATTTTAGCCGAGAACTTGGTTCACTTGTACCATCAATCATTTCCGGTGTCATGATTATCTTCGTAGCCTTGTATGTAGGTGAACCGATTGTCACTGCTTTACTTTCTGATACACTCAGTCTTGAATCAGGTCTTTGGAGGACTGGTCGCTTATCACTTGTTTCGCTCGGGGTTATTTATGGTGGCCATCTGATTGTGGATGCTTCTCTTCTTCTCTGGTTAAGACGATTCCTGGAAGCTCATGAGGACATTGAATTGACACCTCCATCCCGTGTTCCAGATGCCAGTCAGATGCCCAATCTGGATGATTGAACCTCACCATTCATCAATGATGTCTGCAAGGCCGCTTTATGTCCGAGCATGGTGTTACAATTCTACGTCTCGGTTATCGTCTTGGAAGAGATCCAAGAATTACGACACATCTTGCTTTAGTTGCCCGTGCACTTGGAGCTGAAAGTTTCCTCTTTTCGGGTGATGAAGACAAGAAGATGCAAGAGAATATCTCATCAGTCAATCAACGGTTTGGTGGAGACATGGAAATCAAGCATATCAAGAGTCCAATGGCTTGGCTTCGTCGTTTTGTTACTCAAGGGATGGATGGTAATCCGCCGGGTGTAGCGGTACATCTGACGATGTACGGTGCTTCTTTCAGAGACGTTACTCCCACAATTCGTCGTGATCGTCCTCTTGTTGTTATCGTCGGAGGTGCTAAGGTACCATCGGATGTCTTCCAGATATCCCAATACAATCTTGCGGTTGGAAATCAACCGCACTCTGAAGTGGCGGCATTAGCACTTTTCCTAGATGGTTGGTATGGTAGTGCGGCGATTGAAAGGAATCTGGATGGTGGCGAATTAATCATCAATCCGAGTCTAACTGGAAAAGATGTTTTAGACACTCGTTCAGAATGAATTCTGGTATAAATTTCCTTGGAATCCGAACCCAAGCATTATGGATGGTCTTTTTCGACAAATGGTGATGTCGAAGGGCGTACGCGTGGGTTCTGGCTTTGCCCCAGGCTCATTTAATCGTGGTGTGGAGGTACCGCCTCGCTTTACGGATGCTGCAGATGCTCTTCTCGACAAATCAACTCTTCCAAAAAGAGCCTCTGGAGAAGGACTTCTACTTCTCGCTGATGGAGGCCGTTTTGAAGGGACCCTTTTCGGGGCAGAAGGTTTTGGTGAAGGTGAACTTGTCTTTACGACTGGGATGATGGGATACCAAGAATCACTCACTGATCCTTCTTGGGCTGGTCAGGTCCTTACATTCACATACCCGCTTATCGGAAATTACGGCATTCATCTTTCAAAATCAGAATCTCGTGCTGTTTGGCCAAAAGGTGTTGTCGTACGTCACGCAATGAACGACCCAGATCATCGGGATTCTGCAGGAACAGTTTCAGAACTATTGCAAGCCCATGGAGTTCCTGGAATTGAGAACGTGGATACACGAGCCATTACACGTCGAGTTCGTGAATTAGGAACTGTACTATGCATCTTTGGACCAAAGGAACATGAAGCCGAAATGAGGCAGAGACTCAAGGTGATGACTTCTCCTGAATTAGAAGACCTTGTCGACATGGTTTCAATCGATGAGCCAGTAGTACTCAATCCCGGTGCATGTGATGATCTTGGACAGCCATTACCACGCATTGGAGCACTCGATTGTGGAGTGAAGTACAACATTCTCAGAAATCTATGCAAGCGGTTTGAAGTTGTTTGGTGCCCTCCAGATATTTCGTTTGAAACTCTTCAAGGCTTCTCTATCACTGCATTATTTTGTTCAAATGGTCCGGGGGACCCTGCCCATCCAGGAAAAGCCACCAATGCAAGATACACACTTGCACAGGCTGTAGCATCAGGAATCCCGGTGATGGGTATTTGCCTTGGCCATCAGTTGATGGGGCTTGCATCTGGATTGAAGACCTACAAGATGCGTTATGGCCATCGAGGTGCTAACCAACCGGTGGTTGATCTAAAGACCCAAAGAGTTTGGATTACGTCACAAAATCATGGATTTGCAGTAGCTGATCCAACAAACGGGATGTTAGCTGCTCATCCAAGTGGAGCAACATCTCCTGATGCAGAAAATCTTCATGGATACGATGTTGAAGTTCGATACATCAATGCCAATGACAAAACGGTGGAGGGGCTTGATGTTCTCGGCCGTCCTTGTTTCACTGTTCAATTCCACCCAGAAGCATGTCCAGGTCCTCATGACGCTGAACCACTCTTCGATAGGTTTAGAGAACTCGTAGATGCTCATCTTGGAGGTGAAATCTGATGCCTCGGCGAGATGATTTGAACACCATTCTTGTCCTTGGGTCTGGTCCAATCAAGATTGGACAAGCAGCTGAATTTGATTTCTCTGGTTCTCAAGCCGTACGAGCATTACGTGAAGATGGATATGAGGTCATTCTTGTCAATTCTAATCCTGCAACAATTCAAAATGATCCAGAAATGGCGGACCGTGTATACATCGAACCTTTATTGCCTGATACAGTTCGTAAAATCTTAGAGATTGAGCGCCCTGATGCATTACTTGCTGGGATGGGCGGACAAACTGCACTGAATATTGCCAGTGAACTTGCTCATGATGGAACACTTGAGAAACTCGGAGTCGAACTCATTGGTTCTGATCTGGATGCAATCGATAAGGCTGAAGATAGAGACCTTTTCAACAAAGTTTGTGAATCGATCAATCTCCCAATCTCTGAAGCCATTGCTTGCAATACGATGGATCAGGTGATTAAAGCAGCTGAGGAGATTGGTTCTTGGCCTATTTTGATTCGACCTGCATTTACTCTTGGTGGCCTTGGAGGAGGTACTGCTTTTGACCTTGGACAACTTGTCGAGATTGCTACTCTTGGCCTACGTAATTCACGTATTAGTCAAGTACTGATTGAAGAATCGATTCTGGGATGGCAAGAACTCGAGTACGAGGTTATGAGAGATGGTTCTGATAATGCAACGATTGTTTGTACAATGGAAAATATTGATCCGATGGGGGTTCACACAGGAGAATCTGTTGTTGTTGCTCCTCTTCAGTCGTTTTCAGATTCAGATCACCAAGAACTTCGAGACAAGGCGCTTGCTCTAATTAGAGAACTAAACATCAAGGGAGGATGCAATGTCCAATTTGCGTACAATCAATCTACTGGCGAAATTCGAGTCATCGAAGTGAATCCCCGTGTCTCTCGTTCCTCTGCTCTTGCATCCAAAGCTACAGGATATCCTATTGCTCGAATGGCTGCAAAGATTGCAGTGGGATATACGCTCGATGAATTGCCAAATCCAATTACAGGTGAAGGCACAACCGCTGCATTTGAACCGACACTGGATTATGTTGTCGTCAAGATTCCTCGCTGGCCATTTGACAAATTCAGAACTGCGGACAGAACGCTTGGAACCTCGATGAAGTCTACTGGAGAAGTAATGGCGATTGGTCGAAATTTCGAAGAAGCCTTCCTCAAAGCATGGGCTTCACTCGAACAAGGCTGCCCCTACCCTCGGCCACTGACAAAGGCCGATGAGTCTGAAGGTGAAGGAATGGCTGAACGAGCATTTGAATCACTGCCTGATTCCGTACTCGTCGATTGGCTAAGAATTGCGACTGACAGGCGTATGGGTGCTCTATTAGAGGCCTTCCGCCGAGGCTGGACAGTAAATGAAGTTCATGAAATCACCCGAATTACTCGATGGTTCCTGCAACGTTTTGAAAATATTGCTCAAATGGAAAAATCCCTCGTCGACTTCGATGGTTTACCATCAAGTATGGACGCTAAAATGCTCATCAAATACAAGAGTCATGGATTCAGCGATGCACATATCGCAGACGCCATTGATGGTTTCAAGCCGAATGCGTGGAAGTTATTGCCTGAACATTGCAATGAAGAGAGCGTAATGTTACGTAGGCACGAACTTGGAATACATCCAAGATATCGAATGGTCGATTCATGTGCTGCAGAATTTGCCGCAAAAACTCCCTACTACTATTCCACATACGAACCGTACCAAGAGGTTGGTATCGATCATATTCCGCATATGGAACAGAGAACAAAACAAAGAATGGTTACTATTGGTTCAGGACCGATACGTATTGGTCAAGGAATCGAATTTGACTATGGATGTGTTCACGCTGTAATGGCTATTCGAGCAGCCGGTATGGATGCAATTCTCATCAACAACAACCCTGAAACTGTTTCGACTGATTTTGATACATCTGATCGATTGTATTTTGACCCATTGACCAATGAGTGTGTCTCAGAGATTCTTCTTCGAGAAAAAGCACATGGTATCCTTCTGCAATTTGGTGGTCAAACTGCGATTAATCTTGCAATACCTCTGGAAAAGAGATTACCTCACCTTTCATCGAAAGGGGCTGATGTTTCTATCCTAGGGACGACTGTTGATGGAATTGATGAAGCAAGCGACAGAGAACGGTTTGAAGCGTTTGCAAAGAAGCATGGTTTACGAATGCCTAATGGTGCAACTGGAACGAGTTCAGAAGATATTAGAAAAGCAGTAGATCAAATTGGATTCCCTGTTTTGATTCGTCCATCTTATGTTCTTGGCGGCCGTGGGATGGAAATCCTCTCCAATGAATCACAATTAGAGGCTTATCTCAAAGAAGCCTATCTCGCTCCAGACAAACCATTGCTCGTTGATGAATATCTCGGGCATGCAACAGAACTTGACGTCGATGCAGCCGCAGATGGGAAAGAAGTCCTTGTAGGAGCCATCATGGAACATCTCGAGGAAGCAGGAATTCATTCAGGTGATTCAACATGTTTCATTCCAACTCAGAACATCAGTGAAGAGATGCTCAAACGAGTTGACGAACAAACTCGTATCATCGGCCTAGGATTGAAGATTAAAGGGTGTTTCAATATACAATTCGCCATACAAGGGGATGATTTGTATGTTCTAGAAGTCAACCCTCGTTCCTCAAGAACAGTACCATTTGTTGCTAAATCATCTGGGCTTCCTCTTGCGAAGATTGCAGCAAATGTCACCATTGGAATCCCCTTGTCAGAACAAACAATCCCTAAGCGTACCAGTGGACAGATATGTGTGAAGGCCCCAGTCTTCCCGTTCATCAAACTTAGAGGTCTTGATCCAGCTCCTGGCCCAGAGATGAAATCGACTGGCGAAGTGTACGGTTCCGATATCTCTGCTGATGTCGCATATCTGAAAGCCCGTCTTGCAACAGAAGTTCCAGTTGCTGCCGATGGAGGAGTTTATCTCACTGTTCGAGATGAGGATAAGCATGAACTTGCACCGATTGCAAAGGAATTGTATGATTTAGGTTTCACTTTGTATGCAACACCTGGAACTGCAGACATCCTCAGAGATCACGACATTCTTGTCACAACTGTCTATAGAATAACGGATAGAAAGCACCCGGATGCATTAGATCTGATGAGGCAAGGCGATATCTCCTTCATCGTTAACGTACCTACAATTTCAGGTGGAGCAGTTCGCGATGGAAACATGATGCGAAGACTTGCTGTTGAACTTAACATTCCATTCGTAACAACGATTCGTGGAGCTCGTATGGAAGCTGCTGCGATCAGAGCACTCATTGAAAAGGAAATCATTCCAAGAAAACTTGAAGTTCACTACGATTCTAAATTCCTTTGAATCATAATAAAAGCATCACTTGCAGCATATACGTGGGTAGCGAATGAGATCTTAACGTTCGATTGGTTGCAGTCCTGTTGGAAAGAGTAATATGTGTCGTGAATATAATGCTCGATATGGAGACATTACAGCCCTTAAGTGTTGAAATTAATTCTCCAGTGTCTCAAGATGTATTGGTTAAGGAAGAACCTTTGCCAAAGACAAATTCTGTTTGGTTGATCATAGGGGCCTTAGCAAGTTTTTGGTTACTTCTTTTCTTCATGTCGATACCTTGCTTATTACAAGCAATTACAGAGAAAAAAATGGCACTCTCACATCCTGACCATCCAGGTGCAAATCTTGCCAGTAAGACAGTCGTTACATGTTGGACTGTTGTTTGCTTGCAAGTTGTACTCGTCTTTTTGTTAATCACTGGGAATTTAGGGCCTGTTCTCGAATTAATTCTCGGATGAACTCAGGTGAGAACTTCGAGAAGACGATCTTGTTCAGCAGCCATTCTTAGTTCCATTGCGATTCTTCGGCCACTGCTCATAGGTTTTCTCCACAATGCGTTTCCGTATGGATGACCTACGTTCATGTGGACGTTTGTTCCTCCACCCAATCGTGGAGCTACATCGTAAATCCAATAATTCATGTCCTTGTCAATACAGGTTTGAAGACAGAATGGGCCGATAATTCCAGGATCATAGTGCTCTTTGCTCGCCTTGATGAATCTCTCCCCAAGTTCAAATGCACGTTCAAGAAGCGACTCTCGAATAGTTGCTGTATTGTGTCCAACAACAGTCATTTCAGGAATCTTTTGATTATCTGGCATGGTCATTTGCTGAGGAGCAGGCAATCGTACATGCCCGTCTAAGGAAGATTCGAATCTCCAATCGACTCCGAGCAATTCGAGTCGTTCTCCAGGTTCTGCAAGTGGGCTGTAGAAGAAATTCAGATTGAATACGGGTCCTATGACGTACTTTTCGATTCGTGCTCCGTCTAGAGAGGACTGATCAATAATGCCATCCTTGAGGAGGATTTGTGACTTCTCTTGATATTCTTGATATGAAGCACAAGTAAAGAATCCACGCTCAAGTTTCTTTTGTGCGTGATGAAGTTTGACAATGACTAAGCAATCAATATCTTCTGGGTTTTCAATTGCTTCAGGATATGGAAGTCCAGCTTTATCGAGAATCCAATAGTAGTCTTGTTCCTCGGTTCGCTCTTCCATACGCAACATGTTTCTTGAACCAAAGAGTGGTACTTTGAATGTATTTTCAACATCTTCGATGGTTGAATATGAGGTGAAGGACCGGTTTGGAATGTAGACAACGTTCCTTTTTCTCATCTCTTCTTGCATAGCTTCGGACATGACATCATTGAATGAAGGCATTACAATGGCTTTGTCAACCATTCCACGAAGAACACGGCCCGAACTTGATCGCTTGGTCTTGAAATATTGTGAATAGGTCTTTTCTCGGCCTTCTTGACAGTAGGCTACAGTTGGAAAACCTTCTTCGATTCCTCCATCACAGATATCTAGTGCAGAGTGAGATGCAGTCATTCCGATACGTAATTTCATACGATCGTATTCTTCGATAATTGCTGCAATGTCATCACGTTGTAGCATGGTTCTCAACTTCCTCTCATTGACATAGGTCTTTGATACCATCGGAGAGACAGTTTCAATCAAAGCGTTGCAATTCCATGAGTTCTTCTGTCGTGAGTGTCTCACCAGACATGAGCTTACTCATTAGATCTTGAACTTCAACACGAGCGGTTGGGCGTGTGCCTTCTCCTGCTTCAGAGCTGCGACGTGCACGCATCATGTCTTGAATCGAGTGCAGGCATCGAAGTGAAACGATATAGAATCGGTGAGCTTTGTCAGCCTCTTGCTTTGTGTTACGCAATTCACGATGCTTCGAGTTTGCTCTTTCACGTTGCTTGTTGACTTCTTTGTCCCATTGGAGCATGAGATCGTGAGCTTCCTGTGCAGCAGCAGCCGCTTCCTGGACCGCTTGATGCGCATCATCGTGTTCTTTTCGAGCAAGGCCAAGGCTTTCATTGTCTGAATTGGTTTCACCTTTTCCAGCTTGGTCTTCCTTCATCTTTCGGATGAGGGAATTGAGTTCCTTGAGTCTCTTCATAACCTTTCCTTCATTCTTTCCGGTGTGTTCTCCACGTTCGAATTCACGCTCTAGACGAGAGAATTCCTTTGAGAGGGATTGGAGTGTGACTGGACGCTCTCGGCGTCCACGTGGCCCACGCTCAGTAGGTGCTTCTTCTCCTCTTTCTGTATTCATTTGGTCACGGATTTTAGAAACTTTACCACTTGCTTCAGTTCGAATAACCTTCTTGTCACGAACAACTTCATTCATCTTTTCGCGTTGTGTCTTCTGCTTTTCAGATTCTTGAATAAGAACTCGAACTTCAGCATTGAACTCGTTTCTTTGGGAGACGAGTTCCTTGGTCTTTTCATTCCATCCATCACGTTCTTCACGGTAATGAGTGGCTTTTTCATCGAGGTTTGAGCGTCGCTTTTCGAACATTTCTTTGAAATCATCCATTGTCTTCACACTCTTGTGCTGGCATACGCTAGATATGCTACGGCCAAGCGACCGACCTCACCCATTTAACCCCTTCACTCTGTAAGGAAGAATTGAACATGGAAAAAAGTCCTATGAAAACAAAAGTAACTGGAGCTTAATTTATCCTACTTCAGTTCTCTATGAGAGGTTCCGATCGAATCAAGAATGAGGTCGATTGAACCTAGATTCACATTCGGTTCGGATTGAATAATCAGTATTTTCTCCGCTATAGAAGTAATTACTACGCATCCACTTTTACCTATGAGGGTCAATTTTTTCTTTGAATTAAGTAATTCAAAAAGGGTTTCATATCCCACGTCAGAGATCACTTGTCCGGGCTTGAGCCAATCAACTGAGTTGACCTTTGGAAGTCGTCGAATTGATTCTACGTCAACTGCCATGGCAACAAACCTGAGCATTGAGTGTATATTCATTGCGGGGAAGTTGCTTGTAGAGGCCCTCGCATGAGATAACCTACTCCGCTGCTATAGTAGCCATGAAGTTCCTGAACAACTTTTAATCCTCTTTTTCTATAGAAGTTGATAGCCTTTTCATTTGTTGCTCTTACTTCGAGTTGAATAGTTGTGTATTGTGTTTCAGTTAGCGACTGAATGAGTGTATCCCAAGCTTTACTGCCCCACCCTTTGTTCCGAGAACCCTGGTCAAGTACAAATGATACGATTCGAACGGTATCTTCCTTGAATGGTGTCGTCCAAAGTAATCCCCGCATTGATTGAGGGCTATCTTTCTCTGAATCAAAAAGCATAAGATTACCATTCCATCTTGGGACGGGTAAGGATTGTATTGAGCCTGCAAAATATTGTTCACCAGTTCCTTCCAGGAACAACCTTTGCACTGCTTTTATCCATTCGACAGTGAGTTCTTCTGGAGCAAGACCTTCTCGCCAAGCCACATCCATGGAATCACTTCCGAGATTGTTTCTTTCCACGCTTTCGACCTTGCCTTGGGTCGACTCGATATACTGACTTTTTACGTCCTGATTTACGTCGCTCTGATTGATTCGATGTTGAAGATCGTTGGGTCGATTCGATTCCTGAGATCCCACCTTTTGCCATAAGGGCATCGAGTTCATTCAATGAAAAGGAACCACCGCTTGATGCTCGTTCTCTTACTTCGTTAATATTCACTGCTGGTGCCTGGCGTCGATTTTCTCGAGGTTTCGAATCTTTACGCTGACGCTGATTACCTTTACTTGTAGCAATACGTATCCATGCTTCAATACGACCGATTTCCCGTTTTAATTCGTGCTTCTTGGAATACTGAATGTTAATGGATTTCTGTAATTTGTTTGAATTATGTTGAAACTCTTTAACCGTTTTAGGGTGCAAATTGATGCCCTTAAGTTCTGGATTTTTCTCAATCAGTCGGTTAAGTACCTCTTCTTCTTGTGAATTTGTGTCTTTGAGAGCTTTGTATTCTTTATTTTGTTCTCTTCGTAGACGAATGAATTCTTGGTGCGCTTCATTTGATTCAATCGAAGCCTTGTACATTGCTTGTAATTCAAAGAAGTACGAGAAATCTCCTCGTTCCCTTCCAAGGCTTTGTGTGTTGAATACGTCTACTTCGGAAGTAAGTGATTCAAACATGCGTACCATCTCCTGATGAATCCTTTTCGTTGGAATTGCAATGCGATCATTAATTCCGTCACGTGTTTGACGTAACTCTTGAACTTTCATGCTAAGTGGTCGCAGCTCAGAAAGTATGGATTGACGATTTGATTTCACATTCCTTTTCTCTTGCAATGTTCCGCGTAGAAGGTCCAAGAGTTCTTTCGAGTTTTGACGTTCTGTAACAAGAGATTGTATGTGCTCCTCGACGTGAGTGATCTCGGATTTCATTTCATCAAGTCTGACCTTTAGAAGATCAGTATTTTGAGTTCTCAAATCATGGAAAAAGTCTTCTGGTTCTTCATCAATCTCCATAACAGGAGTGCAGATTTGCTTCCAAGACTTTCCTTCTGAAAGTAAATGTAATGCTCGCATAAATTCTTCCTGGATGGTCATAGCACCATCTGGTTTTACAACTCTTGATAGATCATGTTCATGGTCGAATGGATCCTCAATTGGCATGACGTGTTCCATACGATCTTTGGATTGACCTGTGACAACCTCAAGCGGGAGTGGGCCTGTGTGCGTCCATCTCTTCTTTTCAGCATTCAATGGACTTCCGTTTCGTATTGATACAACCATCTCATTCCAATCCCATCGAGTTGCGAAGCGATCGAAGAATGATATGAGAAGTGATGCCAGTGTTTGTTGATTCTTGGATTCAAAGGGAGAAGAATCATTCGAAATGTCGTATGACACGCCATTGATTTCAAGTAGATTTTTCTTGCCACCTTTTTGTCGGTTTGGTGCAACAGGAGGATTTGTCATCTGCAAATGCTGAATGCAGATTAGTGTCCATGCATATGATGAGAGTGTTCCTTCGAATGCTGTATTGATTCCTCTCCGACTAGCCCAGTACTTTATCATTAGAATAAATTCACGGACACGCTTGTCTTGAGCATAGCCTTTGAGCATCTGGGAGTTGTAAATCGCCAATCGATTTTCGATAGAAATGTCAACATCCAGTCCAGAACGTGAATCAGTAAATTTGACAATAGGGATTTTAGCCTTTGGAATTTGTTGAATATCCATCATGCCTTCTTCTCGTAACAAGCCTGCGACTTTCCGAAGAACTTTCTTTGGTTGTTCTTTTTTGAATGATAGGCAAAGGTCAAGATCGCCTGTCCCTAGTGAAAGTCCGGTGATTGAAGAGCCAAAGGCTTGAACCTTTGCGTTTCTCTGGAATCTTCGTTGTAATAGCCCTGTAAGGTGGCGAGTAAGTGACTCTCTACTCTTTGCTTTTCCATCTCCAATCTGTTTGAGAATTTTAGAGATTTCTTTGTCCATTTCAATGATGAATTGTTCGTCAACCTCGATCAAGGAAGGTATCTCAATATCAGATGAAAGGTGGCTGTAAAGGAAAGGCCAGCGCTCTTGCTGTTCCACTGTCAACCCCGTAGTCCTGCATGTGGTCATTCTTCCTCACCACCATGTTTTAGTTCACTTTGCTTACGTCGCTCACGGGAAAGTGCTCGAGTGGATTTACCACCCTCGTTCACTCGTTGAGCATCGGTCAATAATTCATGGAATCCTGTATCCAAACGTTCTTTCCAAAAATCAATACCTTGTTGACTTTCATCGAGGGCTTGAGCGAGTCGTGTTGTGCGGCCATCCGCATGTTTTCTTTTACGCTCATTATCGATGTATGTGTCATGGAAAATCTGATTTTCATCGTGTAATTGTACCATTGCTTGATGGGCTTTATCTGCAGATTCAAGTAACCGTTTTGCTTTATCTCTCAATTCGGTCATCTTGTTAATCTCAGAAAAGGAATCTTTTCTCTTTTCGACCCAAGCCTCATGTTCACGAACGAGAGTCTTCATTGCATTGAGTGTTGCTCGCTCATCTATATGTGTGCCCCAGTTTGTCTGGAGCGTGAGGTCGAGAGCATCGAGGCGTTGCTGTAAGCGCTCCTTCGCCCATTCGGGTTCAGGTTCAGTATTGCCTTTAGTTTCGGGTGCATTTTCACGAATGGAATTCGCTTCTAAGAAGAGGAGTTTAGCTTTGGCTTGAGCTTCATTTCGTTCACGTTTTAGTGAAGAAACTTTGTTATTGACAGAATCTCTTTGTTCTTTGGCAACCCTAGCCATCGCTGCTGCTTCGGTCAATTCATTTGTTCGAGCATCGAGTTGTTCTGGTATCTCCAAAGCAAGACGTTCTCGTCTGTGGAGTATTGCTTTCGCTAGAAACTCAGGAGTGATGGCCAAAAGTTCCTCGGGCGTCATATGTTTCGCCGACTCTGCAACCTTGAATAAACCTCCCGCTGTAACATATTTCGGCATCATGCTCAAGAACCCCCATGAGTTCAAGCAAGGTATGGAAGGTCAACGGGGATTTATGTCTCATATCTTCCTCGCCGGGCTTTTGTTGTGTTCAGTACTCACTCTGCCAACAGTTCAGGCTTCCAGTAGTGCTATTTTGGTGCAAGAGTCCACCCTTCTTTTTGATGATTCACCTTCCTTTTTAGGCAACACAACAAATCTTTCGTTCGATCTTGTCGAGCAGAATACCTCAGCGGGCAGCGTCTATGTGAATTCGACACTTCTGAATTTGGATGGTCAAATACTTTGGTCCCAGAATCAATCTTATGCTCTCTCGGGAAGTGAAGTCAAGCAAGTTTTAATCCAATTAAACGAATTAGAAATCGGCTACATGGAACTTCATCTCGAATTGCATGGTGATGTAGGGGTTCCATCAAATGATTATGTTTCTGAAACAACAATTTCATTACAACGTTTAGCACCTTCATCGATTGATTTCGTGGGTTCTTCCTCAATTACACTCTCAGGGATCGATTCAATGGGACAATACACAAGTAATTCCACAATTCGTCAAGGTGATTACATTCAATCAGAAATACCGATTGAAAACATCGGTGGTGTTGCTGGCAGTGAATCCTTCGTTCTTGATGTAGGTCAAGACTCATGGAACGAGACAGTCTATTACGAGGATATCGTCGTTGATGGAACTTCGACAGTAGTTCTCGAATTTCAATCATCACACATGGTCGTTGAAGGAACTATCTGGTTTAATATTTCAAAGAATGATTCGATTTCATCTCTCTCGTTAATGGCTCCAATTGGTCCCCCTCCATTACCAAACGCGACTCTCGCTTTGGAGATCCTTACAGAAAACGTCACGGCAGGTTCAGAAGTTAGTTTCAATCTGACATTGTTAAATTCCGAAGGTGAACGTTCATTCGATGGTCGAAGTATCTGTGCTTTCCAAGGCGATGAGATTTATAACCAATCAGCAATTCTTTCTATAGACGAAATAGTGGTGGAATTGATTTCATTTACTGCTCGGCCAGGAATTCTTCATTGTAGTTTCATCGATGATCGAAACAGTGCAATAAGTGGCGGCGCTGCAACTTTTACACTCGAGGGATTGGATTCTGCTATTTTTGATGGTGCAGGTCCTTCTGGCCTAGCCTTGATTGGTGGACCATGGCATGTCGATGATACTGTTGATGTGTCTCTATTATTACGGAATCAAGGAAATACAACTGGCCAAGCTCATTTAGAAATACGTTCAAGCATGGACGTGCTTGTTGCGAACAGTTCCATCACCCTCGAACAAGGACAGGCTGGAGATATCGCTCTCTCTTTTACATTGACAGATTCAGGGCCTCAAGACTATGATTGGATGATACGCTCATCAGATGGAATTGTAACGAGTGGCTTGAATGGAACTTTTTCG
>ERZ767114.976-NODE-976-length-14398-cov-37.862370_pt1 | contig 14398 bp, 16 predicted proteins | sample MGYA00374952_ERZ767114 | MGnify/ENA primary metagenome ERZ767114 (study PRJEB28939, sample SAMN06267156) | marine metagenome | isolation source: Columbia River Estuary | place: USA:Columbia River Estuary, USA | collected 2012-05-05 ...
AAACTATCTACTTCCTTATCAAAGGATACTTTAGCAACATTTACAATTCTAATGTCGTCACCTGCGTAGTCCATTAACTCAACTTTCATCACTCACCTCCTCAAAGTATGTAGGGTCAATAGTCTTAAGCTCTTTCGTCAGCTCCTTATACTCGTCCCACATTGCCATTCTAACAGCATCCTCTTGTACTTCATAGGCAAATTCTATTTCTAATTCATTCATCCGTCTGTTAATCTCTTCTGCACGATTAATAATATCACTCATTACGCCTCCTTAAATCTAGCTTGATCAGGTTCTAACAACACCACTGTCTTACCATTACGTTTAGATCTGTCCACCATAGGGCCATACACACCCTTACACTTAGCAACAGATATGTATCGAGTGAACTCGTTAGCAGGATCTAATTCATTACCTAACATAATGATTACATCTGCCTCACCCTGCACCCCTGTCTTGCTGCCATACAACGCTGACATAGGTGGGTAGGCTAACCCCTCACCTGCGAATGAAACTTGATGAGAAGTGATTACAGGAGCTACACGCTTGGCTATCTCACGTGCCCAGTTAAACTTATCAATCAACTTGTCAACATCAGATGATGCCATAGGACCTGAGCCATTGATCTTATGTAGCTGATCGAATACAATCAACCCTATCCTACCCTCATACTTCTTAAGGTAGGCATTGACATCGTTCATACTTACATTACTCTTATCAATGAGCACAACCTTATTCATACTACCTATCTTCTTCTCAATGTCAGCCTTCGCCTTGGCAGGGTTAGCTTCGATCTCTTCCTTAGGACGTTCCAGTAATGCTTCCCAGTGTCTCCACTTAACATCGAATCCATCCTCCTCATTGTTAAACCATAGTGCAACCTGTCCCTCAGGTAGTTGCTTAACGATCTCCATATACTCTGACGACATAAACGTAGTCTTACCAGAGTTAGGACTAGCACCCACCACATACAGCTTACCCTTACGACAGCTACCGATAGATTGATTGAGGAACTTAAGCTTCCAGTTGTACCCTCCACTCTCTGACTTAGTGATTAGTTCATCGAGATCATTCGTTACTTCAAATTGATCTAGTGAATTGATCATGCCTATCTCTGCATAGTGTTCAGATGTAAGCTGTTCAAGGTCTACAATATCTACATCTTCACCTTCAGCCAGCTTAGTGCCGAACTCTATCAGCCTCATGCCGAAGTCCTTGCCTAAGAATGCTTCGACAATATCCTCTACAGAACTAGGGTCATAGTCCTTAGCTATCAGCCTATCAAAGATCCTATCGTACACTGAACTCTGTTCAGCTGAGATCTTAGGGTTACGTAGCTTGAACCATTCAGCAAACTTAGTCCAGTCTACTGTTGTTTCCTTCGGCCTCTTGTCTAACCATACCTTCATGTCCTCTAGTATCACCCATACCTCAGGCCGTACAGTATGTTTCTTTACCCATCGTCCAAACCTATCTAAGTGTTCTCTTGATTCGAGTTGTGACAGTAATTCAACTGACATTCTATGTCTCCTTATGTAATAGTGCTGCTTTCTTTTCAATAAGTTGTAGTGCATTCTCTAAATCAGATAGAGTTATATCATCCCTATGTTTAAATAGAATTTGAAATATACCATTAACACCATGGGTAGATGAGACAAGTGCACAGAACATAGCCTCAGAGGATATGTTATCAAAGACGCTGGGATTCGCATCTGACCAGTCGTCGAAGTTAGATAGGATATACTCCTCTCTCGCTTCTTCGCCATCCTCATACGCTTGATCCTTCAGGTGCTCTACGTCTTCGTCTTGTGTGTATTCACTACTCACTACATCACGACTTATATACAGATCATCTATGCTGTCAATGTGCAGGTACTCATCTTCAACTACATCCTTTAAGATATAATCCTCTAGTGTAGCATCAAGTTCTTCTTGTGTATATGTTACGGTCATGTCTAATTCTCCTTGTTCTGTCATCCTATTATCCTCTTAAGTTCCTCGTCAGTACAATACTTAGGATCTTTGTCATGCTTTATTATACGACACTTACCTAGTAGGCTAAGGGAGTCATGCATCTCTCGTTGTTTCCTACGCACAGTTTCATTATCGTTATCTAAAAAGATAACAACATCCTTATGACTATTCATAATGATAGAAGTATGTACTGGTGTTAGGGTTGTTCCGAAGATACATAGACAAGAGTAATGTCTTGAGACTTTAATGAAAGAAAGATAATCTTCTACTATAACTATCTTAGATCCTTTGTTTGTATACTTATATACATCTTTTGTTTTACATACTGATATGTATTTCATAACTGGATTACTAAATAGTCTAACATAAAAATTATCTTTGTCAATAGGCAAGAGCAAAATATCTTTTGTAGGACTGTACATTATTCCGTACATCTTCACCTCTTCCTCAGTGATAGCCCTTAAGATAAACACTCTAGCTTCTACACTCCACTTGCTTGTGTCGCTACTAAGATCTGTTGGTAGTTTGAACTCTCGTACTGCCTCCTCGTTAGTTTTAAAACGATTCAGTACCTTGTTAGCTGCCTTGAATTGAGGACTCCATATCCCCCACTCACCACAACGATAACACTTAGACCGTACTGTACCGTCAGTATCTCTCGTTATCCTCATGCTATCTCGCCCTCCACTACAGCCAGAGGACGAATGATTAGCTCGGACTTGGCCTGCATAGTCTGGTGCGAAAGGCATGAACTCATCATACCTCATCATTAGACTCACTCCTTATCTGAAGTTAATATATTATGGTATAGCTTACCAATGGCAAGAAGTTCAGGGGTAGGGTAAGAGCCATTGGTAGTGAACTCAACATCATGTTCAGTTAATCGTTCCATGTTATTATGTGACCAGAAGCAATCCCTACACGCCATGTGTACACAACCTATATCGGTAGTATCTAAGTCACTACTTTCACGTGTATCCTGCCAACAGTCAGCTCTATCTGACACAGGCTGTAGTAGAGTTAAGCTTCCATCAAACATCATGTCACTCAAGGGCATTGTAATAGTATACTTAGCCATACATTACTCCTTATAATCTCTCGCCTTGGAAGCCCACTGTCTGCCAGATCTTCTTCATAATAAGCTGCTCTTCATCCGAAGCTGCATTGAAGTAAGTCTTACGGAATGCTGCAGCTGCACTACCTTCAATCATAGCAAGGCGTACAAAGTTATTAGTATCTCGCAGTGAATAGGGTAGTGATAGTGAGTCCTCTTCCCATGCCTTACGAAGCAAGCCACCAATAGCAACCACACTCTTAAGGAACTCAGGGTGAGCGGTAGGATTCTTACGCTTCAAGATTGCAACCTCAACATCAGCCTCAGGGTAGCCCACCTTAACCTTAAACATACTACGGTTAAGAGTAGATTGATCCTGTACTTCTGCTGCATACTTGTGCATGTTATCACCTACACCTCGGACGTTATCAGCTAACACCAATCGAAACTCAGGGTGAGCAGGCAAGGTAGCCTTGTCCATGTCTGTCTGTCCATACAACTTAAGAGTTCTTCGATCATCAATCAGTGATTGAATACACATAAGTGTAGTAGCTGAACACTTGAATGGTTCATCGAACAGGCACACCAATCCATTCTCAACAGCGAAACTAAGATCACCGTTACACCACTTCATATCACCATCTTCAATGGTGTTCATGCCAATGTAATCAGAAGGATCAGTACCACCCATGCCAGATAGGAAAATGTATGGACGACCAAGCCATGCACAGATCTGTGCTACTGTCTCTGTCTTGCCAGATCCTGGGGGGCCATAGGCTGTAAGGGTTTCATTCATATCAATAGCCTGCAATAAGGCTAGTGCATACTCCTTATCAGGTACAAAGTTCTTATCAATCTTAGGGATATACTTCTTCAATTCATCAGGGCAATCATACACACTGAACTTATAGTTAGGTACACACTTAGTCTGAATGATCTCGCTTAATGTAACCTGTCCCTTAGACTTACGTCCAGTCTTTACTGGTGCAAACCAAGGCTCAGGTGGAGCTACTGGCTCTGCTTCAAAGGAAGGTTCAGGTGTGGTAGGTGTTCCTTCGATAGCTTCGCGTGTCTTCTTCAGTGCAGCTTCCATTGTTTCTCTTGTAATAGTCATAGGTTATACTCCAATAGTTTCTTTGATTAAGTTGAAGACAGTCTCTTCTACTTTAGATAGGTTGTCCAGTAGTACATGGTTCTTATAGTAGGTACTAGGTGCATCAGTTAGAATGCCTACCCCGTACAGTTCCACCTTACTATACTTGTCTATGTCTTTACATACAGACAATAGATGGTTGTGATAACCTCTACCTCTACCTGAAGGTAGACCATCAGACAATACAATAAGTATCTTACGCTTTTGTTTTTGTTGTACAAGTTTATCGTGTGCCCAGATTAAACTCTGTCCATCACAGTTGTTCTCTAAGTTTACGTTGTCCATACTACCATAGATAACTTCTGGTACTATCTGTTCCCCGTAGTCTTTGAAGATTATATTCGTCACTGCATTCGCACCATTAAATTCCTCAGTAAATCCTAACACTGAGTATGGAATGTGCAGTGTGTACAGACAGTTGGCTAACTGTGCTGCTGCTTGTGTAGCAGTATCCCATTTCCTTCCATCCATACTACCACTACAGTCAATCAATAGTGTGACTGCTGTATCAAGTACATCCTTAGTAGTACGTTGTTTGAATGGGGTAGTGTACCCTGTCCTCACTCTCGACAGTGCCTTAGTATTAACCTTGCCTCGCTTGTGTCCACCAGTACGCTTAACCTTACTTGCTATCTTAAGTATGTTAGCAACACGATGCTCAAGACTAGACGCAGGCAGTGCCTTATGTGCAGCCTTAGGACGTATTTCTTTCTCTCTTATCTTCTTGTATGTACCATCATCCTTTTCTATCTCACTACTGATAGACTCTTGGGGTGTACTACCCTCACTAAGGCCTACCTTTTTCCCTGATTTCTTCGCAGCTTCTCTGTATTCTTTTTTACCGTCACCTTTTTGTGCTTCTTTAAGTCTTTCTTCTCCTCCACTAGGCTCGCCTTCTCCTTCCTTAGATTCTCCATCACCGTCACTATTGTCTTCGTCATTACCTTCACCATCACCTTCTCCATTGTCCTCCTCCTCCTCAGGTGCTTGCTTCTCCATGTCTAGTATATCCCATATCTTTTTAGCCATCTCCATGTTAGGCTCACCGCCTTCCCTTAAGGTACTGTACTCATCAGCCAACACCATAAGGTTATCAACTATAACCTGTAGTTTAGGTGTCATCTCATAGTGATAGCCGTGATGAATCCATCTGTCTCTCATCATAGCATCGAATATGAATACAGCCTGTAACTTAATTGCTAGTGGGTCATCAGTTGGTGGTAGTCCATCGGACTCCATCAATAATATCCTACCCTTAAGCATGTACTCATCCTTACCTTTAAGCTCACCATATACAGACAGTTCAGAGTTATGATCTGCTACTATGTTAAGTACATATCCGAAGGGAGTATTCATTCCGAACTTATACTTATGTGGTAGTAGTAAGTCTAGCTTATTAGATCCTACATGGTGTCCGATCTCATGGATTAAAGTATAAAACCATAGGATATTTCCCCTAGTATCTGAAGGTATAGCTGGCATCCTAATGGTAGTGAGATCAGTCTTGCCTTCATCCTTCTCATTACCAATGACTACCGATAGGTTAGCCTCGTCTGCTAATAGCTTAGCGAACTTAGTGTAGGCAGGTGTGTTGATGTCCATCTCATTCTCCTAGAATTGAAAGATACTTTGAATTGAATTGCCGTATGAAGCTATCGCAGCATACATAAGTAGTGCACCTATTAAGAATCCTAATGCAAAGTTAGCCATATCTTTTCTCCTCGTAATGGTACAGTCCATCTTCCATGTCCTGTATACTGTGCTTACGTCTACGTTTGTTAGCGAATGAACTAGCATGAGTGTGATAGGGATCTGTCTCGCTATCCCTACGGTACTTAGCAATGTCCGATGATGGCTTGCGTCTATTAGTTCTACTCATTTCATTTCCCCTGTCATTTCTTTTTCTATAGCATTAAGTAAAGTGATCACGTTAACGAACACACTAGCTTCACTACCATTCCCTTCATCTAACGCTAAGTACATAATACCACGATCTCCCTGTTTCTCTACTCGTATTATCCAATTTTCCATAGTAGAATCAGGATCACCTACATAACACCCATTAATTTTAATGCTCATACATCACCTCGTTTCTTAATGTATTCAGGCAGTGTAGCTATAACATTAAGCAATTCCACTGTGTTCTCTAGCACTGTATGACTGTAGCCTAAGAACAAGTGACACTTATACTCACCTCTCTCCATGTCCTCATCGAACATAAGGTAGTATCCATCATGCCCTACACAGAATTCATCTCCATGTCCTTGTTCCTCTGCTAGTTCATTAAGGAATTGCCCTGATACAATGCTATATTGTAGTTCCATCACTCATCTCCCCAGTCTAAGTCATCGTACAATTCTTCATACATATCCTCCTCTTGCAGTTCAACATCAACCCATTCAAGTCTATTGTATGTCCACTTGCCATCATAAAATAGCATCATCTCTGCTATGTCAGGGTGAAACATCATGTCACTACGCCATGCTTCATCAAACATATACTCACTGAACACGCCACCTTCTTCATCATAGTACACAGGTTCACCATGTTCTATAGCTACCATGTCACCCTTACTAATTAACATCAAGCCATTGAACTCAGAGTTATAGCGTGATTCAAGTAAGGCTCTCAGTCTGTCAATGTCAGGACACCACATCAATTCAGCGCCTCTAACTTTCATCATGTCATTGGCTCTATCGTAGCCAACTACTCCAATGAATACACTCATGTTATTCTCCTTTAATCTTTAGTATATCCTGACATTTCTAAGAATGTAGGACTCATATCTTCTATTAGTTTACATGCCAGACGTTCGGCATCTTCCCATAATTCAACAGCCAATCTACCCTTGAGTAGGGCATCTTCCGCTGTGTCAATCAGCCATTGTGGTGGCTCGCTGTCTCTCAGTTCCGTAGTACCTATCCGCTTCATCACTTCGATGGTCGCATCAATACCTTCACCGTAATTGATAGCAGCAAGACACCCACTATAGGTGTCAGTATCAACGGGCATTCTATCATTGTGAACAGTACCTAATTCCTTTTCATACTCACGGCATTGCTCACCTATAGTGGCTAGTTCTTCCTCGCCTACAGCCTTGAATACCTTGAATCCATCAAGGCATACCTCAGTCTTGCGTATGAAGTCTTCATCTACATCTATCTCTGAATCAAGTACAGCCTCTAGCGTATTGATCACAATGTTAGTGGCTAACGTTAGATGCCTTGCCGATAGGTAGCTATTCACTTCGTGAATGTATTGCTCTGTTAATTTATTCATAGTTTGTTTCCTCTTATAGTTTATGTATCTCTACCAATTCATCTATCTGTGCCTGTAATTGTTCCACTGTTTCCAATGCTCTGTCTCTTGCTTTATCCATAGTAGTGACGTAGTTATGCAAATCCATAGCGTCATAATGCTTACGTTCCCACACTGCCACATGCCCATTGCATTCGTATAGTTTTATATCTAATTTCTGTGCCAATGCTAGTTGTTCATCTGTCATATCATTGCTATCTATATCGAAAGGTATAAATCTATCCCTTAACTCTGCTTCATATTCATTCATTGCGTCCCGTTGTAACTCCGCAATAGTTAGATTATCCTGTGCAACTTGCACCATCTTGCGTGTCAATTCAGATCGACCGATGTACATATCACGATCAATTCTATTGATAACCCTTGATATATTATTCATGTTCCTATCCTTTTTAATAGTAGTGTCCGATCAACGGACGGGTATCGCCTCAATCTAACAGGCATAATAAAAGAGACTGTAAACTAATGCTTACAATCTCTTTGATATACCTATTACCTATCTAATCTATCTAGTAGGTTAGCTTGCTTTGGCTAACAAGTCTTTAGCACTGATAGTGCCATTCGCAATTAGGCGGATTGCTCGTTGCATATCCAAGTCTATCACAATTTTAGCAGCTTCCTCGTCTTCCATTGATTCAGCTGCAGCTTGCATCTTGGTAGCTTGCTTATCCAATTTCTCTAGTTGTTCAACTAGATTGAATCCTTTGAATGGATTTGCAGCACGCTTGACAGTCCACCACATTACCTCTTTAGCCTTGTTTAGATTATCTATATCCTTAACTTGCACCTTATCAAAGCCAGTAAAGCCTTTATCGTCTGCAGTTAAACCATATAGTTTAAACCATTCCACTAGGCTATCCTTACGAATGCCCTCGCCTAGTCCGTCAATCAATACTTGCGCCTTGGTATAGTCACCGTGTTTAGCTGTATGAATAATGATTTTTACAGCTGCCACTTGCACCAATTTTTGACCATGCGAAACAGACAGGATAGCTTTTTCGATAGCTTGATCTACTGTCAATTTATTGAACTGACCATATTTAATAGTTGTCATAATATTCACCTTTAATGTTTATGAAACTGTTAACGCACCATTGCATTAACAGTCAGATAAACATTAGTCGAAAAAGGGCAGCTTGTCAGGCCACCCTGTTAGCATTACAAGGGCTTAACACCTTGTCGCTAAATGTATAGCTTTCACCTTTCAACCTACTCACAGTAAGGCCTTGTCATTCCCTACTAACCCAAGAATCTAACCGCACCATTATGCCAGTCCATATATCGCTATACAGGCACGCAATGCTAGTGTTTATCGGATGTTCACTGAGGATCTAGCGGATTGCTATCACAGCAAGCCTATAGAATGACGGTATCAAACCGCTTTCAATTTACTAAGCTATCAATGTTCCACGTGGAACACTGAAACCTACATCTAACCCTCGATTTTGATTAACGGCAGACCATAGTCCCCCTGTATTCCTAGCCTCGCGGTACGGCTAACGTGATACTTGTTCAGGCTCGTATCTAACCTATCGACTAACGCTAGATATAATGCACCTACCGTGCCAACTTTTAAAAATCCTTATAAATCAATGACTTACATATATTCACCTGATTTTTTCACCCACTGGACCAACAAAATAATGACACATTGTGACAATTTACGTCACTTTGTGACAATTAGCAGCGGAACAATGGAATATTAGAATAATCTAATGGAGGAAACAATATATAGATAGAACCGCGCGTAGCAACTATCATGCCAATAATGCATAAAGCTGTACATGCATACAGTGAAATAGCGTTTAGGTAGTGGGTAGTGCATACCCACAGGGTAGGTGTTAAACACGCTCACAAGGGCATACAGAGCGTTTAAAGGGCATGTACGGATAAACAGTGTACGGATGTACAGGAATGTACGGAATTAGCGGGATGTCAAGTGGATGGAGTAGATAAAGTGTGAGACACACTGTCAACACAGGCTTACAATCTAAATGAGAATGATTCTCAAGTAGAACATTAGACAATGCTACATTAGAATGACATAACATACACAAGGCGAATGATTGACGGATAGATTATAATCAATGTGAATGCTGGACGAGTGTACAGGCTGTAGATTTATAGAGTGTATGGATATACATATATGTATAGATATACAGGGGGTGGATAAGGGGGGTAGGGGGGTCGCGTGTTTGTTCCTCACACCCCTAAAGTTTCTCAAGGAAATTCCGATGAAGGGGGGAATGTAAAATAATTCTAATTAATTTGCATTTAGCTATTGACTTCTTCTTTGAAATGTGATATAATATGCTTATATTGTTTGAGGCAGATTAGGTAGATAGTTCGATAGATCTTACGATCTTCTCACTTCTTCTAAAAGAAGATAAGATAATAAGGTAGTAGTGTTAAGGGGTATACTCTTTCTTTGATGGATACAATACTATCTCCTCCCTCCCACCCTACTCAGTTACATATAACGAGGAACACAGACTTATGGCTAAGATAACGCTACCTCCTATTAATGCAGGTATATCTTCTCAAGCGAAGATTAATGAGAACTTTGCTTCTATTGAAGATGCTTTAAATAACAAGGTGTTATATCGAAACAACCCTATCGGAGAACCTAATGCTTTAGAATCTTCTCTTGACTTTAACAGTAACAGTCTTGTAAACATTGGAACTGTTTCTGCCGACAACTTCAAAGTTGGAGGAGAGGATATTACAGCAGGTATCCAAGCTTCGCAGGCTGCAGCAGCAGATAGCGCAGCAGAAGCATATTCCACCTATCTCCTCACTGTTAATGCTAAAGATGCATCTGAACTTGCATTAGATACTTTCACAGATATTTATCTAGGAAAGAAGAGCGTAGCTCCTACACTAGACAATGATGGTAATGCAATTCAAGAAGGTGCTATCTATTGGAACACAGTAGGTAAGGGTTTTTGGTTTTGGGATTCAACTCAATGGATTTTGTTTGATGTTGTAACTGCAGGTAATGCAGCAACCACTGCTACAACTAAAGCTGCTGAGGCAGTAGACTCAGCAGAACTAGCTGATGACCTTCGTGGCTATGCTAAAGAGTGGGCTGATAAAGCTACAGATGTTTCTATAGCAGCTGGCGGTGGTAGTGGATACAAGTCTTCTAAGACGCGAGCAACTGAATCAGCAGCTTCCGCAGCTGCAGCACTAACGTCTCAAAACATTGCAGATGACTTCGCAGTAAAACCTGAGAACACATTAGGAGTTTACTCTGCAGACTATTCAGCTAAACACTATTCTCTTAAATCAAAAGAATGGGCAGACAAAGCAGAGAACTCTGCAGTGTCAGCATTAGCAGGCGGTGGAGCAGGATTCTATTCTGCAAAGCACCACTCCGCTAAAGCAGCATTAGAGAAAGGTTATGCTAACGAATGGGCAGTTAAGGCTACTGACGTAAGCGTAGCAGCAGGTGGAGGCACAGGGATTAAGTCAGCTAAAACTCACGCTGAGGCTTCTTCTACTTCTGCTGCAGCATCTCTTACATCACAGAACCTAGCAGCCGACTATGCAAATAAGCCAGAGGATGTACTGGGTGCTAACTCAGGAACATACTCAGCTCTACACTATGCAGCTAAGTCAGAAATAGCTAAGGATGCTTCGGTTGATGCACAAGGATTAGCTGAGACTGCTCAAGGATTATCTGAGACTGCACAGGCTGCAAGTGAACTAGCCCTTACTCAATTCCAAGCTATGTGGCTAGGTGACCAGAGTAGCGACCCAACTCTTAACTCCGTTGGTGTAGCTCTATCAGCTTCAGATGAAGGTGTTATATTCTGGCATACAGGCTCTAAGCTATTCCGTATATGGGATGGTGCAGCATGGCAGAATGCTCCTACAGTAAACCCTGTAACAGTGGTTGAAGCAGATGCCTCTACCTATCGCATGATTACTGCCTCTGACTTGAATAAGACCTTACACTTCGACTCAGCAGAGCCAGTGAAAATCCTATTGCCAAAGTCCGCAACTTCCTCTATCGCAGCAGGTTTCAAAGTTGAGATCGTGCAACGTGGTACAGGGGCAGTGTGGCTTGCAGTCGAGGGCGAAGATACCCTTGCAGCCTTGAATGGCAATCAGCTAATCACAGGTCAGTACGGTACAGTTACTGTCACCAAGCTAATTGACTCAACAGCTTCGACTTGGGGTGTAGGTGGTGATCTTGTCACCATGACAAACCTTATCCAAGCTAACTTCGTTGCAGCAGATACAAACAATATATTACCTCAGACACACCCTGACTTCGTGCGAGCGACAGATGGAACAGTGAGTGACATGGATGGCAATTTATACACTGTCCCTGCTAACGAGTTACGACATGAGGGCGCACATAGAGCGGAGAATTTAGCTCCAGAATCTAAAATGACAGACTCAGGTGGCGTACCTGTAGGTAGGAGCAATCTAGGAGGCGCTGCCACGCCCTCTGCTATTGTCTCAGGTGACTCTCAAAGTTGGAGAATCGAATCAACAGCAGCAGCTCTACGACCATTCTGGATCCAGTATTTTTATGATCTGGTTGAACCTCACAGTACATGGCTCTTTTCCATTGTTATTGATGATTTTGGAAATTGTGCTGATGCATCCATTGGTCAAATTCTAAGTTATCAGAGCCTCCCTAGTGGTGCTACAATCACATTTCAAGGCGGTATTTCAGGCAGCACACCCCTCAAGGACGCAGGGATAGTCGAAGGGGAGAGACTGTATTGGGTTATGCAATTCGGGGAGACTCTCCCCACAAGTCTTCTGACGACACGTTTCGGCTTGGGTACATCCTCTAATACGGTTGCAGGAACTAGAATCACAATATCCCGCCCACAATTAGAAAACATAACTGGACAATCAATTCAGCTTCCGTCCCCTTACATTCCCACAACTACAGTACCAATTACTAAGTGGTTCGACACAGCACCCGATGGCACACCATTGCGTCCATTCACAATGGTTGATGGTGAGAAACTCTACGACACATATCCAAAGTATGCAGTCAACGAAGCAGTTACCTCTGGTGATCGTAAAGAGATCACAATCAACGGTAAGGATTACTACGCTGAATGTTCAGCTACAGGCTTAACCTCTGCTACTGAGCCTGATTGGTATAACGAAGTACAGCCTGAACTTGTCACTAATGGCACGTTTGATAGTGATACAGGATGGACGAAAGGGTTCGGTTGGACTATTAGTGGGGGTAAGGCTATACACGCTGGAGCAGGTGGTGACATTTATATTGCAATCACTTGTGAGGTGGGGGTGTCTTACTCATATCAGGCAACGGTTGATGCTACGGGAGACTCAAGCATTGCAAATACAGCCGTTCAAATAAGGGACGCTGCAAACACATTGTCTATAGTTCAGGTTTTATCCGCAGGCATTACTCCTAGTGGTATTACAAATCTATCTCAGGTATTTGTGGCAACAGAAACTACCCACATTGTTAGGGTGTATTCAGCAGATAACATCACAATCGACAACATCTCAGTCCGTCCTATATTCGTAGCAACTACAATCACTGACAACACAGCCACTTGGGATATTGCACCAACCAACTATTACACCTACAGAGGCCCGTTGATCGAGGAGGCGAGGACTAATCTATTATCCTACTCAAGTGAGTTTGATAATGCAGCTTGGATTAAGCAAAACACTACTGTCACAGCTACAGCACTTAAGTCACCCATAGCAGGACAAGTGGTATATTCCGCTGTGCCAACTGGCGTAGGTATTAACTCGGTTTATAGAGTAATGCCATTCACAAACTCAGGTGTAATAAGTGTTATTGCAAAAGCTAATGGGTATTCAAAGTTTAAAATTGGTACATCTACTTTTTATGCCATCTTTGATCTTGGCCTTGGGACTATATATTCTGAGGTAGGTACTACTACGGAGATTCAAAACTTAGGGGATGGGTGGTACAGGTGCGTTGTTGTTCGTGTAGCATCTTTTAGTACTAATATAGGCTTTGAGCAGTATACAGACGCATACACTCGCGTAAGCACAGATGCCGATGGTGTATCTGGAATGCTTTTTGCACACGCACAGCTAGAAAGCAATGTTCTTGCAGCATCAAGCCCGATCATAACAACTACCGCTGCCGTAACCCGCAACGCAGACGCTTTATCATACGACACTGCTAATTGGTTTGCAGATGGCAAGGCGGGGACGATGCAGGTGGATGCTGATTTGGTTTATGGCAATAACCTAGTAGGGTTAAGTTTATCAAATGGAACGGGCGCAGAGCAGATTGTACCACTAACTAAGATTGGTAGTTTTATTAGGTCTTCCATCATTGATAATAATGTGTCACAGACTTCTTATGTAGGCGTAGCATATTCAGCTGGCGCAGCCTATAGGACTAGTCTATCTTTTGGATTAAATGATTTAGAAAATTCTTCAATTAAAGGTTTTTGACAAGTCATGGTATTCATTATCGATATAAACAAATCTTGTTCTTCTTTTGTATGCTCAATAAGAGGTAATTCGAGAAGTGCTAAAAAAGCATGGAATTGACGAAAATGTTTTAACCTTATTGCCCGCAGGAAGAGAAGAAACAGCTCAATTGTTAAATGCTCGTGCTTATGTCGATTTAATTATTCCACGAGGAAGTCAGAATTTGATCAACGGCGTCAGACCAAGAGATGACACGTGGAGTGAGAGACCAATCTGCATGTGCTTGGTCTGGATCGAAAAGGAAAAAGGTGGTGGATGAGGGAAAGCCTGGCGTAAGGAAAACTTCGGGAAGGTCGTCGATAATCGCGCGCGGGGTTAGCGCCGCAATCGCAGCAACTTTCGCTTCGCGAGTATCGAAGAAATGTAATGGCAGATTCGCAAGGGGAGTCAATTCAAGCCAGGTGGTAGCGGCTTTGCGA